>LSQX01208297.1_pt1 | contig 16806 bp, 14 predicted proteins | sample 654561 | NCBI WGS metagenome assembly LSQX01 (sample SAMN04489861, study PRJNA283612) | anaerobic digester metagenome | isolation source: 4 biogas reactors fed with cattle manure at either 37C or 55C with and... | place: Denmark: Kongens Lyngby | collected 2014
AACTAAATTACCTGCAACAGGTTATTAAGAGCATTATAGGAGATAAGGTTTCAAGGGAAATAAGTGAAGCAATCACAGCATTAGTCACTTGTTTCCTTAATCCTAGTACCTATGATTCCTCGCTTTTTTCTTACATTCAAACGATTGAACAGTACATAAATCAGATTCAGAAAGAATTTGAACCTTATGAATATAAACTCCTCATGAACAATATCCCCACCATAAGGATTTTTATGGAAAAAGTAAAAACTGAAATACCTAAATGCTAACAATATTAGGCTTTGCAGGATAGACAACCCTATCCCCAAAGCCTTATTTCATATTCCTATTAGCCTTGTCTCTTTATAAATTCGAACAGGTCTGAATTATCCATTTTTCTAAATGCGATAGCCTTTTCAATATTTGTTAGAACCACCTGATTATTCGTAATTTCGCCAATCAGGGTGTAATGTGGGTTGTTATTGTAGACAATGACAAACTCCTCTGTTCCTTTATCTACTTCCATAGATTGCAACTGTTTCAAAATGCTATCCCTATTTAATTCATATTTATCAATAAGTTCACTACATCCTATTAAAACCTTATTCATAAATTCTTCGCTCCTTTCCTTTTATAAACTTTTATAATGTTGCATTTAAGTATAAATGCTTCCTTATCTCTTATCCCTATCACCCCTTAACACACCTTCATATATATTCCATTCTTACGCCTGTATACTGAATCTGAAACCTTATTTGCGTCTGAATCTGTTTCTATCAAATATTTAAGTAATTCCTGATTATAATAACTAAACTTTGCAATAAAGATAGATGAATTGCCAGGAACTGCAATTAAGATATCATCTCCTACTTTAATTTGTATTTGTTTGTTAAATACCTTGGATAAAAGCAACGAACTAGCATAATCGGTAGTATACCTTAATGTATACACTTGTAATCCATCATCTAAAGGTACTAAAGCAGCAGTAATTCTGTTTATGTTCTCAATAGCCTTTTTCTTTAGTAGCGAAAATTCTACATCGTCATCAATAGTAAAGAAACGGAATGTTTCTCCCATATCTGAAACATATAGCACATCAATATCTAAAAAGGCTTTTTCCCTGTAAAACTGGACTTTTGAATTTATTCCAAAATCATGCCTTTTTAATATCGGGTATACATTAGCATAATCTACTTTAAATTTATATTTATTCAATATTTCAGAAGCAATTTTTAAATATAATTCCTTTGTGTTACAGTAGTCAGTCATTTGATACTCTCTATACATACTGCCGAGCGGAAGTTCTACATAGGTTACTCCAGAGCCGAGATGAATTAAGTTTTCTCCTACTTTTACTTCTGGAAATACTTTCTTAAAATCATATGAAATTTTTTCTGTAAATTCATCAACAGTAAGCATCCTTTCATCCCCTTAAAACAGTTTACATGTTACTATAATATCAAAGCATTTTAATTATATCTGACACTTAATTCTAACAATGTAGTAAATTCCCCAGTCAATCATAGCCTCGTCAATAACAATTTGATACCTACAATTTCTGAAAACACCTTTCCCAAAGCGTTTGATATACGTAAATAAATTTATCTGTTTCAAAAACTCACTGTTTTCATTGATACTACTATCGCTGCAATACTCCACCATTAATTGCCTGTTAACCACTAAAATCAAATCTTCCATAACCCCTATATTTGACTCTACCCCTTTACCTTCCTAATATTATCCACCAAATACAAAAAAGGCATATCTTCCTTACGCCTCATTCCAGTTGCAACTGGCCGTAAAGGAGATACGCCCTCCATCCGTGTTTCTTATTTCTATTAGAAAAACATCCTATAATATGCCATTTCCTCTATTTTATTAGAAATATCATATTTTTTTAAATAATCTTCCACATCTTGAACTATCCAAATGCTTTCATCAGACTCTTTTAATATACTTCCTTCTATTGATGGAATATAACTGAATACATCTTCTACAGTATCATCCATAAAAATCTGTGTAAAACATGTAGTTTCAGGTCCTAAGTACATTCCGCACCTGAAGTATCCTTCTGCATATGGAACATTTCCTTTTTTTATAACTGTCCTTCCTTGATAAAATATTCTATAGAAGCAGAAATCATACAGTTATCTCATCTTTCAAATAATTTTTCTTTATATCAATATCTGCATATTGTAAGATTAATATTATTCATATATTATAAAGCAATTATATTATACATTTTATCAATTTCATCAAGTAATTTATCTGATAAATCATCTGCACTATATAAATCAAAATAGTGCTTATCATCCTGCCTCCAATACACTTCAACTCTTAAAAAAGATTGTTGTGGCCTTAATGTTATTAAATTTTTCCTCCTTCCTTTTCTTCGTTCAACTTCAAATATAAAGACATTTCCTCCTGGCTCTCTATCATTTCTCCATATGCTTTTATATAAATATCCTTTGTTATGTAGTACAATATCCAACTTTTGAACTATATTGACAACAATAGAAGAAAGTTCTTTAAACTTATCATTCGATTTAAAGGCATCTAAATTCGTCATATAATTCACCTCGATTTTTGAATCAAACAATGTTTTCTATCTTTTTAAGAATCCTTTCCGCCTTATTTGCATCCAACTCCACCTTTAAGACCTTTCCTATTTGCTCTAATAACTTAGAGTCTTTCATTGTTGCTTTTTGGATAATGAAGTCCAATTTACTAATAATTTCTTTAGTTATATTGTCATTTGATGTAACATTCTTATTTTCAGACATATTGTTTACTTGCTTACTCCTTTGCTTTGACGCATTTCTAATGTCATTAGAAATGCATTCTGCTATGTTTTTTAATTTTTCTATTAATAATATATACGCATCATTTTTCTCAAAATCGTCCCTTCTTGCATTCGGAATAATGTTATCATCAAAAACTAACACTTCTCCCTGAACCCAACCATTGAATCTTTCCTCTTTAAAAATTGGATTTAATAGAAATCTGTCACCAATCATTATGCCAGATTTTCTTACCCTTAAACCTTTAACTTCTTCATCCAACACAGTTCCTAAAAGTTTACACTTTCCATACCAAACTAATGCAATTAATTTCTCATTGTAATCATCTGTAATTGGATAAAAATGTACTCCTTCAAAACTATCTATTACTTTACGGCTGACGTCTGTATAAAATCTGGTCTTGTAAGGCTTATAAATTTGTTTTAAACTATCCCTGCTTTTCCCTAAGAAAATATTATAATTCACCCAGTTAACTTTCAGTTCAGAAAGTTTTTTATCTATATCATCGGCATATTTAAATTTATTAGTATCAAAAGGTACTGGAGCAACTTGTTTTATGTAACTATAAGCCTTATCAAATTCTAATAGATTATATTTCTTATCCACATTTTTCAATATCACTCTAAAATAATGTTTTTCTGGACTTTCCTTTCTGTATTGTATATTAGTAACTTCTTTAATCACATCTGAAAGAGTATATGACTCAAATTCCCCTGGTATTAAAAGTCTATTTAACCTCACTGCATCAAAAGTAATTATGGAACTTGTATCCTCACCGTAATATGATGTCTCAAAAATGACACTGTCACAGTAACTCAATCCACCCAATCTACCAATACCTCTAAACCCCTTATTTATACCAGGGTTTTTGTTAGATTTTCCAATGTTTAAAAGGACTTCAGGAGCGTCTTTTAAACTAACACCAATACCATTATCTTCAATAATAATTGAAGATTCAGTTTTATTTATAATGATATTAATATAAGTATTCTCATAGTTAATAATTCCCTTTCTAACTGCTTCGTCTATAGCATCTGCTGAATTTTGAATGTATTCTCTGTATATTATAAACGGATTTGTGTACATACCCATAGTCAATGATTCAAGAGTATATTTTCCTATAACTACATTATTTTCCATAATATCCCCTCCAAAACCATTAATCAAATAATGACAATTGATATACCAATTTATTCTTTACTTCTAGTAACAAGGAATCTAGTTGTTCTTTATCCATAATACTACTATAATTTGCCGTTAATGTTTCAAATATCTTCTCGTATTTATCTGCCAATAATTCGTTAATAGTTGATTTGTCATTTTGTTTTAAAGCCATAATAAGCCTATTACATTCACTTACAGTAAGCAAATTTAGTTTACTGCACCACTTCATTAGTGTAAGATAATAAGGGTTAACATAAGCAGAATTAGTATAACCTAATAATTCAATCACACGTTCATTTTCATAATTATCATGAGCCCATATATCAATTAACTCATTGACAGCATCCTGACCGAAAAACCTAAAAAAAGATTTAATTTGAGTTGAATTAAGTTTAAATTTAATTATATATTTAGCAAGATGCTTCATCATAAGTTTACATTCGCTAGTTATATAGCAAATAATCTCCTCCATCAGTTCATCTTCCATTTGTACCTCAAGTTCCTCAAGAACTGTAATTATTCTAAACTCGCTAAAGTAATGTATAAATATCTTTCTTATTTCCTTATAATCAATACTTTTTAGTATCTCCGTAGTAAACTCATTTTTGCTAATAATTTCTTTAAATTTAATTTTTTGTTCCTTAGTCAAATTATTATATAATTTTATCCACTCTTTTCTTAGCCCTTCCCATATTTCAAATTCCTCTTTTTTCTTTAACCTTTCATCTTCTGATATACGACTAATTTTTTCGGGTTTGCCCCTGGTGGCAATATAGTCTTCAGGCATAAGTAATACCATCATATATTCATCCACATTTCTACCAAAAGCCGCTTCAAAAAATGATTTACTTGAAACCCCCTTACCCTGCGTAGGGATTAAAATTCTCTGTATTGCTCTTAAATATTTCATATTCCAGTGTTTTTCGCTAACATATCCTCTTTCTTTAGCGTCTAATGGTATATAACGCATTGGGAAAGAAAATATATGTATGCGTTCTTTTTTTTCTTTTTTTCTTCTTTTGTTAACCATGTCTTGATAATCTACATTAATTCGAAGTCTATTATATAAATCTTCTGGCTTGTCCGCTTCATATTTAATGCCTTTACATACAAATTCATCTGCATTATATAACAAATAATTAGATAAGTGAGTAATATCATACTTTACAGCCAGGTCTAATGCTTTCAAGTAATTTTCTTTATCTGCTATATGGTCAAATGCTATTCTTGCAGGCCTTAAAGCAATTTTACTTAGTAGTTTAACCTTTTCCTCACTAAATAGTAATGCGTCCAACCCTTGGTTGAAATCTACATACCGATTATTTTTCTTACCTGTTATAGGGTTAATATAGGTGGCTCCTTTCTCGAAGCCAAGTTCAATGATTTCATCAATAATTTTTTTAAAATCCTTTGATTTAAGTACATTATTATCCATTAATAGTAAATCCTTCTTTTCGCCATATCTTTCTTTTATTTCATTTATCTGGTCTTTAATAGAAATATATGAGATGTACTCAGGTTCCAAGGTTTTAACAGCACAAAATTCACAATTCATTCCGCAACCGCGAGTTGCATAAGCAAAATAAGCATTATTGCTTGGGTAAACATATTCTGTATTATCAAGTATGCTATAGTCTGGAGTCAATGTATCAATATTAACTCCATCATCATAACCAATTAACATTGAATCGAACAATTGACCTTTTACAGGTTTAATTCCAGTGGTTTTTTCAAATTCATCACCCATTAAGGTTGCAAGTATTCCCCCTGAGTAAACATTCGATTTATCAGCAACCAATGTTTTGGCATATTCAATCGTATCTATGGTAATTTTCCATTCGTATGTAAAAAGTGTAGATACGTATACCCTATCCCATTTTTTTTGCGAAATAATATTATCTACACTTTTAATAAAATCTTTTAGATTATTCCCGTATTTATCTATATAATATTTCGACTTATATAACCTTTCTTTTACTTTATCACTAACATTCGCTGGCACCTTACCTTTTGAAAACCATACAAAATCCTTTCTTATTTCTTTATGATAATATGCTATTTTCATTAACCCTAAAGGCGGATATTTGCATTGATATTCTGGTTCTATTAATAATATATTCGCCATTTATTTCACCTTTCCAAAATAAAATGTGAATTTATTATATCACACTAGGAGTTAAATGTCGATGCTTCGACACTAAAAAATTTATACATGATAAATATCTCTATGCTTGCAATATTTCGATTACATAAAGATAAAATCTGGCTCTCGTATAACCTACATATAATTGTTTATTGTCTAACGTTTCTTCCTTTAAGTGATTAAGAAGAATAACCACATCAGCCTCTAACCCTTTAAACCCTTGTATAGTTCTAAACATTATTTCATTATCTAATAATTCCCTGTTTTCAGTGACAAATTGAAAATTCGCTAAATCTTTTTTACCATTAAGAATAGAATTTTCTATATTTCTATTCGATAATACAACTATAGATTTATTACTTACACATTCTTTTTTTATTAATGTATTCAGCAGTTCCTCTAATTTTCGTATAGCATGTTTACTGTGCTTGAACTGTATTTTTTCAGGTTCAACACCTTCTATCGTATTAGGTCTTATAGAAGTTCCAAGATTAGTTTCATTTACAACCCATTTATATATACCTGCTGTATTTCTAATATTTTCTGTCAATATAAAGGGTGGATAATCTATCATAAATGCATTGCCAAAATTTCTTTTAAAAATATTCTGATTTTCATCATAAAATACATATAAATGTGACTGTTTTTGGTCTTTTAGGAGTAATCTTACACAATATGCCCACTCCTCGTTAAAATCCTGTGCTTCATCAACAATAATACAGTCATATTGGGGAAGATTTAAATAATTATCGAAAAGGTCTGCTACGCCACTTAATTCTCTACTTTTATCAAATAAGTTATTATATTGATTATACCCGAATATTGAGATAATAAATGAATGAAATGTGTAGCAGTCTACACCATATGGTTCAACAATACTACTTACAAATTCATTTAATTGTTTATTAAAACATAAAAACAAAACTTTCTTGTTTTGTTCTGCCTCTTGTTTTGCCTTTTTGATGCCTATCCATGTTTTTCCTGTTCCAGCCCCACCTATGATAAATGCCTGCTTATAGTTATGTAAAAAAACTATATAATTATCTTGGATTCTATTTACTTCTTCAAGTTGACGACTCCTAATCTCTATAAGCGAACCAGCAGCAGCCGATAAAGCAATTCGTTTATTTATCATATTTATAAATTTAACCTGTTGGTCGGAAGAAAATGAAATAAAGTTATGATTTTTCCCTCTCCAGTAATTGAATATATCATAAACTTTTTGTTCTAAATTATTAAGGTCATTATAATCAATTATTAAGTTTTTGGGACCCTCTGGTCCGAAATCTTCATTAATAGAATAAAATGGAAATGCTACCGCAAACCCATATACACCTTTATAAAAATAACCAAATTGTTCTTCATAGTAATTTTTAAAATAATACATACTCTCTTCTGCTTGCTTAAATGGGCTTCTTTTAAGAACTCTATAATCCTCATCAGATTCACTATTTAATAATCTCCATTCATCACCAACTTTTTTAATTTCTTTTCCACCTTTTACCTCAATAGTCAAATATCCATAACTGGGATGAAATATAAGAAAATCACACTCACTGTGTTTTTTTATCCCATCTATCAATGTAAACCACTTTATTGAGTAAAACACCGAAAATTTATCTGAAAGTTTATTTTTCAATGCTTCATAAAAAACTTTTTCAGATTCAGTATAGTTGTAATTTTCTATATTCTTAGGATACATATTAGCCATTCAAAGCGTCCTCCCAAAATCCATGAATTTTCTCCCCTGAATCTTTATCATACCATCCTATCAAGAATCTTCTATCAAGGTCCTTATTGAAATGTATACAAGATACTTCATTTAGATACAAGCATCCAGCGCAAGCCCTATCCCTTTCAATGCATATAGGGTCAAATATACACTTTTCTAATTCACTTCTCATTGATGTAAGCCATTTGTCAAAATATGCTTCAAATAAATTAAACAAAGCCCCTAAACTAAACCCTTGTGAGTTTTGGCAATATATAAATATGGCAGGTATATTAGGCAAAATATATTCTGATAACGAATTTTTATCCAACCCACATAAATAGGCTGCTTGCTTCAAAAATGCATGAGACATGGAATGCAATAGATTATACACATAATAAGTTATATTATCTTCCATTCTATTAATATTAGAAAAAGTTGATATTTTATCTGTATTAATATAATTTATAAACCATTTTTTTAATTCAATGTCATCTGATATGTCAGGAGCAACATTTGGGGACAAAAACCCATTTAATAGCATCCACTCTACAATCCTTTTTCTATCAATCTCAAACAAAATACCCTCAGTATTTAATTTAGTAGCATAAACATTTTTCTTTTCATTACGTTCTTGTGGAAAAGCAGTTAATGTTATAGGTTTCTTTGTTTTTGCCGCCTCCACTGGGTCGCTATTCTTTCTTGTATATCCATATGAACAAAATACAAAAGGTACATTTCCACTGGCTTGTACAGTTTTTATTCCAAACTTCTCAGCAGTTTTGTCATAGTTTTCTGGTCTGGAGTGTGTGTTCAAAATTTTGGAAATCCTTTTGGCATCCTCTAAAGTTGACACACTACCTGTATTTAAGATTCTTTTAAATTCAAGTATTTCAATTGCTTGTTTATTCAACTTATTTGCGTCCTGAATTACAATATTTATATCTATATAATCCTTAATTTTATCAACTTCCGAAGTAGAAGAAAGACCGCTAACAGCCATTTTTGCAAAATTTTCGGCCTGTTCTTTGGAAAGCCCATTATTCATAAACTGTTTAACCATTAACTGATATTGCACATTTTTTGTTTCATCACTTTCTTTTGGAATTCCATTTTTAATTAAGTTTTTATAGTTAAGTTCATCTATTTGTCCTAACCAGTAAGCCAGTATAACCTTTGCACCTAATTCTTCGTTAGATAGAAACTCTTCTTCATCCATATCCAGTAAATCAATTAAAGAAAAAGAAAAAGGTATATAGTTAGATTGGTCTAAAGCATTTTTAGGGAATAACAATTTTCCACAATTGGGACATTTTTTTCTCATTTCCAAAGTTATACCATCTTTACTGCAAATGAACGCAAATCTGCCTGTATATTTTAGAAAATCAAAACTATGTACTGGATTTGGACATGGTCGTGGTGTTACAGGCCCTGCCCAACCACATTCACACGCATAAACAAGACTTATTTGTTTGAGTGATTTTTGGCAACACTGACTTAAACCGTTACCAAATTTTAAAAAAGTATCACTTGATTTAAACATATACACCTTTCTACAACCACTACAGAAAAAAGTTAAAGGATTTACTTCTGCAATTATATCTGGATTTATTCCTCCTCTTGGAGTCAGAACATCATAGGTTTTATCTGATATCTCAGAACCAAAGTTACTTATATTGCCTCCATTGTTAACAAATGATTCAGTTAACAACCTTACTTGTTCAATGAGCCTTTTTTTGTTTATCTCCTGCAACTCTCCACTATTCCAATTCTTTACCTTCGCAGTGTAAGCAGTTCTTGTCTTTTTAATATAAAAATCTATCCATGAATCTGGCAAGTATTTGTATAATGCTTGGTTAAGTCCTCTCTGCATTTCGTTATCCTTAACTTCCATAATATTCACCCCTATTCCAATTTAATCTTTACAGGCTTATCGGTGTCACGCAGGCTTGTCATTGGACTATACAATCCATTTCCTAACTTTTCAATACCATCAATAATATAATAATCCTGTGCTTCATAAGATTTAGCAAGTATCTCATTAAATATATAATTTATTTTTTCGATAATATATTCACGATACTGATTTCCCAATTCTTCAACAGTACCGTTTTCCCTTATACATCCATAGGCTCTTAAAATATGGTTAATTACCTCTTCTTTATTGACTCTGCCGTTCTTAATAGCCTCTTTCAAATTCTTCATTTGATAGATATTACCAAACTCGTACTGCAAGTGCTTATCATAGTGATTTATTATAATTCCAGCAAAAATTCCTGGCAAGGTTTTTTCCACTGCCTTTGTTGCCCAACGATTTATTGGTACAGGCTCAACTAAAATATCCTTATATTCATGAAATTTTACAAAATTTTTCAAATAACTTTGGTCTTTTTCTCTTGCAGGACGCATAATCATAATTATCAGACCTGGATATTTCCTGCCACATCTACTATATGCTTGAATGTATTCAGCCGTATTTCCAGGCATTCCAAAGAAAAACATAAGATTAAATTTGTCTGCATCTACTCCATGAGATATCATACTTGTCGCTGCAATTAAATTGAATCCCTCAAACACGTTCTTTGTTGTTTCGACTTCTGCTAAAATTCTCCGTACATCCTGAAAAGTATCATCACCTGTCATTTTTCTCTCATCAAATGGCTGTATCCCTTCAGCGTCAAGTTCAGTATTAATAGGGTCATCCAAGGCACTTAGCACCCTGTTACCGTCCAATTTTACATTGTTATATTCCAGGAATATCCAGTAATCTTTTAAAATATCATATACTTCCTCTTCATTCTTAATATCTATTCCCTCAATATCCATCATTTTAGATGGATTCTTATAATAATCCCAAATAATTTGCTTTAGATACTTCATTGAATATACCACGCTATTAATTATTGCTTTTCCATAGGGTGCGTATCCTAATATAAACCTATTAATCTCGGTTTTATCCACATAAGAGTAAAAGTTTCTGTCTAAATATGGCGATTGACAAGGAAATCTTATTCCATCTTTTAAATATAAATGATACAATTGTGACTCAAAAAACGATATAGTTGCTGTTGCTCCTATAATTTTTATCTTCTTCTTTGACTTTGTCAAATTGGCAATCATATATTGAAAGAAAGTTTCATAATGAGCGTCAAACGCTCCAAGGGATTCCCTAATTAAATGAAGTTCATCTTGTATAAGTAATGTTGGAGCAGGGTCGTATAAATCTACATCCTTATATTCAACTACATCTACTTTGCACACCTCTTTTTCTGTACACTGAGTTTTGCTCGTATATCCATGCACAGGACACTTATGTGTCACTTCACCAAAAATATTTCGAAAATCTGACTGATACCCAACAGCAGCCAGTTTATCTATCGTGCTTATTATAACAGAAGGTATGTATCTATATATTTCTCTATCAACAATATAAAGGGGTAAAACACCCCCAGAGGGACAGTCTTTATTACTACACACATGTAATAATCTTAAACTTTCTGTATCTATCATTATATTAATGTTCTTGTTCTGGCAGAAAGGGCACTTATCTATTATTTTATAATCTTCGTTTAGTTCACTTTGACTTTTTTTTGTCATCTCATCTACTACTTCTTTTTTCAGAGAGTTAGGGGTATTGACATCACCAACATAATAACCCAGAGAAAAAATATCAGAGTCTTTAATATCTTGGCAATTCTTTCGCTCTATCTCTGCTGATGCTAATATATCAGCCATCCTTCCTACTTGCTGAACAGATAGAAGACGTAGCGGATATTTGACTATTGCAGTATTGCCAGATACCTTTCCTCTAAACCTATCAAAAAATAATGTAAACACAATTATTCCTAAAAAGGCTTCTGTCTTACCTCCTCCGGTAGGGAAGTATAATAAATCTACTTTATTTATGAATGAATTATCTATCTTTTCTTCTCCGTATTCACATACACTGACATCAGGTAAAAGTGATACAATAAAAACAATTTGAAATAAGCGCCAACTATCATAACTTTTTGTGCTTCTTGCAAAGGCTTTATTCATAAGTATGAAGGCATTTTTAATATAATCGTAATCCTCAATCATACTAATTCCATATTTAAATCTCTTAATTTCAAATTCAAACGCTTTGATTTCCTCCTCAAATTGTTTACATGCTTTATAATTGCTCTCAACGTCAGAAGCAAGACAATGTTTCCTGTTGCTATAATCATTTCTCCAACTTTCTAACTCCTGAAGCATCTTACTGTATATATCTTTTAGAGTTTTAACAGGCTCGTTGATTAAATCTTTAAACTTTACTACCAAATCTTCTCTTGTCTTTAATCTGTATTGTTTAAAAAGAGGCAAATGAGTAGTCTCTAACACTCTAGGGTTCTTTTCGCTCCAAATAACACTACAGTTATGTCCAATTCCTCTTTGAGTTTTATCATATTTATAGTCATCATTAAAATATTCCAAATTTATCGGCTGATAGTCTGAACCAAGGATTTCTATTTTTAAACCAGAATTAAACAAAATGTCCAGATTGGCTTTTCCTAACCTTCTCCCATAACGCTCTGGCATAGTTTCATTAATAAGATGTATAGATACTTTTAATAAATCATTATTAAAATGCTTTACTTCTACTTCAATAGAAAACTCCCACTTTGGAATAACAGAAGTTGATTCCGATTTCTTAATTAAATATTCTCTCCAACTTTCTTCATCTTCAAAAGTGCTAACATTAACCCTTTCTCTGACAACTCTATATGTATTGGGGCTTTCTCTAATTTCATTTCTTGTTTTATCAAGTATTTTTATAAAATCGTTATGATATTTAACGTAGCCAACACCTTTTGAATAATCAAAAATATCCGTCAATTTTACTTCAATATCATATCTACCGTCTCCTATTGATGCTTTCTCATATACAGGAACAATATCCATGCTTTCTTTTGCTTTTTGTTCAGGCGACTCATATTGTTCAAAATCCGTATCCTCTTCTGCATCTTGTAAATCTTTAAACTTAGTTTCTCTTTTACTTTGAATAATTTTATCCCTTTCTTCAATCGCTTTCGCTTGTTCTTCCAATGTTGGGAAAACTCTATAATAGAACTCTCCTCTAGGCGAAACCTTAATTACTGCTTCGCTTAAATCAGATTGTCTAATAATAAAATCAACACCTATTTGATTTATGTTTGTCTTTGAAGAACGTTTATCATTATCAATACCTTTAGGTGATAGTTTACCTACATAGAACCTATCCTCAGGACTCTTTTTTCCATCAATATTAACAACACGAACTTCATTTTGACCTGTTATTTTAGATACGTATTCATCAATAACCTTAGATAAAAATAGAGCCCTATTTATATTTTCCTTATTAACCATTTATCTAGCCTCCTATGTTAATAAACTTTTGAACCATAGTTGGTTTTATTCCAATAACGCCATATAACTTTTCGATTAACATTAAATATTCGTCATCTGTAAATTGGTCCTTGTTCCTCTCTAAAATTGATAAACAGTAAGTAAACTGAGTATGATTCTTAATGCTATCAGTAGTCATGCTATCTATACAGTTTTTTTGCCGATTAACAAAAACCTCAAAGAAATCTTCACAAATACTCATCTTAAGGATGTACTCTGGCATATTGCTTTTCATATCTACAAATTTCAGAAACGACATCACATCGTTTTCCGGGTGTCTTTCTGAAAAATCGAGTATCTCTTTAAATAGTCTCTGATGCTCTTTAAATAATGGATTAAAACGACTTGCCGCCAACATTAAATCAATAACTTTTTCAAACTCCGAATCATTTTCAGATAAGTAAATTAACTCTTCAAGACTTTTACTTAGTGAAATGCTAATATTTTTAATTTTATTTATTAAATCTATTAACTCATTATCCCTAATTATGTCGTCAACCTCAATCATTCTACCTTTTAAGTTCTTTGATAATTTATCAACTCTCCTTAATAAGCCGTCTGTGTTATGTTCCTTTATATCAGTCGGTTTCTCATTTTTTACTGATATCTTCTCTTCCGCTTCCTCTAGGAGTAAACTACTACATGCACATTCTACATCGATTTCCATGTATTCACTACAAATTATATTCCTGCACTTTATGCATCCATTTCCTACTACACCTTCATTGCAATATACATTTTTATTTACATTTATAACTCCATCAACCTCGATAGTTTGTCCAACCAGTAAGTTACCATCTATAATACCGCTACCTATCATACCTGAATAGATGAAGGCTTCTTCAACAACTCTAATTTCTTTAGCAACAATACTATCAAAACATTTTAAATTTCCATTTACACTAAGAGAATCACATTTTATAGTTCCAAAGCAAATTAAATCTTTCAAGACCGTTACATTTGATGCTTCAATATTACCAAAAACAATTAGTGAATAATTTGCACTAATATCCTTTGTAGTTATTATATCTTGCATCGTAATTGCAGAACTATCTATCTTGATATCGTCAGTATCAATAACTGAGTTGTAGAATACTAATTTATCTTCTACCATTGTATCTGCATTTGTAAAATCCAATTCTATCATTAGTATCACCTCACCCGTTTACCGAATCCAACAAGAGCCTTGAATAGATAGACTTTTCCCCACTTTCTGTTAATACAATGCATAAATAATCACGAGCCCTTGTACAGGCAGTATATAATGTATTTACATTTTTATAAAAGTCCTCTTTATATTGCTCTAACTCTTCTACATCACTTGAAAATGTACTTGTTTTTTTTGTTTTATAATAGGCTCCAAGCGCCTTTAAACCGCAAATAATTATGGCCTGAAAATCTAAACCAAGTGAAGATTCTATTGTACAAAGTGAGAGACCCCTTCTGTCTCCATATAAAACCCCGTATGATTCATCAGTAGAAATAAGTTCACTGTATTCTAAGTAATAAATATTCAACTTATCCTTTAACCAATTAAAAATATAATATCTTTCAGGTTCATATTGTCTATAATAAAACAATACTGCTATTTCTGATAAAGGAATACCCTTTTCTTCTTTTAAATATAATACTTTATTTATTACTACTTCGGCCTCATTAAATCTATCAGTTAGTATCACTTCAGGTTCAGGTCCATTTCTGAATGCTTTACCACGCAAAAATAAATCTTCATTTATATCAATCCCAAACTCCCTAAAATACACTTTAGTATTCTGTGTAAATCTATCAACGAAAGAATTGATTTGTATTGTATTTCTATAATTTTTTTCAATTCTTATACTTCTACCAGTATACTTAGGTAAATTAGGATTACCTTGCCACGGTGCCTTACCTTGCTTAATATTTGCTACAATATCCTGAGATTTGTCCCCGCATATAGTAAAGAAATAGTTTTCTGGAATATGACTTTCTAGTAAATTATAGCAAAGTTCATACCACCCACTTTTAAAAATCTGTACTTCATCTATAAAGATACCATAAAATCGTCTTGTTATTTTCCCATTTATTAATGCCTCTCTCGCCCTTTGAAAAGTCCCGTCAAAGTCAGACATTTGAAACGGTATTCCCACTTCAGCCAGCAAATCTTGACATAGTTTATCAAAAGTACAGCACTTAACATTTCTGTTCCTGAATCCAGCGACATTAATTCTCCAATCATATAGGTTACTTAAATTTCTATTTTTGCAAGTTATCAAAAATTGTTTGTCTGGGTGCAAACTTGCAATTTTGAAACATTTCGATATCAGTAATACGCTCTTGCCACTACCTGCACATGCTAATATTAGTTGATGTCCTTTCTTGATATTGTTTATGATGTTGATTTGTTCATCGTCCAGTCTAAGTACATCCACTGTTAAATCACCAGGGTTTATTGCATAATCTTGATTAGAAAATCCATTCGTTCTTTTACATTCAATAATAGTATCATATTTGTATTCAGAAATTCTTGGAATAGTATATTCTGGAGCAATGAGGTGAATAAGTATATTTATACCCTCGTCATTAAAGCCTTGCCAATCTACACTATACGGATATGATGGATTAGTAAGTAATAAATCGGTGAATTTCTCTATATTTGATGAAATAATAGTTTTGTATTCACTAAATAAACAATGGTTTTCAACAAAATTTATCTCATTTGCACTTGTAAGTTCATTTAGTAACGCATCTTTTTTTATAGCAGGTATAAAATATTTATAACTAAATGGAAACTTCAAAAAAATACTGTCATCACTTTTTATATTAAAATATCTATGAGTTAATAACTTGTTATGTAATTTCTCTTCTATCTTTTGTTTCATCAACGTAAAAAGAGAAATCATACCTTTAACAACCGTAACATCTTCAATAAGCACTGTTTCCAAAAAGCATACACCTTTAGGCAGAATAAATACATTAACACTGTTCTCGCCTACAGGATTTACTTTTAACACCATATAACTACTTGAGTCTATCTTGTTTTTTATAAGGTTAATAAGCACTTTTTCAGGCTTCGATAATTCTAAATCTTGATACTCTTGCGGTATAATTATCAATGCTTATCCCTCACTTTTTTAGTTCCTCTATAATTTCATCTAAAAGCATGTCCACACATTCTTTTGTAAGATTTCTGGTAAGCACATTACTAACTACTCTTAATACGTCCATCTCTTTTTTCCCTAAATGCTTAATATTATATAACTTTAATTGACCATTTCTCCGTGTTATATCCAATACATTAGTTAATTCTCTAATTGTTTCTTCTTTTATCTTTTGATGCTCTGGAATTGTTGTTTTTATATTTGAAACAATATTAAGATTTTCTTTTATCTCTTTTTCAATTAAATTTTTCTCTAAATCTGAATTAAAGCCCTGCTTGTTAATAGTAATAGCATTAGAAACAATTCTTTTGGCTTCCTTCACCTTCCTAATAACAGGATTGTTCCGCTGTTTAGATGCTTCCCTAATTTTTCTTGATATATCTACACCAATGCCTTGGGTTAACTGGTTTATAAAGTAATGGTATGCGTCGTTCTGTTCAAAATCATCTCTTCTTGCATTTG
>LSQX01089161.1_pt1 | contig 16805 bp, 17 predicted proteins | sample 654561 | NCBI WGS metagenome assembly LSQX01 (sample SAMN04489861, study PRJNA283612) | anaerobic digester metagenome | isolation source: 4 biogas reactors fed with cattle manure at either 37C or 55C with and... | place: Denmark: Kongens Lyngby | collected 2014
GTGTTAACTGTAACCATTGGTGATGCTATGATTACCTCTTTATCCCCAATTGCGCATGCAGATGCATTTTCTATTGGTTCAGTCATGGCGTTAGTCGACACTAAAGATTTACATTCAAAAGATAAAACAAGAAAGTTAAGGTTCACATTACTTATGGTTATTGGATTGGGACTGATTTTTGCCTCAATTTGGGTTACAGCATCATCGAATAGTGTTTCTTTAATTGAAGGATATAAACTATATAGATTATCACATAACTATTTAAATAATGCTTTTACATGTAATATATATCTGTATATTACTATGCTATCCGCTGGATTGCTTTATTTTAGCCTTCACATCAAATTTAGTATAAATGTATTAGTTAAGCTGGGGAACTTATCATTTACTGGGTACTTGATACATAATCCGATAAAAGGAATTTTGAATGATTTTATTTTAGATAAATGGATATTACTTGTTGTTGTCTTAAGCATTACGATAATAGCAAGTATGATAATAGATGGTTTAATAAGTCACTTAAGAAGAAAAAAATTCATATAGGAGGAACTGTATGATATCATTATTTAAGCCACATATGCCAGATTTACCAGAGCTTGATAATATACTTCATTCGGGATCGTTGGCATATGGCAAATATACGAAGGAGTTTGAAGAAAAACTGAAGAAATTTTTCGAAACACCTTATCTTATCACGACCAACTCTTTCGAAAGTGCTATTTCGGTAGCAGTAACAACCTTGGGATTGACGCGTTGTGATGAAATAGTTTTATCACCTATGGCCTGTCTTGCCTCAACACAACCTTATGCATCTACTGGTATGAAGATAAAATGGTGTGATATTGACCCTACAATAGGAACGCTAGATCCTGAATACTTAGTTAAAACAATAACACCAAAAACAAAAGCAATAGTTCATAATCATTTTTGTGGGTATCCGGGATATATTGATGAAATTAATTCTATAGCTAAAAAGTATGGAATTCCAGTTATTGATGACGGAATTGAATGTTTTGGTAGTGAATATAAGGGAAAGTTGATAGGCAATTGTGGCACTGATGTAACAGTATTTTCGTTAAATGCAGTTCGCATTCCAAATACAATAGACGGAGGTATTGTTATATTTAAAGATAAAACACTTTTTGAGAAAAGTTTACGTATTAGAGATTGTGGTATTGATAGATCTGTTTTCCGTGACGAACTTAATGAGATTAATCCATTATACGACATCACAGAAATTGGATATAGCGCTACAATGAGTAATGTGAATGGGTATATCGGAAGCATGCAGATGGATAAAGTTAATGATTTGATATATAAACAACGACGAAATGCAGAAATTATTAAACAAAGGATTGAAGACATTGACTTCGTTCAGCCAATAAAGTGTAAAAATGCAATTCCAAACTACTGGGTGTTTGGTACATTAGTCGAAGATAAGGTTGAAGCAATCAAGTATTTCAGAATGAAAAGTTTCTATGCTTCTAGCGTTCATATAAATAACAATATATATTCTGTATTCGATGATAAACGTACTCTAAAAGGTACACAAGAATTTCAAAAGCGTTTCGTAGCAATACCATCAGGGTGGTGGCTCACTGAAAGTGATATAAAATACTAAATAACTTAGTTATTACGAAGGAGATACAATAATGGATAGCAATAAATATTTTGCGGGTAAAAAATTACTAATAACAGGTGGAACGGGATCCTTCGGTTCTGCTGTGCTTAAGCGTTTTCTTAAATCAGATATAAAGGAAATTCGAATTTTCAGTCGTGACGAAAAAAAACAAGATGATATTAGGCATGAAATTCAAGCAAATTATCCTGAATACTCAGAAAAGGTCAAGTTTTTCATTGGAGATGTGAGAAACATTGATTCTATTCGTGACGCACTTTATGATATAGATTTTGTTTTTCATGCTGCTGCATTAAAACAAGTGCCTTCATGTGAATTTTATCCTATGGAGGCCGTGAAAACTAATATTATTGGTACTGACAACATGCTACGCGCAGCAATTGAAGCTAAAGTTAAGAATGTTGTGTGTCTGTCTACTGATAAAGCTGCTTATCCAATTAATGCGATGGGGATAAGTAAAGCAATGATGGAAAAAGTAATTCGTGCCAATGCCCTTACGGCTTATGAAAAAAGCGGTACTATTGTTTCATGCACTCGATACGGTAATGTCATGTGTTCACGTGGTTCCATTATCCCGCTTTTTATTGAGCAGATAAAATCAGGAAACCCAATAACAATAACAAATCCTAATATGACTCGTTTTCTTATGAATATAGATGAAGCTGTTGAGCTTGTGCTATTTGCATTTAAGCATGCTAATCCTGGCGACTTGTTTGTTCAAAAATCTGATGCATCTACTATTGGTATTCTTGGACAAGCCGTACAACAATTATTTGATGACACAGGAGTTAGAATGATTGGTAGTAGGCATGGGGAAAAGCTATATGAGACGCTTATGACAAAAGAAGAGTTGGTACGAGCAGAAGATATGGGAAATTACTTTAGAATTACTCCAGATAAACGCGATTTAAACTATGATAAATACGTTTTTATGGGTAGTGAAAAGACACAAGAAGACGAGGATTATAGTAGCCATAATACAATAAGGCTTAATGTTGAAGAAACAATTCAGAAAATCTTAACTACAGAGTATGTAAAAAACGAACTATCTAACTGGAAGAAAGAGAAATAATTAAATAATTGAGATCACATACAAAGCTAATTGTGATTCGAAGGTATCTAAAAATTCTTGGTGTTGATGTATGCTTAAGAAGAAGTTTCTTACAACAGATTTCAAATGATCTATATGTTTATGTTTTCAAATGTTTATTAATTTATATTGGAGGATGCTATGAAAAAAATAAATGAAATTACTGTCAGTTTAAATCTAATCGATGTAATTGGAGATATGAGTTGTGAATTTGATGGTTTAAACCTCTGCAATAGAATAACATCCCAAAAAAAGATTATATCTTATGTCACGAACGATAGCTATTCTCAAGCTATAATGAATAATAGTTCGGTACGGTATTTACTAGTATCTTCAGATGATGTTGAGGTATACAAAGATATTATATTAAAACGTAACGGTGTCATTCTAGTATGCAATGCTCCAGAATATGAGTTTTATAAATTGCACAATTACTTATATAAAATCAATTTTTACGATCTATATAATTTTAAACCAGAGATTGGTAATAATACAAATATACATTCCTCTGCAGTTATATATAATGGAACGGTGATTGGAAATAATGTCATAATAGGTGCAAATTCGGTTATTAAGCCAGGAGTAATTATTGATGATGATGTTGAAATTGGGTGTAATAGTACAATTGGTTCTGAAGGATTTCAGCTTATTAGATATAAAGAAAAAAATCTACATGTTAAGCATGTTGGGCGCACCCATCTTTGTCGTGGAGTGTATGTTGGAGATAATACTGATATATGCAATAACTTGTTTGATGGTGAAGTGTATATAGGTGAGAATACAAAAATAGATAATTTGGTTCATATTGCACACAACTGTTATATTGGAGCAAATTGTGTAATTACGGCCGGAACTATTCTTTGTGGATCTTCAACAGTTGAAGAAGGAGCTTGGATTGGGGTTAATTCATCCGTTAATAATAAAATAACTATAGGTAAAAATGCTTTGATTGGAATAGGAAGTGTTGTAACTCGAAGTATCAGTGCCAATGCTATTGCATATGGGGTACCAGCCAAGGAAAAGAATAAGGATTGATAACTGATTAGATTACTGAGCAATACTCCGTGAAAGTAATAGTAAGATTATGATAAAGCAAAAGCAGATAATAATTAAATTATACTTTTCCCTAACAAAATACCAGAATATACAATTTTGGGAAGTGCAGCACACCTCCCTTTGTTTAAAAAATTATTCTAAATTTTTAAGACCTAACTGAAACGAATCATCCCAAAACCATCTTTTACTTATTCTGTTGTAGACACCTGTCTTAATATATGTGATAGCATAATCAGTTGGAATATCTCTAACTGCAATACGATATGGAACCGTAATTTCATCAATAAACTCGTAATCTTCTAAATTAAAGGATTGATTGTCAAATCCATAGGAAATCCTATCTTCAGGCAATTTGCTTACCTGAGATGTAAATAATTGATATGCAATAAGTGTTTGCCCCTCTTTATCAAATTGGAGGTTTTCTGTAGCTATCCAATATAACTTATCCTGATATTCATAAATATACAATCCGTATTCTTCCCGGTAGAAATATAATGTCCCTTCATTAAATATCTTTTGTAGTGTTTCTGACTGTATGTTCATATCAGGCTGGACGAATTCGTAAGGATTATAGGATATTAGTTTACCTTCATAGAGATATTGATTTGTTGATACTGTTGTTCTGTGGGTTTTTCCATTATCATTGATTGTATTTAAATCTATAATAATTTCGTAACCTTCATCCATATCCAGATTATTTTGTTTTGTAGTTGCTATAAAACCGGAATCCTCATAATTATACTCACTATCAAAATAATCTTGAACGTCTGGTCTAGATACAGCCTCTACCTTCATCCATATCTCATCATTTTTTTTGAGATTTCGTAGGATTATAGAGATAGCGCTGTTTTCAGAATCCTGTTCTAATTGAAAGCCATAGCCCTCAATGCTTAAAAACTTATTTTCTATAAATATATTTTCAACACATGTCATTAGCTTTATATCTTCTTCTAAGGAATATTTTCTGTAATTTTTAACATCGATTACCTTATTAAATAACAGAAAAACACCTATAATAATACTGCTTAATATTATACAAGTTAATATTTGTAATAAGAAACTACTTTCAATTTTCTTGGTTATATTTTTTTGCTTATGTAAGATGCCCATGTTTATCTCCTCGATTATAATATACGTAAGATTGTAAATAACACCTTTTTAGTATACTATATTTATTGTACAATGGCTAGACCAAAATTCTTATCTTTTATTTGTGAGGAAAAAAGAAAGGGTTGAAAATATAGTATCATATTAGTATACTAAGTATATAAGTTTATAAGTATATAAGTATAGGCAGAGGAGATTGTATTACAATGAGTGAAAATCAATATAATGGTAAAATCACAGAAGATGAAATCGATTTACGAGATTTATTTATGATTATATGGAAGAAGAAGATAACTATTATCTCTATTACCTTAATAGCTGCTCTTATTACTGGACTAATCAGCGTATTCCTTATAACGCCAGTTTATAACTCAAGGCTTAGAATTATTATCAACATGCCTGAAACCTATCATACCAAATATGGAGATTATACTCTGCCAATAACTTCTAATGAGCAGTATATTAATCTGATTTCCTCTAATGGTGTTATAATACCAACCATTGAAGATATGGGGTATGATTCTAATACCAGCATTGAATCCGTACGCGAAAGAATTACTATCGAAAAACCCATCGCTAGTGCTAATTCTGAACAGAACAGCTTTTTTGTTAATGTTTCAGCTGATAATGCCATAGAGGCTCAGAAGCTTGCACAGACCTTATTTGATAATTATATAAAGTTTCTAGATGTTTTAATAGTTGAGGGAGCCTTAGATTATTATAGTAATAAATTTAGTGTTGAACTGACATCGCAAGAGGTTACATTAACCTCTACGAAGGAGATTTTAGCTAAGAATGAAGAGCTTCTTACTTCTATACCCCAGACTATTAACCAGAAGGAAGCCATGCAGGAGATTGATGGTAGCTCATCTACCAGTGATTATATAATTCTAGAGAATATAATTAATCCTAATTATACTAAGTTAGAGAGTGACATCATAGCATGTAAGCAATCCATTAACAGTATCGAGAACTCCATGAGGGTTAATAGTGAGTATTTGGCTGAATTGGATGAGCTTAAGAGTAAGGTTATAGGCTATCGGGAAAATGGTGATTTTTCTTTAATTACTAATAATTTCGTAAGTGTAACTAAGACCAACCTATATCTTCCATCTGAACCTATTGTACCTAGCAGCAAGACAAGCCCCAGCAATGCTAAGAATGTGATAATAGGAGCTTTAGCTGGAGGCATGGTGGCAGTATTCGTAGTGCTTATCAAAGAATATTGGTTTAAGCCAGATAAAGAAAATGAAAGTAAATAAATACATATACATCACATACACATAGGCTGCATATGGAAGCTTAAAATAAGTCGTTTACACATATGCAGCTTTTTTGATAACATTTATCTTGATTATAGAGATTTATACTTATATGACTGGAGAACAAATGAAAAGAAGAATACTTCCTTGGGCTTTAATAATCCTCTGGATGGCTGTGATATTCGCATTTTCACACCAACCGGCTACGGAGTCTAGCCAGTTAAGCTCAGATATTACACATAAAATTGCAGATGTTATTAGTATAATTGTTCCTGATATTAATGATAATCAAGAAAGCCTCCATTCTTTTATAAGAAAGAGTGCTCACTTTAGCGTATATTTTATTTTGGGGATTTTAGTAGCTAATGGCCTATCAGATAATAATATGTCCAAGCTAAAGATTATTTTGCTAGCATTTCTTGTATGTATATTATATGCTGTCAGTGATGAGATACATCAGCTATATATTCCCGGTAGAAGTGGACAAGTAAGCGATGTATTATTAGATAGTGCTGGTGGATTAGTAGGTGTATTATTATATATATTTATAAGAAGAGATCGGAGAGTTAAGGAAACAGGATACTAAAAGGAGGCTTCATATGAACATAATATCCAAAGTCAAATCTGCTATGCTGTCTATACAGCGCCTTTCATGGGAACAGGGCATTGCAGCTCAAGCTTTATATGAACTGGAGGGTATTAGCGAGGATGTGATTCGCCTATGTGAGGCTGCCGTGGCAAGAAGTGCTCCTGACGGACGAATAGCCGTCATGGAGAAGAATGAATCTGTAAATGACCCCGCGGCTATAGGTGAAGTGTTGATAACAGTTGCAGAGAAGACCGGAAGTATTGAATATAAGGAAGCAGTAGATAAGCTTTATCATTATATAAGGTACGATGCACCGAGAACCGAGGATGGTATACTTTATCATTTTGATGGGGATTGGGCAAGACATCAAATCTGGGTAGATGCTTACTATATGGTTCCACCCTTCCTATGCAGATATGGTGATATAGAGGAAGCCATGAAGCAGATCAAGGGCTTTAGGAAATACCTTTATAATCAGTCTAAGGCTTTATTATCTCACACATGGGATGATGAGAAGAAGGAGCTTGGTAGGAAGGATTTCTGGGGTGTTGGTAACGGCTGGGCTTTAGCAGGCTTAACAAGAGTGATAGCCTTGCTTGATGAGAGGCATCAGGAGCATAAGGATTATCTGATTAACTATTTGACAGAGCTTCTAGATGGATGCTTGTCTTTCCAACGAGACGATGGATTATTCTATGATGTTCTTGATGATTCTCAGAGCTTTACCGAGACTAATATGTCACAGATGGTTGCCTATACCATATATAAAGGTGTAAAAGCCGGATATTTGGACAAGAGATATATAAGCTTTGCTGACAATGCAAGAAGTGCTGTTCTTAAGAAGATAGATGAATATGGTTTTGTTCGTGATGTATGTGGAATGCCTCATTTCGATCATCCCGGTATAGCTACAGAGGGGCAAGCCTTTTTCCTACTGATGGAGGCAGCAAGAAGGTAACAATAACAATATCGATAGAAACTGTGTTAAAATTTAAATTTATTGCCATAATAATAGTCAGATGATATACTTAGTCCGAAACATTATTCTGCTTAAAGAGAGTTTATGAGGTATATATGGGATCAAATCCTAACTACACACAGCATGACACGCAGGATGAGATAAGTCTTCAGGAGATATTTATGGCTCTCTGGAGACAGAAGGTACTGATTATAGTGATAACCCTTATAACCGGGCTAGTTACCGGTATATTTAGCGTGTTTGCTATTACACCGGTGTATCATGCCAAGCTTAATATAATTATGAATATGCCCGTGACCCACTATACCAAATATGGTGAATATACCCTACCAATATCGTAAAGGTCAAATCATTCGCCTAGGCTAAACTAGAAATTTGTGACATACTTTAAAAAATTGAAAAAACTAGTCAGTTTTTTAAAGGAGGTCACTTAACATGGATCAATTAACTCACACCGTGCGTAGTTCCAGATGGAAGGATATAATTTTGAGGTGCCAAAACAGACCAGATGGTATGAATGCAAAACAATGGATGGCTGAAAATCAAGTTGATGCAAATGCTTATTACTATTGGCAACGTAAATTCCGAAGAGAAGCTTACGAGCAAATGAAAAGCTCTTCAGTTATACCTGCTGTACAGGATAATTATGAAGTCTCATTTGCTGAGGCTCGCATACCTGAAACGAGAAAACTGGTTTCTGATACCATACCCGAAAACATAAGCCCTACTGCTATAATTAAGACTTCAACAATGACAATTGCTTTATCTAATGATATATCTGAAAGCTTGCTATCAAGAATTCTTGGGGAGGTGTCGCATGCTTGAGGATGCTGCTGGGGTACGCCGTGTAGTGCTCGCATGTGGCAGAGTAGATCTGAGGAAAGGCATTGATGGTCTCTCGATGATAATAGGCAGTAAATATAATCAAAACCCCTTTGAAAAGGGAACTCTGTTCCTCTTTTGCGGAAGGCGATCCGATCGTATGAAGGGATTACTATGGATGGGTAGCGGATTTTTGCTTTTATACAAAAGATTCGAAAGTGGGTCGCTGTCTTGGCCTCGTACAACTGAAGAAGCGGCCGAGCTTACAGAGGATCAGTTCCATTATCTGATGCTTGGTTTGAATCCATTGGATCCTAAAATAAAGGATGTAACTCCATCAAAGATCTACTAATATTTGTGCAAAACAGAGAAAATATTTGCCTATTTTTGATTATAAAAGCATCTAGGTTGACAGCTTTATCAGTCGTTACAGAAGCCATTCAGAGTCTGGATATAGCTTTTGCACATGCTTTTTGAACCTTGAAAACTCTATATTTCTATCCCCCCAGATAGTGTATGATGGGCTCTAGAATAATGGCAAAATGACGGTACCTGGAAGCTGTGAAAGTAGCTATTTATCAGCGTTTCTGTTATAATAAGTACAATACAGAAAGGCGATAAAACATGTGTAAGAAGTTCACTCCCGAGGAACTAAATATAATGGGCACTAAAGCAAAGGATGATATAATCTATCAGATGCAGGATCGCCTGGACAAGCTTGAGCAGGATTATGAGAACCTTATAGAACAGGTTCGTCTTGCAAATCAGCAGCGCTTCGGACGTCATACCGAAAAGCTAGAGGCTCTCGCAGGCCAGATGTGCTTCTTCAATGAGGCTGAGGCTTGCTACGATGTAAACACGCCAGAGCCAACAATTGAAGAGACTATTATCGAAGCTAAAAAGAAGCCTCGTAAAAATAAGAAAAAAGGTCAACGTGAAGAAGATTTGAAGGACTTCCCTCAGGAAGAATTTCCTCATGATGTACCAGAGGAAAAGCTACTTGGTACCTTTGGTAAGGGTAACTGGAGAAGTATGCCGGACGAAATATACTGGCAATTACGTTTTGAACCTGCCAAATGGATTGCTGAAAAGCATGTAATCAAGGTGTATGTTGGAACAGATGGTATGCATCAGGATGAGTTTCTTCGCGGGGATCATCCAAATACCCTATTCAGGGGAAGTATTGCAACACCTTCATTGGAGGCTGCTATCATTAACGCCAAATATGTAAACGGTAATCCACTTGACCGTATCGCCCGTGATTTCCAAACAAACGGATTGAACCTGTCTAAACAGACAATGTCTAACTGGACTGTTACTGCTGCTGAGAGGTATTTCGCACCGGTATATGAGCTAATGAAATCAACCTCTTTAAAAGCACATGTCAATCAATCTGACGAAACCACTGTTGACGTAATTCATGATGGTAGACCTGCAGGTAGTAAAAGTTATATGTGGGTACATGTAACTGGAGAGTTAAGCCCGGGTCCAAAGATCATTGTGTACGAGTATCAAAAGACACGTCACAGTAACCATCCCAAGGAATACTACAAAGATTTCCATGGGGTTCTGGTTACTGATGGCCTCGAGCAGTACCACAAGATTGCTCGTGAGCTAGAAGGCCTCACAAATGCCAACTGCTTTGCACATGCCCGTAGAAGTTATGCGGATGTTATTAAGGCTATGGACAAAGGCAATGAGGAATTGATACGTGGATCCATAGCGTATCAAGCTCTGGTGAGAATCGGTGCCATCTATGATCTGGAGGGAAGCCTAAAGGGGCTGTCTCCACAGGAACGCTTAAGGGAACGACAAACCTCAATCAAGCCATTGGTCGAGGAATACTTTGCGTGGGTTAAGGAACGTCTATCTGATACAACAGTGATTCCGAAAGGAAAAACAGCTTCTGGACTTAAATACAGTATAAACCAAGAAGAGTACCTCAAAGTATTTCTTAATGATGGAGAAGTTCCTATCGACAATTCGGCTTGCGAGAGGGCTCTAAGAAATTTTACAATCGGTCGGAAAAATTGGATGACAATAAATACAGTTAGAGGTGCCCAAGCTAGTGCCATAATATATAGCATCACAGAAACAGCTAGAGCAAACAATCTCAATGTGTATTACTACATCAGCCACCTTCTCACAGAGCTACCAAAGCTTATCGATAAAGATGGAAATATAGATCAATCAATGCTGGAGCCATTAATGCCGTGGTCAAAATCACTTCCAGCTGATTGCCACAGTAAGCGTCACAACTAAAGTGGCGCTTAAATTAACTGGTAGCGAATGATTTGACCCTTACCCAATATCTACCAATGAGCAATATATCAATCTGATTACCTCTAGTGATATATTACGTAATACTATTCTTGATATGGGCTATAATCCTGAGGAGGTTTCAATAGAAGCCTTAAGGGGAAGAATTACGATTCTTCAGACAGATAGTAGGAATGCTGTTCAAAACAGCTTTAATATAAATATAGCTTCTGATAATCCCGAGGATGCAAGGAAGCTGGCAGAGGTCCTTTATAGGAATTATATTGAGTTTATAGATGTCATGGTAGCTGAAGGCGCAAGCACATATTTTTCTAATTATTATAATGTTCAGATAAATACTCTGCAGGATAGCTTAGATTCCGATAAGCAGCTTTTAGAAAAGAGTCTCGAGCTCTTAGATAACACTCCCAAGACAATTAATCAAAGAGAAGTGATGGATGAAATAATCTCTTCTGATAATACAAGAGACTTTATTGTTATGGGAAATATCATTAACCCCAATTATACTGAACTAGAGCTGGGTATTATTGAAATCAAACAAGCTATAAATTCTACTGAGAACACTATAAACCAGTATAATCAGTATCTTAAGGAGCTGGAGCTTAAGCAAGCTGAGATTGCAAGCTATTATGAAACCGGAGAGTTTGCCAAGCTTACTGATAATATTGTAAGAATTACAAAGAGCAATATATATCTACCCTCAGAGCCTGTAGCACCCTCTAGCAAGACAAGTCCAAGCAATTCTAGGAATGTTCTAATCGGCGTTTTATTGGGAGGTGTAGTAGCAGTTCTGATAGCGCTAATCAGAGAGTTTTGGTTCAAGAAATAAAGCATAAGGGCACCAGTACTGAATCAGGATAACTCTGTGGCTGTAGAGGAAATATAATAACTGAACTAAAAGTGAGTAAAATATGTACTTTTTAGGGTAGCCGTAAAAAAATTACGGCTACCTATTGCTATTTAAAAGAGTATTTAGTATAATATAAGTGTTAATAATAGGATATAAGAGAGGTGATATCTATTATGCTTAAGAAATTTGAAGTAAGAAATTTTAAAAACTTTAAAGATAATTTAACTATCGACTTTGGAAATATTGGTGGTTATCAATTTAGTACTGATTGTATAACAGATAATATAATAAGTAAAATGCTGATATATGGGAAAAATGGAACTGGAAAAACAAACTTAGGGGTTGCTGTAATGGACATAATTTATAGTTTATTAGATTATCCCATAGGAAGCTTAGATGAAAATATTTATGTAAATGCAGATTCAAATGAAGATTATGCCGAATTTAGATATACTTTTACATTTAATGAAACGGATGTTATATATAGATATAGTAAGTCATCTGTTTTAGATTTAAGAGATGAAGAATTAATAATTGATGGACAAAATATTTTTTGTTGTAATTTTATAGAAAATAAATTCGATTTTAACTTAAAAAATATTTCAGCTGAATCTGTAGTAATTGATAGATATTTGGAGTCGCTTAATAAAAATAAATCTTCAGATGATTTAATTGAAAAGGCTTTACCATTTTTAAGATGGTTAATCAGCAACTCTGCACTTACATCAGATTCAGCTTTATTACGAATGTATGATTATGTTGGCCGAATGTCTATGTTAACTATTGGTGGTATGGTATTATACAGATCAAAGAGAATGTATAATAGTTTCTTTGGTATTTTAAATGAAAAAGATGAGTTAAAGAAATTTGAAGGTTTTTTGAATTTAATGGGTGTAGAATGCAGTTTGGTTTCAAAAAAACTTCCGGATGAGCGATATGAATTATATTTTAAACATAAAAAATTAATACCATTTTATGAAAACGCATCAAGTGGAACCTTGGCACTTCTAAATATGTATAGACGTTTTTTTATTGGAAAAATACCATCACTTATGTATCTTGATGAATTTGATGCATTTTATCATTTTGAAATGGCGGAAAATCTTTTAAAATACTTTAAGTTGAGATTTCCAAATAGCCAGATAATTTTTACTACACATAATACAAACTTAATTTCTAATAGATTGTTAAGACCAGATTGTATTTTTATTTTATCTAGGACAGGTAAATTAACTTCACTCAATAATGCTACGCAACGTGAACTTAGGGAAGGACACAATCTAGAGAAGATGTATATTAGTGGAGAGTTTGAAAAATATGAATGATAACACTTACGAAATACCAAGGCAAAGGCATAAAAACTTGCTTATAGTTGAAGGAAAGCATGAAGAAAATGATTTGTTTCATATTATTTTTCATGCTTTTCCTGAAATTGAAATCACCATGGAAGATATTATGATTTATGGTACAAATATTTATGATCTATATAATTATATTGTTAGAGAATATGGTGACTATTGGTATGAAGATGATGTTGATCTTCCATTCATAGTTGGAAAGAAAATTGATCATCCGATTACTCTAAATAAAAAGGATTTCATAAATGTCTATCTAGTATTCGATTATGAACATCATGATCCAAAATTCTGCGAACAGAAAATCGAACATATGCAAAGGTATTTTTACGATTCAACCGATATGGGCAAATTATATCTTAACTATCCTATGATAGAATCGTATAAACATTTTACTTGCTTTCCTGATAATAACTTTGAGAATTTGACTGTTGATGTTACACTAAAACCAGGTTCTAAGTATAAAGACTTGGTGCATGACTCTTATGTGGATAGTCTTGTAAAGTTTCCTAGAAAAATAATGGGCTTATTATATAATCATTACAATATAAGAGATATTGTAGATTGTAAATTTTATTGTGATCAATTATTAGAGATTTCTAATCCGGACGATTTACATGAAAACATTAAGAGAATTTTTAATAAAGCTTTATCAGAAGAAGATTTAAACAAATCATTAAAGCATTTTAATGCACTATTATCTGATAAAGAACATATTAAAAATTACATGAGCTATTATGAACATATGCGTAATATATTAAGAGAAATTATTGTACATAATATAAAAAAAGCAAGTAAAATACAAAGTACTTATTCGAATACAAGTGACTATGATGAGCTTTACGAATTACTAGATTTGAATGACATTTTAAAAGAACAGAATAATGTTAGTAAGGATGTGTTGTTAGGATATATATGGGTATTAAACACATGTATTTTTATTGTACCAGATTATAATATTAAGTTATTACAATCCTAGATATTATATTGAAAGTATATATAGCCATTGAGTGTCATTACAGATATAGTGTTCAGATTAATACTCTGCAGGATACCTTAGATTCCGATAAGCAGCTTTTAGAAAAAAGTCTTGAGCTTTTAGATAACACTCCCAAGATAATTAATCAAAGAGAAGCGATGGATGAAATAATCTCTTCTGATAATACAAGAGACTTTATTGTTATGGGAAATATCATTAACCCCAATTATACTGAACTAGAGCTGAGTATTATTGAAATCAAACAAGCTATAAATTCTACTGAGAACACTATAAACCAGTATAATCAGTATCTTAAGGAGCTGGAGCTTAAGCAAGCTGAGATTGCAAGCTATTATGAAACCGGAGAGTTTAACAAGCTTACTGATAATATTGTAAGAATTACTAAGAGTAATATATATCTACCCTCAGAGCCTGTAGCACCCTCTAGTAAGACAAGTCCAAGCAATTTTAGGAATGTTCTAATCGGTACTTTATTGGGAGGTGTAGTAGCAGTTCTGATAGCGCTAATCAAAGAATTTTGGTTTAAGAAATAGTTCAGACCGTAATAGAATAACAATATAAATCACATAAGATAGGAGCGGAAATTACACATGAAAATACTAAAGCTAGACAGCATAAGCAAAAAGATTTATTTCTTAGTATCACTCATTATTATTACTTCTTTACTTGGACTTTCTGTAATAAACTATGTTATTTCAAAACGAGAGCTAAACCGTTCTAATCAAATTATTTTAAGTAATGCCATTGAATCTACTATGGTTGAGATTAACAGGAATTATCAATATACTTTGGCCGAATCACAATGGATGACCGAGGAGGTTGCCATGGCCTCGTCCTTAGCATCCATAGGAGATTTGACAGGTAGATTTATAGACGGTATGTCCGGGGCGACATCTGAAGATGCAGAGGATATCGATACTCAAAGCTCTGCTACAAGAGATAGTGTCTATGCTAACCATTCAATTGATCTAGGTGAATCAGGATATTTCTTTATAATTGATTCAAAGGGAGATATAATTTCTCATCCCTTCCTATCAGAAAATATATATAATTTAAAATCACATGATGGTAGGTTGATTGTTCAAGAAATTATTAATACTGCTAAGTCAGGTGGCGGAACTATTAATTATGCCCTAGAGGAAGATGTAAGTATTATCACAGATAGTAAGACGGTATATGCCAAGTATTTTCCTCATTGGGACTGGGTGGTAAGTGCGGTTATATATGATAATGAGCTAGCCAGAGGCTCTAATATCATTCTTATAAATAATTTAATAGCGGTTATAGCGGTGCTTGGAATTGCATTGTTTATGACCATTATGTTCACAGGAAAGATTATCAAGCCGATTAAGAAGATTTCTCTAGCCTTAACCGGAATTTCCAAGGGTGATTTGACTATTGATAAGATACATATTAAGACCAAGGACGAGATGAAGCTTCTTGGTGGAGCTGTTAATAGCCTAATTGACAGTCTTAACAGGATTGTTAAGCTGATGATTCATTCCAGCGATAAGCTTAACAGATATGCTAGTAGCCTAAATGAATCCTCGGGTTTTGTATCCCAAGCAACCTCAGAGGTAGCAAATGCTATATCACAGATGGCTATCCAATCTGATGAGCAATTTCAAGATACACTATCAAGTGTTGAAAGTGTAACCCTTCTGGGTGAAAATATCAAGGAGACTGCCGATGCCAGTGTCAAGATAGGCTCTGTGGTTGAGAAGAATGTAGAGCTTAAGGATCTTGGCCTATCCTCTGTTCAAGAACTAAAGGATGCTGCCAAGGAGAACAACGAGAACACATCTGTAATTGAAAAGCTGGTACATAGGATGAATAATCAGTCAAATGATATCGGTGAGATTACGATTATGATATCCAATATAGCAAAGCAGACCAACCTCTTAGCTTTAAATGCCAGTATTGAAGCCTCCAGAGCGGGAGAGCATGGCATGAGCTTTGCAGTAGTTGCCGAAGAGATTCGTACACTCGCTAATGAGACATCCCTTGCCGTAGAGGATATCCGTGGGAAGATTGAGCAGATGCAAGATCAATCCACAGAGATGGTGAATTTCATATCCAAGAACCGAGAGGGTGTTAATAAGATTAATGACTCAGTAAATAAAACTGAAGATATTATAGGTATGATTTCTGATGGTCTACAGACTCTGATAGAAGATATAAATATTATAGTAGAGCATAATAAAATGATAAACAGCAAGAAGGATGAAATCCTTGTAATGCTTGGAAATGTGTCTGATGCGGCACAGGATAATTCTGCGGCTATTGAGGAAATCTCCGCCACAGCCCAGGAACAGTCCGTAACCATAGTTGAAATTAATAATAACATTTCTCAGCTTAACGATATGGCTAATGACTTGAACGGATTAATTAATGAGTTTAAAGTGAGGTAAGTAATGATGATAATATGAAGAAGCTTCTTCGGGAAAATAAATGCATATAGGGCATAATTTTGTTTGTAAAATATTTAACAATGTGTTACATTTAATGTAAGCATAAATCATATACTGGATTCACAGCTTAAGTTACCCTACAGAAGACTTTTAACATTGAATAATACAGGATTTTCCTGTTTTATAATAAATCTAATGAAGGAGGTTACTTAGATGAGTAGCACTATGAAGGCTCTAGTGTACCGTGGACCTGAGAAGATAGCGCTTGAGGATGTACCGATCCCAAATATCATCAAGCAGGATGATGCCATTGTGAGGGTTACCACATCTACCATATGTGGAACCGATATACATATCTGGCATGG
>LSQX01089609.1_pt1 | contig 16805 bp, 17 predicted proteins | sample 654561 | NCBI WGS metagenome assembly LSQX01 (sample SAMN04489861, study PRJNA283612) | anaerobic digester metagenome | isolation source: 4 biogas reactors fed with cattle manure at either 37C or 55C with and... | place: Denmark: Kongens Lyngby | collected 2014
CCCACCGGCATACCGGCAATAGGTATCCATTCGTCCAAAGTGACCTCCAGACGGTCTAAGGCCGAGCGGGCATCAGCACGCATTTTCTGCTGATCCACCCTAGACATCCGCTCACCCAGGACACGACTCAACAATGTTTCGCGCAGTGGTTCACGCCCGAGTTTAATGTTTTCGGCTACCGTAAATCCAGGCAAGAGCATGAATTCCTGGTGTACCATACCGATGCCCAAATCTACTGCTTGGCTGGGGGAAGTAATGGAAACAGGTTGTCCTTCCCAGAGGATAGTGCCCTCAAAACCGCCGGTCTCCTTGATCACCGGCATGCCAAAGAGNNCCGTTCTCGCCCAGCAAGGCATGGATCTCCCCCGGGTATACATCTAAGTTGATTCCCTTCAGTACATAGTTACCATAAAACTGTTTTCTAATATCCCGCATTTGAAGTAGCGGTCCAGCCATCGCTTACTCTCCTTTAAATCTTGGCTGTTAATTAAGGAAAGCCGGGCAGATTTGCTACCCGGCTTTCCCTCAGGTGGCTATTTGGCAAGCTCGCCCTCACCGAAGATAATCGATCCAGCCACCAGCATCAGGAAATTGCCGTCTTCCTTATATTTGTTTAGAGTAATGGTGGTACCGGAGATCTCCTCCAGTTTCTTCTGCACAGCCACGGTGTCCTTGAGGTCGATCTTGCCTTCAATGGCATCCTTGGCTAGCTCCACGCCGCCTTCTACAAACAGCATGTTCACCGATACCGGCCAGGTGGCGAAGCGACCGGCACCGCCTTTTTCCACAATCTTGTCGTTGATGGCGTTAATAATCTCAGGCATATTACCGGCTTGTTCCGGAGTAATCTCAATACCCAGTGCGCCGGGATAGCCGTGGGTAGGCGATGGGCAGCACTGTTCGGGGAAGATGGCACCGGTGTCCAAGCTAGCCTTAATCAATGGTTCCTGCATAGCACAGTTGGTACTAAAGACAGCGATATCCTTGCCATACTTATCTACTTGACGCGGAACGTCTTCCAGCACGGCCTGTTGCGCCCCGGTGACACCGACGTCGCTCATGGGGTCGGGAGCAGTGGCAAATACAAATTCCAATCCTACGTCTTTACAGGTCTGCTCCATGATATCTTTCCGCTGGGCCAATAGCGGCATGGCCATATGGCGCGGGAAAGAATAGTGGAGGAAGTGGGTGGCACCCATTTCTTTAGCCAATTTGACAATGGTTTCGCCACGAGCCATTTGGTCGGGATCAAAGGCTATGTCTGGATATTCAGCTACCATGTCCGGATCTTCGTGCGGGGTTCCGAACACAAAGATAATGTCGGGACGCTTTTCCTTGACCCGCTGTAAAGCCGGGATGCTGCCTGGCACAGCCTGGCAAATAACAATGGCCTTAACTTCAGGATCATCAGCCAAGCCGGTGATCTGAGCGATGGTGGTTTCCTGTTCTTGCATGAAGTTGTCCGGATAAGTGACGTGAGTGATCATGTCACCGTATTTTGCCACCATTTTTTCCGCTGCTCTGTATTCATCCTCACCCTGGGACACTGTACCGGTAACTAGCCCGATCTTGTATTTTTCTTCGCCGGGCTCACCGGCAGGCTCTTCCACTGGCGGCTTAGTACAACCGACCAGTCCGGTTAGCAGCAAGGCTAACACTAAGACTAAAGCCCAAACCTTACGCATTCTTTGAACCTCCTCTAAACATGCTCAAAAATGAAGTGATCCGATATCCGTTAGGTTTCCTTGGCCTCACCTCCTCGGCTGATTGTCCAGCACTTGTACGACTAACCTATAATATTCGAGAGCCCGGACGTAAAGTCCTCCTTCCAATAGCCGAAAGTTGATGCCCGCGGCCCAATCATCATTGACGCGGATAGAGGCAAATGATATAATATCTCTGGCACCAAACCGTGGCCCTATAGTCTAGCGGTCAGGACGCCGCCCTCTCACGGCGGAAGCTGGGGTTCGATTCCCCATAGGGCTACCAAACAAGAAACCTAAACGGCTCTAAGGGTAGAGCCGCTTTTGTTTATACGTAACCGGTTGTAAAGAAAAAGGCCAGCATGTTATTTACACCCACAATGAAGTATGTGGCCGTCACGCAACCCCGTCTTTCCTTTTTCCTACATTGTCTAAAGCACTAAAGAACCAATTTATGTTTCCATCATGCCTTATTTGGCTGTAAAATAGGTGTTTTACGCCGCCCCCTTGAATGAATCAAGGAGGCCTAGGAGGGTTGATTTGATGAAGATTATTCTCGTAGGCGTGTCCTGTGTTGGCAAATCCACTGTTGGCAGGATACTGGCAGACCAAGTGGGTTACAAATTCTTTGATTTTGATTTTGAGGTGGAGAAGTATTTTAATAGTTATATAACCTTCTTGAAGAGGAAATGGTTTAGTGAATATAGCTACAGAAAGAATGTAAGTGTGGTTTTGCGGAAAATATTGCGGGAAAATGATGATAACTTTATTATCGCTATGCCGCCCAGCGGGTTGATGGATAGCTATTGGAGAATCATTAAAAAGGACGACAGCCTTATAACAATAGCGTTAAGGGATAGGGCTAAGAACATCCTAAAGAGGCTTGTATTTTACGATGACTACACTCGGCCCATGGAATCACCTTTAACAGAGGAAAACGAAATGTATTATTTAGAGGATATAAGTCTTGATATGGAGTACTTTGGCCGAACCTTAAAAAGGGCAAAAATCCAACATAAGGTTAATGGTAAAAACGCCTTTGAGGTGGCAGATGAATTGAGGGATCTACTTTTTATCCACCAAGACTGATTCCCAGGGCCCGGGCGGCTTGTACCAGTTGACCGTTGGCCGGTACGGCGCGGGTACCGCGAGCAACCCGGTGGATGGGGACAGCTTTAATGTCTTGACCTTTAAGGCAGACCATCAGTCCGTGTTGGCCGGACATGGCCAGTTCGGCTGCCATAACTCCGTAGCGAGTGGCCAGGACCCGGTCAAAGGCTGAAGGGGAGCCGCCCCGCTGCAGATGCCCCAGCACAGTGGCCCGGCATTCGATGCCGCTGGCATTCTCGATGAGTTCGGCTACAACAGACCCGATGCCGCCTAGGCGAAACCTGGTATGGGCACTGGGTATTTCTTTTCTGATGACAGGCTTACCTTGCGGATCTTTCACTCCTTCGGCCACTACAATGATGCTGAAATGCTTACCTTCGTCTCGACGTTCATTGATTTTGGCCATGACCCTGTCCAGATGCCACGGTATTTCCGGAATCAGGATTACGTCGGCCCCGCCGGCGATACCGCTGACTAAGGCGATCCAACCGGCATCGCGACCCATAAGCTCCAGAATCATGACTCGATGGTGGGATTCGGCTGTGGTGTGGAGTTTGTCTAGAGCGTCGGTGGCTGTGGTCACAGCGGTGTCAAAGCCAAAGGTTTGGTCGGTGGCCAAGAGGTCGTTGTCAATAGTCTTGGGAACGCCGATTACCCGGGCTCCTTTTTGGGCCAGCTCGTGGGCAATGGCCAGGCTGCCGTCGCCGCCGATGGCGATAAGACAATCTATCCTATTCCGCTGCAGATTGGCCACGGCTTGGTCAGACATATCCCGATACTCGACACTTTTATCTGTATATACGGGATAGTGGAAGGGGTTATCGCGGTTATTGGAACCGAGAATCGTCCCGCCGCGATGTAAGAGGCCGGAGATATAGTTGCTGGTTAGGATTACGTTTCGATCTTCGATTAAACCGGCATAACCGTCGAGAAACCCTATTACTTCCCAACCCTGGCGCAAGGCTGAGCGGGTAACAGCGCGAATCACGGCGTTAAGACCGGGAGCATCGCCGCCGCCGGTCAATACTCCTAATCGTTTATGCATGTTTCTCCTCCTTACCGAGAGACTCGTTCGCAAATCTTGATACGGAGGCCTTGAATGCTATGCAGGGTGAAGGCTACGTTTTGCTAATGATGGGACATAAGATACTTCGCTTCGCAAGATCTTTCGCTTCGCTCAGGATGACAGGTTACAAGGAGCGCTCAGGATGACTGTATCCCTGTCATTCTGAAGGAGCGCAGCGACTGAAGAATCTTAAACTAGGGTATGAATTACGCATTAATGCCATGTTCTATTGATTGTCGGTGAACCTTGGATAGCTGGCTGAACGCTGTTCCACCTAAGATCAAAAGTGCACCGACAATTTGAAGTATCGTTAACCTTTCCTGCAGAAAAATAGCAGAGAAAATCAAAGTAGATGCAGGATCAATATAGCTCATGATAGCAATTGTCTGTCCGGGGAGTTTCTGCATAGATGAAAAATATATGTAGCAGGCTATGCCGGTATGCAATATTCCGACTGTACCTACCAGTATTACATCATGTCCGGTTGGTATATGCAGTACCCGTCCGGTTGTAATTCCGGTATAGATAGCCATAACCAACATTGCGATTATCAGTTGAAAAAATGTACTTTCTAATCCGGACAAACCTTTTAAAAATTTGTTGAGAATCATTAGCGAGGCATATAGCACAGCAGAAGCCAGGGCACAGACAACCCCGGAGGAAAAACCGGTGCCGCCGACGCCGGTGGCATTTATAATCACCATGCCCAGGATAGCAGCTATGATTCCTATTACCTTATGGACGGTCATTTTTTCTTGGAACAATATGGGGGATAGTATAAAAACAACCACGGGAGCGCAGTAATGCAGTAATATGGCTATACTCACGGTGGTAAGGCGGAATGCCTCAAACAAAAGAGCCCAACCCCCGCCTAAAACTATTCCAGCTGCGATGAGTAGCGCAAGGTTATCCTTAATACCTTGGAGATTGATCGGTTGTTTTGTCAGTAGGAATACCAGGGCAAGGAATGTGCTGCCGATAATTGTGCGCCATAGGACAATGGCCGTACTGGGCAAGTTAATATTTTTGACGAAGATACCGATGCTGCCAAAGATGAGCATGGCTACTAGTAGGTTTAGTTCAGGTTTCATTTTTTTCGCCATTTTATGTCCTCCAGCGGTTAATTTGCAGGAATGGTACGGAGATTAAAACATAGACCCTGTTTACCATCGGCTAGAATTTTTGCGGAGCAAAGTAAGACTGAAGCAGCTGGTAGAATTCCGGGGTGGTGTATCCCAACCGCCAGACGGCTACACCGCCCAGGCCTTTTTCCCGCACCAGGTCCAGCTTGGGTTTCAGACTGTCGATGCTTTCGTACCAGACAGTGTGGGCAGAACCTTTCTCATCAGTGTACGTAAAGTAGGGGAGCATGGCTTCGTTATCCCATTTTATTTCCGGGTTGTAGCGGGCCTTAAGCTGGTTCAGATCTGATACTAGGCTTCCCAGCTCGCTGGGGATCCAAAGCACAGTACGTCGCCCGGCGTCGGACCAATCGCGGCCGTAAATTCCGAGGCCCAGTAGCACCTTGTGAGCCGGAATCCGTTCCAGGGTGTAGTCCACTACGTCCCGTACCCAGCGAATGGAGGTTTGGGGGCCAGCTTGGCCGGGAGAATAATCGTATGCCATAATAGCTACCTGGTCTGCTACCTTACCGAGAGCAGCATAATCGTAAGCCCGATACCAACCGTATGTGGTTCGAGCCGGTAGTGACAGGGCCAACTTTTTTCCTTGAGAGTGAACAGCTTGAGCCAGCTCTTCAACGAAAGCTGTAAGGTTGGGTCCGTCAGCCTCGTTAACCAGTTCAAAGTCTAGATTTACGCCGCTAAACCCTTCTTTGGTAATGAGGTCTGTAATGTCTTCACAAAGGAGAGTCCGCTTTAGGGGATCGTTTAAGAGTTCATGTAGCTTGGCTGAATTATCCTCGAAAACTAAGGCGTAAGATTCAGTGCCGGCCGAATTCGCCAGTTGCAACACTTCTTCATAACCATCCGGAGCGGAAATTGCCCGTCGGCCGTCCTGCCAAGTTAGGCGGCCGTTGTCGTCCAGGGTATACCACTTGGTTGCTACCCCGGACAAAGAATGGTAGTTGGCTAAGTAATCTTGATATGAATATGAATAGTAATAGCCTAAGATATAAGCCGTTCTGGGGCCGGTGCTGATAGTAACAGTGCGGCTAGCATTATCCCAGTGGACAGCGGCACCGAAGGCTTGGCTAAAAAAGCGCAAGGGAACCAAAGTACGTCCTTGACGAATGGTGGCCGGAACATCCAGCTCTACCGGCTGACCGTTTACTTTGGCCGTACTGCTGCCCACCGGCAATTCGATCAGCGAACTGCTTTTTTCGGCGATGACCCGGCGATTGGCGTTGTCCCAGTGAACCATTACGCCCAAAGCCTCGCCAATGGCCCGAAACGGCACCAACGTGCGCCCGTGCTCAATCACAGGTGGAACATCGAAACTTACCGGGACCCCATTAAGTAACACCTTGATGGGGGCTGCTGCTAAAGCAGCGGGGCTTATGGCTACGCCCACCATGAGACCGATGACTAGTGCTAAGGCTACAGCTCTAATGTGTTGATACATGGTATGTGCTCCTTTCTACCGCCAAGTATTGGGACGGCTCCTCCTTAATAATTCGTGCTGCGAGGTTTGTTTCCCTGCTGAGCCGGTGCTAGCATTGACAACCTTTACCACCCCAGTTATCATTAACCTGACAGATAATAGGGGACGGGAAAAACCATTCCGGGATACATTAGCGTGGGATGCTGACAAGGAGGGGAGCACATGTTACGTAAGGCCATGTTATTAGGCCTAGGGGTTCTGACCATGACCAAAGAGGCGTTGGAAAAAGCCGTGGACGAACTGGTGAAAAAGGGCGAAGTGAGCCAGGACGAAGCCAAAGAGGCGTTGCAGGAACTCTGGGACAAGGGTCAACAGGGACGTGAGCATCTGACCAAACTTATTCGGGAACAGGTAGACAGTGCCCTGAGAACATTTACCGGTGTATCTAGAGAGGAATTTTCGGCTCTAGAGGCGCGGGTGGATACCTTGGAGGCGAAACTGGCAGCCCAGGAAGACCCTAGCCTAGAGTCGGCTGATACCAAGCCGGAATTTGATCCGGACGAAGTGGAAAAGGAGTAGCTAGAGACATGGGAGCAGTACACCTGGTTACCGACAGCACCTGCTACCTGCCGGCGGATGTAATAGCAAAGTACGATATTAGAATTGTCCCGCTACGGGTAAACTGGAGTACAGAGTCGCTGCGGGAAGGCGTGGATATTAAGGGAAAAAAATTTTTTGACCGACTACGCCAAAGCCGCGAAGTTCCCACCACTTCGCAACCACCGGCAGGGGAATTTGCTTCCTGCTACCGTGAGCTAGGAGGGCTGGGCGGGAGCATTGTTTCTATTCATATTTCCGGGGATCTGAGCGGAACGGTGTCGGCGGCAGAAACAGCACGACGCATGTTACCGGAGCAGGATATTCGGATCATTGACAGCCGTATAACTTGTCTCGGCCTTGGTTTTATGGTTGAAGAAGCAGCCCACCTAAGGGCTGCCGGCAAAACAGTCGATGAAACTGTGGCCCGAATTCAGGAGATGGTGGCCAACATGACCGCCTATTTCATGGTGGATGACCTAAATTACCTCCGCCGGGGCGGACGCATCGGAGCAGCCGCGGCCACGTTCGGTTCCTTGCTGCAAGTGAAGCCTATTTTGACCATGAAGGATGCTAACGGAGTGATTAACGTCCAAGAAAAAGTCCGCACCCAAAAGAAAGCTTTGGCCCGGCTGGTGGAGCTGACGGCCACTGATTGTACGGGAGCTGACAAAGTCACTGCTACTGTACTTCATGCCGATAATCTAGCTACGGCTGTCCAACTGGACAAAGCACTGCGAGAGGCCTTGCCAAAGGCGGAGATTGTGTTGTCGGAGTTTGGGCCGGTTATCGGCACCCATGTGGGCCCCGGAGCGGTAGGCATTATCTTTCATACTGTCTAGGGGCTACAGGCCCCTTTTCTTTCGGCCGATGTTTTGTATGCCTGGCTAACGCGTTCGCCTGTGGTAGCGGGATCTTAGTAGGGCGGCTAGGATCAAGAGAACAGCAAGCCCAAAAGTTGCCGGGCCCAAGTAATTGCTGATGAAGCTGGTGGCTTCATCGCCCCACAAAAAAACCGCCAAGGCTTCCAGAAAAAACCGTAGCCCGCGTCCGGCCAAAGAAGCGGTAAGGACAACCCACAGCCGAACTCGAAAGACACCGGCAGCGATGGTAAAGACCTTGTACGGGATCGGTGTCAGTGCTGCCAGAGCCACGGCCCAGCCGCCATAACGATGAAACAGACCGGCCACTTGGTCAATTCGTTTCTGCGAAGAGAAATATTCCAGCACCGGACGGCCCAAATAGAAACCAAGCAGGGCTCCAAAGACGCCGCCCAGCGAAGAGGCGACGGTGGCCACGGCTGCGTACAGGAAGCCCAGCTGGGGCCTCAATAGGGACAAAGGGATTAGAATTACATCTGGAGGTAAGGGAAAGAAAGATGCTTCGGCAAAAGCTGTGATGATAAGTCCAATTAGTCCATGATCAAGCAGAAATTCGTTAGCGGCATCCAGCCAAGACAAGAACGTAACCCCCTTGCGGTGCTTGGGTTTGTTGTGGATTCTGCCTTATACTATAACATAGAGAGTCAGCTCAGACACGAGGAAGGTGCTTCAGATGGCGGAAGTTTACTTAGATAACAGTGCCACCACGTGTGTACACCCACAGGTGGCGGAGGCGATAATGACAGCCCTGCGGGAGAATTATGGCAATCCGTCCTCGGCTCACCGCCGGGGCCAAGCAGCGGAGCAGGCGGTTAAGAAAGCGCGCCGCCAAGTGGCCTGGATACTTAGAGCCGAGCCGGGAGAAATATACTTTACTTCCGGGGGCACCGAAAGCAACAACTGGGCCCTGGCCGGGACAGCTCAGGCGCGGGTAAGGCAGGGGAAGCAGCTGATAACCACCCAAGTGGAACATCCGTCGGTGCTGGAAGTCTTTCGCCGGCTGGAGGAACAAGGATTCACTGTGACCTATGTACCGGTGGATGAATACGGGCTGATAGATCTGGAGGCGTTGGCGGCGGCCCTCGGTCCGGAGACTACCCTGGTTAGTATTATGTATGTCAACAATGAGGTGGGTAGCATTATGCCGCTGGCCGATATTGCTCGTTTGCTGAAGCAAAAGGCGCCGCAGGCCGTCTGGCATGTGGATGCTGTGCAGGGCTTTGCTAAGTTGCCGCTGTTTCCTCATGATTTAGGGATCGACCTTATTTCTATCAGCGGCCATAAAATACAAGGTCCCAAGGGAGTAGGGGCCCTGTTTGTGCGTCAAGGACTGCGGGTTAAGCCCTTGATCTTAGGCGGCGGCCAGGAGAACGGTTATCGTTCGGGTACGGAGAATGTTCCCGGTATCATGGGCTTGGGTTTAGCGGCGGAACTGATGTGGGAGCGGCGGGTGGAAGCAGGAGCCCACCTGGCTGGGCTAAAAGAGAGGCTACGGCAACGCGTGCAGGCGGAAATCCCCGCCGTCTACGCTAACGGCCCCCAAGATTCCAGGGGAGCACCTCATATCTTAAACCTGTCGTTTCCGGGGGTAAAAGGGGAAGTGCTGCTCCATGCCCTGGAAGACAAAGGGATTTACGTGTCCACGGGCTCGGCCTGCTCCAGCCATCAGGCTCCCGGCAGCCATGTGCTCAAAGCTATGGGACTGGTGCCACAGCGGCTAGATGGAGCCGTGCGCTTCAGTTTCTCTCCCGACAACACCAGGGCCGAGATTGACTATACCGCCGATTGTCTCAAGGAGGTTGTGCCGGGGCTGCGGCGCCTAATGCAGTAACCAAACAAAAACCGGTAGGTGAATTAAGGTGGAACAGCTGATACTGGCCCGCTATGGCGAGGTGGGCTTAAAAGGTAAAAACCGCCGTTTTTTCGAAAACCAATTGATAAAACAGATGGAGCAGGCTCTGGACGGGCTTCCCCTCAAGGGTATAACTCGAACTTATGGTCGTATTTACGTGACCATGGCGGGAGAAGTAGAGGAGGCTTTGCGCCGGCTGTCTTATGTACTTGGCTTGGTGGCAGTGAGTCCGACCCAGAGTGCTCCTTTGGACTTAGAGGAAATCAAAGCCGCTGCGGTCCGAGCTATGCAAGGGGCGGCCGCTGAGGGTTATACTACGTTTAAGGTGGAGACCCGCCGCCCCAATAAGGCTTTCCCGATTAAATCGCCGGCAGTGAGCCGCGAAACAGGGGCCGAAATTCTAAGGCAGGTACCGGGTCTGACTGTAGACGTACACTCGCCGCAGGTGACACTTCAAATTGAACTCCGGGAGCAGCGAGCTTATCTCTATTGGCGCCAGCTGCCGTGTCCGGGGGGTCTGCCCCTGGGAGTCAGCGGTCGGTCGGTGCTGCTCCTTTCCGGTGGCATTGACAGCCCAGTGGCCGGGTGGATGGCCATGAGCCGCGGCTTGGAGATTGTACCGGTTTATTTCCACAGCTTTCCCTTTACCAGCGACCGAGCGAAGGAAAAGGTGGTGGATCTGTGTCGGGTCCTGGCCCCGTACAGCGGTCTGGTTAAGCTCTATGTAATTCCCTTTACCAAGATTCAGACAGCCCTACGGGAAGGTGGCCGTGAAGATCTGCAGACAATATTTATGCGGCGGATGATGATGCGCTTAGCCGGCCGTGTGGCCGAAAAAGAAGGAGCCGGGGCCCTGATTACAGGGGGAAGCTTGGGCCAGGTGGCCAGCCAGACGTTGCCCAGTCTAGCTGTTACCGAGTCAGTAGTGGATGTGCCTGTGCTGCGGCCGCTTATCGGTCTTGATAAACAAGAGATTGTTAAGCGGGCGCAAGATTTAGGAACGTATAGCATCTCTATTCGCCCTTACGATGATTGCTGTACGGTGTTTGTACCGCGCCACCCAGAGACGCGCCCGGATCCAGAGGCAGTAGCGGTAAAAGAGGCTGGCTTGGTGGCAGGGGAGCTTATCGAGGAAGCCCTAACCGAAGCGGAAATACTGTTCATAACAAGTGATTGGGAAGGAAGCTAATGCCAAATGGTTAAAAAAAGATACAAGAAGTCCATAAGGAGGGAGAAACGAGTGTCAGAGGCCCCGGTGACGTTGATACCGCTGGGCGGTACGCGAGAAATCGGCAAGAATATGACCGTGGTGGAATATGGTGACGATATTGTCGTCATCGATGCCGGGGTTGCTTTTCCCGACGAAGAGCTGTTGGGAATTGATCTGGTGATTCAGAATATCGATTATTTGCTCGAACACAGGGAGCGAGTGCGGGGTATTGTTCTCACCCATGGTCATGAAGATCATATTGGGGCTTTGCCGTACGTTCTTCCTCGTTTGAATGTACCTGTCTACGGCACCAAACTGACGATCGGGTTAGTGAAGAAGAAACTGGAAGAGCATCGCCTGGAGCGCCAGGCCAAACTGCAGGTGGTTACACCGGGGGGCAAGCCGGTAAGGCTAGGGAGCATTGCGGTGGAATGGATTCGGACCAACCATAGTATTCCAGATGGTTCTGCTCTGGCTATCCATACGCCGGCCGGAATCGTTGTTCACTCCGGTGATTTCAAGATCGACCCTACGCCCATCGATGACCGCCGTACCGACGTGAGCCGGTTGTCGGCTTTGGGGGAGAAAGGGGTGCTGGCACTATTTTGTGACGCCACCAATGCCGAAGTGCCAGGTTATACACCGTCGGAGAAAGTGGTGGGCGAGACCTTCGACCAAGTGTTCGAAGCAGCCGAACAACGCATACTGATCGCTACTTTTGCCTCCAATATTCATCGGATACAGCAAGCCATCGATACGGCGGTTCGATACGGACGCAAAGTGGGCATTGCCGGCCGCAGCATGCGGGAAAACATTGCCGTGGCCGAAGAACTGGGTTTTCTGATTATACCCAAGGGGACCCTAGTCGAATTGGATGAACTAAACCGGCTACCGGACGAAAAGACCGTGCTCCTTACCACCGGCAGCCAAGGCGAACCCATGGCCGCACTCACCCGTATGGCTAACAATGATCACCGCCAGGTGGAGATTCGCTCCGGGGACACGGTGATTATTTCTGCCACCCCAATTCCGGGTAACGAGAGCTTAGTGGGGCGCACCATCGACAATCTGTTTCGTCTGGGGGCCGAGGTTATCTATAAAGAAGTGGCCAAGGTACATGTTTCCGGCCATGCCAGCCAAGAAGAGATTAAATTCCTGGTTAACATGGTCCAGCCGGCCTATCTTATTCCCTTCCACGGGGAGTATCGCCATTTAGCGGCTTTTCTAAAGATAGCCGAAGAGCTGGGCTACAGTCGCGATCGGGTGATTATACCGGAGATCGGTGACCGCATTGAGGTCAGCCGCAGGGCGGGCGTCATTTCCGGGCAGGTTACTTCCGGACCGGTGTTCATCGACGGGCTAGGGATCGGTGATGTGGGGCACATTGTACTTCGCGATCGCATGTCGTTGGCAGAAAACGGTGTGCTGGTGGTGGTTGTGGTGATGGATAAGCAGAAAGGCAAGTTTTTGTCCGGACCCGACATTATTACCCGTGGCTTTGTTTATGTACGCGAATCCGAAGCACTGCTGGAACAAGCGAGGAAACAGGCGATAGCAGTGCTGGCAGAAATTGAAGACAAAAACATCACCGAATGGTCGGTGATTAAGATGAAGATCCAAGAGACACTGGACGTTTATTTTGATGCTGTAACCGGACGTCGCCCTACTATTTTGCCGATCATCATCGAAGTGTAACTGTGGTCATAACCGGGCCGGAATTTCCTCCGGCCCTTGTGCTCACCCTTTGCCCGAGCCGGTCATATGATGGGGGTAGGACGGGTGAAGGAGGCATGGTCCATGGAGACCATCAAACAAGGGGATATTGTCGCCCGTCGTTCCTACCAGGGTGATGTATTCTTCAAAGTCATAGAAGTGCTGTTTGAGGACCAGGGTCAGGCGGTGGCGATACTGAAGGGACTGGATGTCAGACTACTAGCCGATGCTCCCTTGTCCGACCTAAGAAGAGTGGAGCCGGTTGAGCTTAGATCTTATCGGGAGAATCTGCTTAAACGCAACGCTGATTGTTTTCGGCGCATCAGCCAGCGCCAACACCTGGTTCGCCAACAGGCGGTACGTGAGGTGGCCGTGAACGACGGGGACCAAGATTTTTTTGAGTTACCGGGGACTGTGCTTCATCTGGATGGAGACCCTGATTACCTGGACTTTTGTCTCAGCGCCTATAAACAGCTGGGAGTTACCGCCGCCGGGGTTGAAGTCCCAGAAGAGCAGCAACCTGAGCGGGTCGTGGACTTAATTAGGAAGCACTCCCCGGATATCTTAGTACTAACAGGGCACGATGCCCTCCTAAAGGAAGCCCATGGTATAGCAGATCCGGAAAACTATCGTAACACTCTGTTTTTCTTGGAAGCGGTGAAGAGTGCCCGCCGCATTCAGCCTTCTCGAGATGATCTGATAATATTTGCCGGTGCCTGTCAGTCCAACTTCGAAGCCATTATTAACGCCGGCGCCAATTATGCCAGTGCACCGAAGCGAGTTCTAATCCACTGTCTGGATCCGGTGTTTATCGCCCAAGAGGTGGCTTTTACGCCGGTTTCACAATTTGTCGACCTGCGGGAGCTTATTGGTAGTACCATTACAGGCAAGGAAGGTATCGGCGGAATTGAGACCCGGGGCAAATTCCGCCTGGGTTTTCCAAGAGCCTGTTAAGCAGTCGGGTCGGTAGCTGCGGCTGCCGACCCGATTATTGTTGCTAAATTTCCCTTGACTCTTGCCCAGACCAGGGGTATAATATATGTTTTCCTTGACAACAAATAGTAATCATGATAAAATAACAATGTTAAAGATAAGGACATCCGATCCGGTATTATGTGGTAAGGGAGGTTACAAAGGGTGGAACGAACCACTTTAACTGAGATCCGCCAGGATTTAGAGGCTAGCCGTGGGCGGCGCCTGCGCCTTACCGCCAATCGGGGCCGGCAGAGGGTAATTGTCCGGGAAGGGATCTTGGAGCAAACCTACCCGAACGTCTTTACCATCCGCTTACTCGATAGCAACTCCGTAAAAAGGGTCTCGTACAGCTACTCTGACGTACTCACCAAGACGGTAGAAATTAGTCTCTGTGACGAAGAAGAACGCAAAATAGCCTGTAACTAAGAAACCCCTTGGTCCGAAGAGGCCAAGGGGTTTCTTCTTTTAGGTACTGGGGCCGGCCGGTTCGGTACGATACCAGCCGCGCTCTTCCATGGCGGTAAACAGCCGCTCAGCACTTTTTAGTTCTTCGCCGTGCAGGGCGATCATACTGCTTCGGATTCTAGGTGTGGCTGCTTCCATGGCGGCGCTGTGGTAACTTCCGGCCACAGCTTTGGTAAGAAGAAGCATGTCTGTTAGGCGGTCACGATCTGTCAGCTCGTGCTGCATTTACGGCCCTCCCTTCTATCCTTAATGGGCCTGGATACCAAGTCCGGTCTGACGCATGAGCTCCTCGATCTTGCCTCGGTGGCTGTTACTTTCCTTAGCTAAGTGCCCAAACAGATCTTGTAGCTCTTCATCTTTGGCTGTGGCTGCATAGAGGGCATATTTTTTCTCCTTGAGATTCTCGGCTGCTAAAGCATCCTGTAAGTAAAGCTTTTCCCGTTCAGTAACCATGGTTACCGGCGCCACTTAATCACCTCCGTAGTTTTCAATTGTATTATTTACTTTCCCAGCGCGAATCTATGCACTACCGGGCGTTTTGTCCACCACCAGGGTCGGCTTTGTTCTTTTCCTGGAAAATAGAAGCACACAACCGGACTCGGTCGCATATATTTAGACTGAGATTCTGGGCAAGGAGGGAGGAGAATATGGCGCCACAATTGGTTGTGCGCCGGCGCCTGTTGCGGGTGCAGCGGGTGATAGGGGAACAAACCAAGACCAAAACGGTGCAGGCCACCGTTACGCTGCCTGTACAGGCTATTAAGGTGTTCGAGGTTCAAGCTACCCTAAAGGCTACCAAGTGCGAGATTAAGCGTGACGGGGTCTTCATCCAGGGAACCATTCACAAACAGGTGTTCTATGTAGATCAAGGGGATTTGGTTCGCCATGTAGCTGAAGAGGTACCGTTCCACTTTTTTGTCGATGTCGACGGTGCCGAAACCGGCATGAGCTGCCAGGCCCACACCAAGATTGTCAGTGTTGATTGGACCTTGTCGGCAGATGGTCGGGAAGTAGTTCAAGATGTGGCTGTGCAAGCTTTTGTCAAAGTGACTGAAGTGGAGCAGATGGAAGTTGTAGTGGACGTTACCAATACCAATATTGTTGTGACCCGGGAATTGCTGCGGGTAGAGAGTGTGGTGGGTGAAGATACAATTCGAGAAACTATCACCAACACCATTACCCTACCCATGAATGCCCTGAAGATTTTTGACGTTAGGGCTGAGGTCCGAAATGTTACTACCACTATCAAAGACGACACCGTTACTGTTAAGGGGACTATTCACAAACAAATCTTCTTTGTGGATGAGGGCAATTTAGTACGCCATCAGGCGGAAGATGTACCGTTTGCCATTACAGCGGATATTCCCGGAGCCACTAAGGATATGGACGCCTTTGTGGATGTGAATGTAATTGTAGATGAATTCAAGCTCAGACATACACCGGGACGGGAACTCCGGCAGACTATGATTGTGGAGGCTTTCATTAAAGTTGTCGAGCCACTGCAAATCCAGGTGGTTACCAATGTCACCGGTCCCAATATTATTGTAGAGCGTCGCCTGCTTAAGGTAGATCATGTGGTCACCGAGGATACTAAGCGGGAGTCCATTGACAGTGAAGTTTGTTTGCCGATGCAGGCCCTCAAGATTTTCTCCATTATGGCTCGTCTGGAGGATGTCACGGCCGAAGTCAAGCGGGATTCAGTAATTGTCCGTGGCACTATTCACAAGCAAATATTCTTTGTGGATATGGGCAATCTGCTCCGGCATCATGCTGAGAATATTCCTTTCCGGATGGTGCTGGATACCCCGGGCTCTACTCCTGATATGTCGGTCCATGTTCGGGCTAACATCATCGGTGATGTGGAGTTCACGCTGAAGGACGGCCACAAGTATCACCCGGACAAAACTTGTCCACCACCCCCTCCCGGTGCGGCCGGGCAGGTAGTCTCCCAAGCGGTGATCGTGGAAGCCTTTGTCAAGGTGACAGAACCGGTCCAACTGAACGTAGTCGTGGATGTCCGGGAAGAGGCTGTACCTGTACCGGTGCCGCCGCCTGCTGTCCCCGAATGTCCCAGCATGAAGTTCCATGTGGTGCAGCCAGGGGAAAGCCTCTGGAGCATTGCCCAACGTTATGGAGTCAGTCTGGAGGCCTTGTTAGCCGCCAATCCCACCCTTAAGCATCCGGAACTGCTTTATCCAGGGCAAAAAGTGTGCATCCCGGTTTCGGTTACCGGGAAAGGGTAAGTTGGCTTCTATTAGCCTAGTCAAAAGGGGCCGGGGCACCGCCTAAAAGATACATGAAGTTTACGTCACGCCTGCAGGCCTGTTCCAGCTTACGGCTGGATACAATGCCATTCATGTATCCGTATACTACTATCTTAAATAGACTTTCCGGTGACCTCTCGATTCTCCCAATGCGGGAGTACGCAGCGCGCAACTTGCTGTAATCAATCCTTTCAAACACTGCGTTAAGTAGCCTCACCGAATCATCAGCCGGGATTAATAATGCTACATCCAGGGGTAATGCCAATTGATATTCACACCCGGCAAGTGTATAATTTGGCTATGAGGTAATTTGTTTCATGGTAAGAACATTTTACCGCAAAGACGGCTTCTGGCATCCCTGCCAGTCGCCGTCTCTTGTTTCTAGGGCTTGTTAGTGCAACAGCCCC
>LSQX01165778.1_pt1 | contig 16805 bp, 12 predicted proteins | sample 654561 | NCBI WGS metagenome assembly LSQX01 (sample SAMN04489861, study PRJNA283612) | anaerobic digester metagenome | isolation source: 4 biogas reactors fed with cattle manure at either 37C or 55C with and... | place: Denmark: Kongens Lyngby | collected 2014
CGACGTTAATATTGTTCGCATATTCTACTGTATAATCTGTGCCGAGCGTGAGTGTTTCGCCATTGAATTTGACCTCAACCGGCGGTGTCAGCTCGCCGCCCGTGTATGTTTGATTCGGAATGTCCGTCACAGCAAAGCTGCCCGCGTTAATCCTGCTTACTGTCACCGCGCAGGTGTCCGTGAAGCCGCCGTCGTTTGTAGTGACTGTGATTGTCGCTGTTCCGGGAGCTTTTGCCGTCACAAGCCCGGTTGCTGACACAGTAGCAACATTTGTGTCGCTTGAAGCCCAAGTGAGCGATTTGTCCGCGGCGTCAGAGGGCGACACTTCCGCTGTCAATTGCGAGGTCTCCGCGACAGTGAGCGACAAGCTTTTCTCGCCGAGTAAAACGCCCGTGACAGGAATTGTTGATAAGGACGACAGGCTTGAAAGCTTTAAAGCCGGGCACACGCCAATGATTGTGTCGCCCACATTATAGGAGTAGTCGTTGACGTAGCCATTGTAGTAGGCGTAGCTCGCGCGATTTGAGTTGCCGCCGGGCGAGCGTAGAAACCAAACGCTGTTTTTGTCGTAGTCGCTTCCCGGGGAGTTGTTGACATATAATCCCTGACATTTTGCGTAGTCGCTGCCTTGCGCATATCTCGTGGCGCTTGAACCTGTGCTTGAACTGAACCCGTAGGCGGTGTTTGTTGATTCGCTGTACGAAAGCAGAAACAGCTTGTCATTTGTGGACGCGCTGTTATATTGCGAATAGCCCGGCCACGCGCTGTTGTCGAGCGCCGTCGTCTTGACATCTGACTGCTCTGTGCTTGTGAACGCGGTGTTATAAAAATTGTCGTTAAGCCATGTGCGCATGGAGCTTGTCGCGTAGTCGTTGGCATAGACTGTGCAGGCGGGGTTGTTGTAATAAGGGTTTGAACCATATATTGTATTGCTGTACGCCTGACTGTCGATGATGTCCTCACACATCACAAGCCCCGATGACGGGTCAAGCACACGCCAGCGCAAAGGCTCATATTTGAACCAGTAGACAGTGTTTGTGTAATAGCCGTTGCTGTCCTGTTCTGTCGATGATGTGTCGCATGTCCGACACGGCCTGTATGACGTGAATTTCACCGCTCGGTATTTGCTCCCGCCGTGTGTCACGTCGGCATATTTCATGTAATCACTTTGTGTCATGGAACCGGTGCTGCCCGTGCCGCTGTAATAGCCGTAGGACACCCAGTTTAGTGTCTTTGCATTCAGCGCGGAAAGCGTCGCGCTGTCCGTCACATGCGTCTGCGGGTATGAGCCAAATATGCCGACACCACCCACCTGCCATGTGTGCGCGGCTGTTACCGTCACCGCGCAGGTGTCCGTGAAGCCGCCGTCGTTTGTCGTGACTGTGATTGTCGCCGTGCCGGGGGCGACTGCTGTCACAAGTCCGGTTGCTGACACAGTAGCAACATTTGTGTCGCTTGAAGCCCAAGTGAACGATTTATCCGTGGCGTCAGAGGGCTGCACTTCCGCTGTCAATTGCGAAGTCTCCGCGACAGTGAGTGACAGGCTTTCCACGCCGAGCGAAACTCCCGTGACAGAAATTGTTGATAAGGACGACAGGCTTGAAAACTTGAAAGCCGGGCGGACACCGATGTTCGTGTAGTACACATAGTGGCTGCTGTAGACGAAGCCATCGATGTTGACGTAGCTCGCGCTATGTGAATAGCCGCCGGGCGAGCGAAAAAACCAATAGCTGTTTTTATCGTTGTCGCTTCCCGGGGAGTTGTAGACATATAGACCTTGACATTTTGCGTAGTCGCTGCCTTGCGCATATCTTGTGGCGCTTGAACCTGTGCCCGAGCTGAACCCGTAGGCGGTGTTTGTTGATTCGCTGTATGAAAGCAGAAACAGCTTGTCGTTTGTGGACGCGCTGTTATATTGCGAATAGCCCGGATATGCGCTGTTGTCGAGCGCTGTCGTCTTGACATCTGACTGCTCTGTGCTTGTGAACGCGGTGTTATAAAAATCGTCGTTAAGCCATGTGCGCATAGAGCTTGTCGCGTAGTCGTTGGCGTAGGTTGTGCAGGCGGGGTTGTTGTAATAAGGGTTTGAACCATATATTGTGTTGCTGTACGCCTGACTGTCGATGATGTCCTCACACATCACAAGCCCCGACGACGGGTCAAGAACGCGCCAGCGCAAAGGCTCATATTTGAACCAGTAGGTGGTGTTTGTGTAATAGCCGTTTTCGTCCTGATATGCGTTTGATGCCGAGGTTGAATATACCGTAAAATACGGCCTGTATGACGTGAATTTCACGGCGCGGTATTTGCTCCCGCCGTGTGTCACGTCGGCATATTTCATGTAATCGCTTTGTGTCATGGAACCGGTGCTGCCCGTGCCGCTGTAATAGCCGTAGGACACCCAGTCGAGAGTCTGCGCGTTCAGCGCGGAAAGCGTCGCGCTGTCCGTCACGCGCGTCTGCGGATAGCTCCCGAATGTGCCGATGTCCCCCACCTGCCACACGTGCGCGGCACTCGCTCCGAGCGAAAACGGACTTTTCAGCCACTCGGGCAAGCTGAAATCCGAACCCGCCAACGCACCCAAAGGCGCGCCGCCGAAAACCATGATGAACGCCAAAAAGATTGCCAAGCCCTGTTTTAATGCCTTTTTCACTTTAAAACAACTCCCTTTTTTGTTCGCTTTAAAACCGTTCTATTCCGCTCAAAAACGCAGGATCTTACCGAAACGCAATCCTTAATATAATTATTTTAACATACACTTTCAAGTTTGTCACCTACCCCTTTTGAAAAACTTTACTGATATTTCACTGTTTTTTAATAAATCACAAATAAAAGGTTTAGCCCCGCCAGTATTCCGTCAACATTTTCAGAAGTTAAACCTGCAATCTGCAAAAGCAGGTAAAAGCAAACTTTCTGTTGACAAACACCAAAAATCTGTTACAATACTTTCATGATTGCTATCCGGGTGTGGCGCAGTTGGTAGCGCGCTTGACTGGGGGTCAAGAGGCCAGGTGTTCAAGTCACCTCACTCGGACCAATGAGAAACCGCTGTATATTGATTTTCATGTTGAATTGTCAATATGCAGCGGTTTTTTGTTTTTATAAAAACACAGTTTTTCTTGTTTTGTCGGCGGATTAAAGATTTTTGATTGATGCAGTCACTACAAATAAAAACACCCCGCCAATGTTCGTCGGGGTGTTTTTGTTTTGATAAAACACTTTTAACAGTTTGCGTTATTTGTAACGTCGGGTAGTTTAAGCAAGCTTTTCGGCCCATTCAGACTCCTTAAAACCGACAAGCACATAGTCGCCGGACACAACAATCGGGCGCTTTACAAGCATTCCGTCGCTTGAGAGCAGGCTAAGCTGCTCGTCCTCGCTCAAAGAGGGCAGTCTGTCCTTAATCTTTAAAGACCTGTACAGCAACCCGCTTGTGTTAAAGAATCGGCGCAGCGGCAAGCCGCTTTTGTCAAACCAGCTTTTAAGCTCGTCCGTGGCGGGATTGCTTTCCTTGATATTCCGCTCTGTATAAGAAATGCCGCGCTCCTCAAGCCACTTTTTCGCTTTTTGGCAGGTGGTGCATTTTGGATAACATATAAATTCTGTCATAGCTTACCTCTCGTTTGTTTTTTTAAGTGTTAAAGCAAAGCCGCAGCTTGTCGAAAAAAGTCAAGGCAGACGGGCGCCGCCGCGAATGCGGCGGGCTTGCCCGCATATGGCTTGCGCGCCTTTTAAAACAGCGCGGCAGCGCGGCTGTCAGCTTTTTGGCGCGGGCGCTTTTACAACAATAAGCTCAAGGGTTTCTTGATGAAGATTTTTTACGTTCATTTTTGTTTTAAATGGAATTTTTAAAAGAGTCCCCGCTTCGTACTCGTGGATATCCTGCTCGTCAAGCCCTATCGAAAGCTTTCCGCGCACGACAGTCATGTAAACATTGGAGTTTGAATAATGCTCCGGAAGCCCCTCATCCTTGTTCAAAACCATGTGCAGATAGTGAAGGTTTTCGTCGAACAATATTTTTTCAATCACCTTTTCATCTGAAACAGAAAGCTTAAATTCTTTTTCTACCAAAACTAACGCTCCTTTCAATCAATTATTCTGCCGTCGGTTGAAATTGTTATCACTTGCCAGGGTATGAACTTTCCGCTGTTCATAAGAGCTTTTTTAACGGCGCTTTCAAGCCCGCCGCAGCACGGTACTTCCATCCGCACGACTGTGACGCTTTTTATGTCGTTTTGTTTTATTATTGCCTCAAGCTTTTCCGCGTAATCAACGAAATCCAGCTTTGGGCAGCCTATCAGAGTAATTCTGTTGCGTATAAACTTATTATGAAAGTCGCCGTGGGCATAGGCGGCGCAGTCCGCGGCAATGAGCAGGTTTGCCCCGCTGAAATAAGGCGCGTTTACGGGGGCTAACTTAATTTGAACAGGCCACTGAGAAAGTCTGCTTATGTTTGCGGCCGGAGCGGCGGCTTCGGAGAGCGCCTCCCTGCCGATAGTCCTTGACTGCGTTCCTGGACAGCCGCACGGCAAAACGGCGGACTGCTCTTTTTGCTTGTTTTTAAGCACGGCGGCTTCGTCGAACTGATCGGCCTCTCTTGTTTCAAAGCTGATTGCACCTGTCGGACATACGGGGAGACAGTCGCCCAAACCGTCGCAGTAGTCGTCGCGCAGCAGCTTTGCCTTACCGTCCGCCATCCCAATCGCGCCCTCGTGGCAGGCCTGTGCGCACAAGCCGCAGCCGTTGCATTTTTCTTCGTCAATTTTAATTATTCTTCGTATCATTTAAATCACCTTTTTTGAACATATAATCGTTTTTGTTGACTTTGCAAGGAAAGTATACTATCATTAAACGACATTGTATGTTGTTTTTACAACAAAAAGGTGATTTAGTGAAAAAATATTTAAAGCTTCTGCAATCTATTGACTTGTTTAATGGAATTGCGGGGCCTGAAATCCTTTCTCTTTTGCCGTGCCTTGACGCGCGGACGCGCCATTACGAAAAAGGCGACGCCATATTTCTAAGCGGTGGCAGCGTCAAGCGCTTTGGGGTTGTCTTGTCCGGCCGTGTTCAGATAATTCAGGAGGACTTTTACGGCAACAGGGGCATCATAGCCGAAATCGGCGCGGGCGGTCTGTTCGGCGAATCGTTTGCGTTTGCAAAGACAGATGTTTTACCGGTTAGCGTGTCCGCTTCCGAGAGCGGCGAGGTTCTTTTTTTAGACAGCGCAAAGCTTGCCTGTCCGTGTGCCGAGGCGTGCGTGTTTCACACCGCGATAATCAGGAACATGCTAAGCATCGTCTCAATGAAAAATATAACACTGACAAGGAAGATTGAAATAACCTCAAAGCGAACGACGCGGGAAAAGCTTCTTGCGTATCTTTCGTATGAGGCGAAAAAGGCGGGCTCGGGCAGCTTTGTTATACCGTTTAACAGACAGGAGCTTGCGGATTATCTTTCGGTTGAGCGCAGCGCCATGTCAGCGGAGCTGTCAAGGCTTCGCGGTGAAGGCTTGCTTGATTATCATAAAAGCAGATTTACGCTGCTTTGACGGCCGCAATTAAAAGCTTGACCGCATTCCTCAAAACATTCAAATGGCCGATGTGAATTAAGTCAAAAGTACCCGAAGTATATCCGATAATCAACAGCTTCACCCTACTTTTGTTTTATTTATATTAAATATATCACGTTGAATATGTTTTTGCAAGTTTCACATTGCACAAGATTGAGGAGTGTGCTACAATATCACAAAAGGGGGGAGCCGCCTTGTTTTCTGTTTTAAAAAGAAAGTTCAGGACACTGTTTATTTTGATTGACAGGTTTTTTAAAGCTTGCTGCAAAAGAATGTTTGAAGCCTTTTGCATGACGCTTCCCGTAAAGCGGAACAAAATCATTTTCTCCAGCTTTTGCGGCAAAAGCTACTCCTGCAACCAGCGCGCAATTTATGAATATATCGAGGAGAATTACCCGGGAAGATTTAAATATGTCTGGGTTTTTGACTATGCGTCAAACCCTGTCATTCCCGATGCTCTTAAGAAGAAGGCAAAGCTTGTTCAGCACAATTCCAAGGCGTGCGACATTCAAAAGGCGACTTCCGGCGTGTGGTGCTTTAACCACCGCAACACATCATATTTTCACAAAAAAAAGAGCCAATTTTACATACAGACGTGGCACGGCAACATCGGATTCAAGGGTATAGACAAAATGGCTTGTAAAACAGTCGATTACAGCAGTCCTTACATCCAAAAATGTATTGTGGACTCAAAGATGATTGACATAATCCCGATTGGCAGCGAATTCGGTCTTGAACTCATGATGAAGTCCTTTTTTTATGACGGCGAATACCTAAAGGCGGGCTACCCGAGAAACGATATTTTAATCAAAGGAGATCCGTCGCTGAAAAAGTCTGTCCTTGCGCGGTACGCCCTGCCTGAGGACACAAAAATATTAGTGTACGCGCCCACCTTCCGCGAGACTTTCAAGCTTTATGACCCTCTTTTTTCTGATGAATCGGCGGCGCAAGCACTCATAAGCGCGCTCAAAAAAAGATTTGGCGGCAGCTGGGTGATTTTTGTAAAATATCATCCTGCTTGTATATATGAAAAACAAAGCGAATTTGACGGCAAGGCTTTATTCAACGTGACAGATTTCGGCGACATTGCCGACTTGCTTGTCGCCTGCGACGCGTTTGTTTCAGACTATTCATCATCTGTCTTTGATTTTATGTTGACGCGCAAGCCCTGCTGGCTTTTTGTGCCCGATTTGGACACATACATATCAGCGGACAGAAACATTGTAATAGACCTTGACGACGTCAGGCTTCCGATGTGCAAGGATGTCATGGAGCTTGCCGCCTGTATCGAGGCGTTTGACAGCGCGGCATATGGCGCGGACGTGGATGAGATGCTTAAAACATTCGGTTCTTACGACAAGGGCGGCGCGTGCAAGGCGATGGCGGAAAAAATCAACGACTTTGTCGGCGGGAGGGCATAAGCCGCCGGGCGGTATTCTTTGCATTTTTAAAAGCGCACAAATCAGGCGCGCGGCAAGCGCGCTTGAGATGAATATAGGCCGGGGGTTGCTTTATGAAAAAAAGATTTGTCAGTCTTGGGCTTTGCGTGGCGATAATCACCTGTCTTTTGCGTGTTCCTGTTTCAGCGGCTTCTTCGGAGCAGACGGGGCGGGACGGCGCCTGTCCTGTCGTCATTGTCAGGGGCGTCGACTTAAACGGAATTTATCTTGATTTCGGCAAGAAAAGCCAGCGCTCCTGCATTGACGGGCTGAACGCCGCCGGAATTGTCAAAACGCTGTTTGCGGCTTTGGCAAAAGGGCTGTTCAACATGAGCATGGACAGCGCCGTCGATGTGATTCTGAAATACGCCGGGGGTGTGCTGAAAGGTCTTTCGTGCGACAGCGAGGGAGATTCGGTTTTTGATGTCGGATATTACGAATATGAGAATGCCGTCGGCACATATGAAAGCTTTCCTTACGCCGACGGCAACGAGATGGGCATCATCAAAAGCGCGGTTGAGCATTACGGCGGCGAAAACGTCTATTATGTCAATTATGATTGGCGGGCTGACCCGCGCGACGTCGCCGACTTGATAGCGGAATATATTGACAGAGCCATTGCCCAAACAGGCTCTCCAAAGGTAAACCTTGTAAGCGCGAGCATGGGCGGAGTTATGACAGTGGCGTATATTGCGGAATACGGATGCGCAAAGCTAAACAAATGTGTTTTTCTCTCCTCGACATTTTACGGCGCAAAGGTTGTGTCCGAGCTTTTTCAAGGCAAGGTCGAAACATCACCGCGATCCCTTTACAACTTTGTTTTGTGCAATATGGGCAAGGGATCCGCTTCGCGGTTTATAATCAAGGGGCTTGAGCGCGTCGGCATCTTTAACGCCGTCTCCGCGGGCTTAAACAAGTTTTTAAGCAGATATAAGCAGCTTTTTTATGACGAGATTTTAAAAGAGTGCTTTTGCCACACTCTTTCATTTTGGTCGCTTGTTCTGCCGGAGGACTATGACGACTGCGTCAGCTTCCTTTTTGGCGGTGAAGGCGGAGCAAACGATGCCTTCACCGCAAAGACAGACGCGCTCCGCCTGATGATGGAGGGGCGCGACGCGCTGCTGAAAGATGCCGCGGAAAACGGCGGAGTCATATTTTCTGTCGTCACGACATACAATTCGGCGCACGTTCCTTTATACCCTTCTGCTGTTTTAAACGGCGACAACGGTCTTGAAACAGCCTATATGTCCGGCGGCGCAAAGGTCGCCGATTACGGTGAAAAGCTGCCGGACGAAATTCTGAACGGCGGCTCGGAGCATATTTCGCCCGACGGAGTGATAGACGCGTCCGACTGCCTTTTCCGCAACTCGACATGGTTTATAAAGGACGGTCCGCATGTCGGGTTCAACTACGGCACGGAATGCTCCGATTTTTTGCTTTGGATGCTTGATTATGACGGGCAGGCGACTGTTTTCAGCGACGGCCGATATCCGCAGTTTATGAGAGCGGACAAGGAGCTTGCTCTTTACACAGACGTCCGATGACTAAATCTGTCAAAAGGGCGCGGAAAGCGGCTTTTTAGCTTCCTATTGCCGCACTGACATTCGATAAGCAAAGCCCGCAAAAATATAAGGCTTATTTATTTTATGAGAGCGGAGGCATATATGAGTAAAATCAAAAAAAATACGGCTCCCACAAAGCCGCTGAGTTACGCCATGGGCATGTTCGGGACGTCGATTCCCATAAATATGTTCAAAACCTTTGCCGCCGTGTTTTATATCGACAGGCTCGGCTTTATAACAACAAAGCAATTTGCGCTGATTACAGCTATCTACACGTTTGTAGACGCCGTCGACAATCCCGTTTACGGATTTTTATCTGACCGCACACACACCAAATGGGGGCGCAGGCGGCCGTGGCTCCTGCCCGGCTCGGTGCTGCTTGTGCTGTCATTTGTGCTTTTTTTCAGGCCGCCGGGCTTTTTGGCTCCGGAATCAATGTTTTCATATGTTTTGATTATGTATTTGCTGACAGGCACTCTTGATTCGCTGATAAACTCAAATTACGGCGCGCTTTTCCCGGAGCTTTTCAAGACAGAAAAAGACAGGGCAAAAACAAACATGCTGCGCCAGGTGTTTCAGCTAAGCGCGATGGTTTTAAGCATCGCGCTGACTCCGCTGATAACAGGGAAGATAGGTTTTTACCGCACAGCCTTAATTTACGGCGCCGTGTCGATAGTTGTCATTTGGTACATGGCGCTGAACGCCCATGAGGATTTTTCGGCGATGGAAAAGCCGAAACCGGGACTTATGTCAAGTCTGAAAGCTGTCGCTGTAAACCCGAAGTTTTGGATTTACGGCGCCGCTAACGCGTCTTTCACGGCGGCAATGGCACTTCTTCAAGCAGGCGTGCCGTTTTATGTGAAATACCACCTGCACGCTGACGACGCCTCGGCGACTGTTCTGCTCGGCACGGCCATTTTCAGCGCAATCCTCTTTATTCCCGTTTGGTTCGTGATTATTAAAAAGCTGACCTTGATGCCGTCGTGGAGGCTTTCTTTCATCATATTTATGCTCGGACTTATACCTCTTTATTTCACCGGGACAGTGGCCGCTTCCACCGCGTTTGTTTTGCTGCCGGGGTTCGGCATAGCGGGGATTCAGGTCACTATGGACATAGTTTCGGCGCGCATTCTTGACGAGGACTCGGAAAAATACGGAATACAGCGCGAAGGTGTCTATTCAAGCCTCATAGGAGTGCTGAATAAGACATACAATCTTTTTTCCTCGCTCGGCTATCTGCTTGTGTTTAAGCTTTACGGCTTTGAAAGCGGGAAAAATCCCGGGGGCGCTCCCGGCGAAGCGTCGCGGTTTTTGACCGTTTTGTTCCCCGTCGCACTGATGGCAGTATGTGTCATTTCTTCGCGCTTCCTTAAATTCGGCGAACGGGAAACCTGCAAAAAGGAGCTTGGCGAATAGGAGCTTGCGAAAAATCCGGCGGACGGGAACTCGGCGGAGCGCCTGCGACGACATTGTTAGGGGTAATGACTTGGACAAATTAATTTTAAATCACACAGTCAAAAAGGAGTCGGAGGGCGGCTATTACACAATCGGTTTTGACGTTCCCGAAAATGTCGAGCGCGTCACGGTGTCTTATAACTACCGCCGCTTAAACAAAAAGGCGTTTTGCAGAGAGGGATTTAAAAACATTATAGATATCGGGCTTGTTGATTGTGACGGCAGATATTTAGGCTGGTCGGGCAGCGCCCGCGTAAGCATATTTGTCGGTGAATACGGCTCGACAAAAGGCTATGTCACGCAAAAAATTAAAGCCGGACGATGGCAGATTATTGTCGGGGCATACAAAATAAGCGGCGGCGGCGTTGATGTCGAATACACAGTCGAGTTTAAGGAGAAAATGCCGCGGCTTCTTTTCGGCGATCTGCACGTTCATTCGGACGCCTCCGACGGGGAGCTTGACATTCCGTCGCTTGCCGAGCTTGCCGTTAAAAAAGGTCTTGACTTTATCGGCGTGGCCGACCACAACAATTTTTCGGAAAACTTCTCTTTTCCGCGCGTCGCCGGACTGACGTTTATACCTGTCGTCGAATGGACTCATTACAAGGGGCACATGAACTTTTTCGGCGTTAAAAACCCGTTTGAAAACACATTTATAGCAAACAGCGCCGACGAGATGAAAGCACTTATTAAACACGCGAAAAATCTCGGCGCGGTCATATCAGTGAATCACCCAAAATGCGGGATGTGTCCATATGTTTGGGACGACGAGGAATCCTTTGACATGATAGAGGTCTGGAACGGGCCGATGCGCCCGGCAAATGTTCGCTCCGCCGATTGGTGGACCGAGCTTCTTAAAAAGGGCAGAAAAATACCGATAGTCGGCGGAAGTGATTTTCACAAAAGGCTTCTGCCGCTGAAGTTCGCCAACCCTGTCACGGCAGTGTTTGCCGACGCGCCCGATGCCGAAAGCATTTTGTCCGCCGTTTCGCGCGGTCAGTCCTTTGTGACGTCCTCCGTAAAAGGCCCTGTCCTTAACCTGCGCTACAAGGACACTGTGTTGGGCGGCACGGCACGGCTCGAACACGGAGTTCCGCTTGAAATAGAGGCGTCAAGGCTCGGCGGAGCCGACCTCATGCTTGTCACGGCATACGGTGAAAAGAAGCTTTGCACAGGGAGAAACGAAGCAAAAATAAACGAGCATATGACGGAGACAGGATTTGCTTACATAAAGGCCGTGAAAAGGGTTTTCGGCGTTGAGTTTATAAAGGCGATTTCAAACCCTGTTTATTTCTCATGATACTTTTCACCGATTTATAAAAAAGTTCAAAAATATATTGAAATTAAATCCAAAATCATATACAATAGTTGCGTGCGCAACCGCTGCGCCTGCAACTATTATTTTTTGAGGTGTTTGCATGGCTTCTTATATGAAAAACATAAACATCATCAGCCGCTGCTGCAGTCTTTGGCGTTTTGTAAAGCTAAAGGACTTTGACATAGGCGACTGCCAGCACAGCTACATATACGAGATATGCCGCAATCCGGGGGTGTCGCAGGATCAGCTTGCGCGCCGCTTGTTCGTAAACAAAAGCAACGCGTCGCGTCAGCTTGCATGGCTTGAAAAGTCCGGCTTTGTCGAGCGCAGGCAAAGCGAGAAGGACAGGCGCGTTATTCATGTTTATCCGACTGAAAAGATGCTCAATCTGCTGCCCGAGGTGCGCGCCGCGTCGCTTCAATGGAGGGAATACCTGACAAAGGGCATGACCGACGAGGAGATTAAAACCTTGAGCGAGCTGCTTGAGCGGATGGCATCGCGGGCGGCCGGGTATGCCGAGCGTGCGCTGCCGGAAGACGCCGGGGAATAAGCTTGCGCACAAATATAAAAATAAAAGTCGGAGTGGGAGAATGAAACTTTTCACGCGGTATTTAAAGCCTGTCGCGGGCATAGTGTCGCTGGGTCTGCTGATAAAGGTTTTCGGCACTCTTGCGGAGCTTGCTCTGCCGTATATCCTTCAATATATGCTTGACGTTGTAGCCGTCAGAAACAAAATAAAGGACTTAATTTTGTGGGGATTAATAATGATAGCGTTCGCCGTGCTGTGCGCTGTTTTGAACATTGTCGCAAACAGGATGGCGGCAAAGGTCGCGCGTGACGCGGCAAGGACAATAAGGCATGACCTGTTTAAGGCGACAATGAATTTATCGGCTGAAACAGTTGACAAGTTCACGGTTTCGAGCCTTGAATCAAGGCTGACGACAGACACATATAATGTGCATCATGTAATAGGCGTTATACAGCGCATGGGCGTGCGCGCGCCTATTCTGCTTTTCGGCGGGCTTATAATGACATTTATGCTTGATTACCGTTTGGCGCTCGTGATGCTTGCGACAGTGCCTCTCATTGGCGGCGCTGTCTTTTTTGTGACGCTGAAGGGAACGCCGCTTTTCCGACATGCCCAAAGCAGGACAGACGACATGATCCGCGTCGTCAGGGAGGTTTCGCAGGGCATACGCGTCGTCAAGGCGCTTTCACGAGAGGAAAAGGAAAGAGCGCGTTACGAAAACGTAAACAGGGAGCTTGTCAAGGCGGAAACAAAAGCGTCCGCGACAATGGCGGCCGTTAATCCTTCCATGAACCTTTTTTTAAACTTTGGGCTTGTGGCGGTCATACTTATCGGCGCCATAATAATAAGCCGCCCCGGCTCCGGGATGAAGCCGGGCGTTATTATTGCGTTCATGCAATATTTCACTCTTATCTCAAACGCGCTGCTGCACATCACAAGGATTTTTGTCATGCTGACAAGAGCCGTCGCCTCAGCCGGGAGGATTATTGAGGTCATAGATAGCCCGGATGATATGGAAGTTTACAGCTCCCGTGATTTTCCGTCAGACGACGGCGCCGCGGGGATTTGTTTTGACAATGTGAGCTTTTCATACAAAAAGAAGAAAAAGATAATAAAGGAAGTTTCTTTTTTCTTGAAAAGCGGCGAAAAGCTTGGGATTATCGGCGCGACCGGCTCCGGCAAAACGACGCTCATAAATCTGCTCATGCGCTTTTATGACGTTGATTCCGGGTCTGTGAGGATAGACGGACAGGATGTGCGCACTGTCTGCCGCGACAAGCTGCACGGCTTTTTCGGCGCCGCGATGCAAAACGACTTTATTTTTTCCGGCACAATACGCGAAAACATAGATTTCGGGCGCGGCATAAGCGACGATGATATTTTCAAAGCGTTAAGGACGGCGCAGGCGGAGCGGTTTGTTTCGGAGCTTGATGACGGATTGGACTATAAGCTTAACAGCAAGGGCACAAATCTTTCGGGCGGTCAAAGGCAGCGGCTTTTTATAGCGAGGGCGATGGCCGGAAAACCGCGGATACTTGTCTTGGACGACTCGTCCTCCGCGCTTGACTACAAAACGGACGCGGCTCTCCGCCGTGCAATAGCCGCCGACTGCAAGGATCAGACAGTCGTCATTGTCGCTCAGCGCGTCAGCTCCGTCATGGGATGCGACTTGATTCTTGTTATCGACAAGGGCAGAATAATCGACATGGGAAAGCATGAGGAGCTTATGGAGAGATGCGAGGTTTACAGGGAAACAAGCGAGTCGCAGATGGGGGGAGCTATATTTGATTAGGCGAAAAAGCAGCGAAAGGGCGGGCACTCCGAAAGCCGAGGCAATGAGCCGTGAAAAGCGGCGCAAGACAATCTCAAGGCTTGCCGCTTACATGATAAGATACAAAGGCCTTGTGATTGTCTCGACGCTGTTTGTTCTCTCCTCAAACATAATCGCGCTTTTGGGTCCGTCTGTTTCCGGCGACGTCATAGACATCATATGCCGCTACACCGGAAATGAAATGATAGCGCGGGTTATGCCGCTGTGCATTACGCTTGCCGTCATATATATAGCGTCGGGCGCGCTGTCATATATACAGTCGTTTTTGCTGATAACTCTTTCACAGAAGATTACATATTCGATGCGAAAAGAAATTTTTCGGCGTCTCACAGAGCTGGGCGCGGGATATTTTGACACACATCAGACAGGCGACATAATAAGCCGCATTTCCTATGACGTCGACACTGTCAACTCCTCAATCTCAAGCGACTTGATACAGGTTTTGGGAAGTGCCGTCACCGTATTCGGCTCGCTCTTTATGATGGCAAGGATTCAGCCTGTGCTGCTTGCGGTGTTTTTGATTACGATACCTTTTTCCATACTTTTCGCAAGGCACAGGAGCATACGCATACGCCCGCTTTTTCGCAAACGCGCGGCAAAGCTCGGACAGCTCAACGGTTACGCTGAGGAGATGCTGTCGGGTCAAAAAACAATACGCGCCTACCGCAGGGAAAAAGTAATAACAAGCCGGTTTGACGAGCGAAACAGCGACGCGGTCGAATCATATTATAACGCGGACTATCACGGCGCCGTCATGGGTCCCGCCGTAAACTTTATAAACAACATATCAATGGCGCTGATTACAATGCTCGGCGGTATCTTTTATATGTTTTGGGTGGGAAACGAGCAGGGCGTTACAAGTGTTTTGCCGCTTTTTGTGATTTCGCTCGGCGGAGTATCAAAGTTTGTTCAATACTCAAGAAAATTCGCCGGCCCGATAAATGAATTCGCGAACATAACAAACGAGATTCAGTCCACGCTTTCGGCGGCAGAGCGCATTTTTCGCATACTTGACGAGGAGCCGGAGCAGAAGGGAGACGTCGTCAGCACCGAGCTTAAAAACATTAAGGGGGATGTCAGCTTTGACGGCGTCAGCTTCGGATATGTTCCGGACAGGACAATAATAAAGGATGTCAGCATACACGCCAAACCGGGAAGCACCATAGCCATTGTCGGCCCGACGGGAGCAGGAAAGACGACAATAATAAATCTTCTTATGCGGTTTTATGATGTCGACAGCGGCAGTATAGCGGTTGATAATGTGGACATAAGGAGCGTTCCGAGGGGCGGTCTGCGCCGCTGTTTTACAATGATTCTCCAAGACACATGGCTGTTTCACGGTTCAATACGCGACAACATCGCCTACGGCAGGGACGGCGCCGGTTATGATGAGATTGTCGAGGCGGCGAAGTCGGCGCGGATAGACGAATATATAGAGTCGCTCCCCGACGGCTATGACACAATCTTGTCCGACGACGGCGTAAACCTTTCAAAGGGTCAGAAACAGCTCATTTCGATAGCGCGGGCAATGCTTGCCGACTCGCCTATGCTTATAATGGACGAAGCGACATCAAACGTCGATTCACGGACAGAGGCAAACATTCAAAAGGCAATGCGGACGCTGATGAGCGGGCGCACAGGATTTGTGATTGCCCATCGGCTTTCGACAGTGCAAAACGCGGACATGATTCTTGTGCTTCGCGACGGCAGAGTTGCGGAGCGTGGCAGTCACGATGAGCTGATGCAAATGGACGGCTTTTACAGCAACTTATACAACTCCCAATTTGAATGACAAGAACGGCAAGACCGCGAAACCGCCGCAAAGCCGCCGATATATAAAAAACGACGCTCGCCGCGCTTCTCAAATTAAAGCGCGGCGGGCGATAAAATTTATTCGCAAGCAAGCAAGGGGGCGACTGCTTGCCCAAAAGACAAGCTTGCCCGCACCAAAGGCGAATTTACCGCAATAAAGAATCGCGCGGCAAGGCGTGTGAGCCGAATTGCCGCCGTGTGAGCGATTTGATAAAAAGACAACCTGACGAGCGTTTTAAAAAATATAAAACAGGCGGCGCGCGCATAAGATGTATTAGGGCAACACCGCGCAATGAGCGGCTGAAGCCTTTGTTGCCTTAGGATCTGACGATAAAAAAAGCGGTTTGCCGAAAGCTTCTAAATTGCCGTTCCCGGCTCTTTTGAACGCATAAAAACGTCACGGCTGTCGGGCGGCATAACAGTTAAACAGCGGCAGACCGTTATTTTAATTCGTCGGTTCTTTACATGAAAAGTGTGGGGTGCTGTTATGGTGTCAGAGCTTTTAAAAGTCATAGCTGAAAATTTTCTTTACATCGCGCTTCATCTGAGCAGTTCGGGCTCTTTTCCTCCGCCTCTTTCGCCCGCCGAGGAGGCGCGCTGTCTCCGTGAGGTGGCAAACGGCAACGCCGAAGAAAAATGCCGCCTTATCGAGCACAACCTTCGGCTTGTCGCGCACATTATAAAAAAATACTATTCCACATATTCCGAGCAGGAGGACTTGATTTCAGTCGGGACAATCGGACTTATAAAGGCCGTCAACACATTTGATATGGATAAGGGCACGCGCCTTGCCACATATGCCGCGCGCTGTATCGAGAATGAAATCCTGATGTATTTCCGCAGTCAAAAGAAAAGCTCGCAGGACATGTCCACGAGCGACCCGATTGATATTGACAGCGAGGGGAACCCGCTGACGCTTATGGATATCATTTGCGAAGACGACACAATAGCCGACGACATAGACACAAAAATAAAAACCGAGCAGCTTTATGAATATGTCGAGGAGTTCACAGACCCGCGCGAAAGGCAGATTCTGATTGCCCGTTACGGTCTTTTCGGCTCTGATACATACACACAGCGCGAGGTCGCGAAAACTTTGAACATATCGCGCTCGTATGTATCGCGGTTAGAAAAAAAGGCGATTGACCGACTTAGGAAAAAGTTTTGCAAAGATATTTCATCCGTCAAACGGCAGGGCGGGATGTCGGGGAAAAACCATCCAAAAGAAAAAGAATGACACGGCGCTCAGGCGCGCGGGCAAATCAAAAGTGCCCCAACCCTCAAGGG
>LSQX01120194.1_pt1 | contig 16803 bp, 16 predicted proteins | sample 654561 | NCBI WGS metagenome assembly LSQX01 (sample SAMN04489861, study PRJNA283612) | anaerobic digester metagenome | isolation source: 4 biogas reactors fed with cattle manure at either 37C or 55C with and... | place: Denmark: Kongens Lyngby | collected 2014
GCTCCTTTCGACCCAAAGCGGACGTTCACAAGTTGAATTCAGCTGCACCGAATTGCCCCGATAAGCAGGCGGACCTCAATCGTAGCTACTCAGCGGTCGCCGCGCGGTCTCTTCCCTAGCGGTAGGCCTCGATAAAATCGCTTATCGGGGTTAGCTAATCGGGAGAAACTGTGTCCAATCTTTCGCGCCCATTCATGTTCCTGCGGGACGCGCGGTCCAAAGTCGATCATAGTCAGCGCCACGGGATTGCGGCGGCCATTTTGGAGCGCGAATAAGTACAGGGAGTGGTATGGGTGAGTCGACGCCTACCACTATGGCTTCCCCTTGGCCTAATGTAGGTAGGAAGGATGCTGCGCTAGAGTCGAGATTGCCACACGCCTTCTCCACGACATTCCTATCTCGCTCATTGATGAGCCGATGGACAATGAACATGCCCATCTGACTGAGAACATCTTCGGGAATGTCGCGCGGGCGCTGCGTCGCGAGGACGCAAGTCAGACTGTATTTGCGACCCTCTTTGGCGATGAGGCCGAATGCATCTAGTGGGGTCTTCGAGAATTCGTCACCGATGTTCTTATCGAGGAATTGGTGTGCTTCATCTAGAAGGACTACAAGCGGGTTCGGGCTGAACCGACCTTGCCTGGCGAGACGAAGGAGGTAGCGGCCCACAGCATTGGCGACAAGCTCCCTTGTGTTGTGCTCAAAGGGCAGGTACTCCATGCTCACGCGCAGAACGCGTTTCGTCGAATCTCCGAGAAATCGATCAATGGACGTCGTAAGCGGCTCATCAAGGCGATGCGGCTGAAACACGCAAGCGAGGTGCGCTGAGCTTACGTCTGAGGAGATGCGAGAGATAAGAGTGGTGCAGAAGCCAAGCTCACTGGCATTGGCGCCCCCCCACATTCGTGCCCCGCGATTGCTTGTCAGCCAGACGCATTCTTCTTCGATTTGCTTCGCAAGGAGATTAATATTGAAATCTGCCCCGATCTCCGTTAGCACCGATCCGTGTTGGAGCAGTGCGTTTTCAAACGCCACTTTTGATTGATCGGCCTTCCGCACAAGCCCGTCAACTGAAATGCTTGGGGCTAGGTGGGCAAGCTTGAGACTCCTGATGGCCTCGCGAAGCTTAGGGACTTGGGCGCTCGCACTCGGGCGGAACATTGCGAACAGGTCGGTTTCCGAAAACTGGCTGTAGGGGAAGCTCACGAACTTGCGGGGGTCTCCTTCAACCTCTCGGAGGCCGCCAAGGTGGACATGGTCGATGCCTTCCCCTTGCCCTTGGTATTCCCCAGTGGCATCAAAGAGGATGGCTTTGCCTCCGAGGCGGGCGATCTCTTCGACAAGGTGGGCCAGTGTCCAACTCTTACCACCACCTGTGGTGCCGAGTACGGCGCAATGCCGTCCGAAGATATGCGCAGGGGTGATTGAGACACTCGTATTTTGGGCGTGCGGAAAGACCGCCAAGTGCACTTTGTTCGCCTCTGAATGATTGCTCCCTTCCACTGCCTGCTTAATCAGGCGCGGGTGTGCCGAAAAGACATGTTGGCCAATGCGTGGATGGATGGGTACGCCCCTGAGAGAAGCCCCTGTCTCCAAGTCCATAGCCGTCAAGAGTTGGATAACGCCCAGTGGATGAGGTGACGATGCTTGCTCCGAGGTCGGCTCGACACTTAGGCGGTCGCGTTCGGGAAGGCGGACCTCGATGATCCGTCCCAGCACCGCATGATCTTCGCCTTCGATTACTACGAACTCCCCAACTTGGCCGCCCGGGACCGAGAATCCGGCGAAATGAGATCCTGCGGGTGTAGATGCCAGAGGTAAATTCACCTCGACACTTCTGGGACGCACGTGGCACACCGTCCCGACATAACGGCTTTGGTCGAAGGGGGCTATGACAAGGCTGCTCATGGCCGTTCCGCTCGGCGCAGGCGTTCCACGTGCTGCTCCATGTCTGACTCGGCAGCCAGATCCGGCACATAAGGCATGAGGGTCTCGAATCCACAGTTCAGCAGCGCGAGGCGCGCGTCACCGGAGCCCGCGAGATCTTGAATTCGCTTCAGATACCTATTAGTTAGCGCTTCGCCAGGGGTGGGCACCTGTCCTTCCGCTGGCGCCGAAGGTGCGAGATATGGCCCAACCACGACAGCCTTAAGGCTGAGGTTCGACCGGATAGCTGACATGATCGGCTCTGCAATATGTGTGTCATTGAAGCCAAAGCCGATAACGAGTAGCCCCGTGTTTGGTTCGCGGAGAGCCGCTTGCAGTGCCGCGATCATTTCCAGGTAAGGCTGCTCAAACGCGAGCTCGAACTTGGAGTTGCGCGGATAAATCAGCAGCGGCTTATCGGTTCCATGCCATTTGTATATTTCGCCGGTTGTTGCGTCTCGGGTCCAGTCGATGGATCCGTGCAGCTTGTAGAGATAGAAGACGTTCGGGATAAAGTCCTGGGTGTCACTTTCCTTCGACCTTCGCACAATGTCGTAGGTGAAGTTGACTGCGTCGAACGTCTGAGGGCTTGTGTGCGAAAAGCCATCCAACACGATATATCTGCCCTGCCGACCAGCTTCTTCAAAGCATCGGTCGTAGTTTGTTGTGAAAATTTTAGTTCGTGACTTGCGATTGGTGCGTCTTGCTGTGCGACGGAGAAATTCCGAATGCACAGGCAGATCATGGTTTGCCCGAACAAAATTGGTGGCTTTCGCTATCTCATCTTCCGCAAGCGTAATAAAAGAAATAACGGCAGCGCGTTGTGGGTCTGCAAGAAAGCTCTCGGCCAACCGACAACGCGACAAGAGGGCCTCGATATCATGCGGGAGCCCTGTGTATCCAACGACATCCAACACTTCCGAAAAGCTGGGCACGCCTGCGACCAGTTCGTCATTGACACGCGTTGCAACAAGATCCCAGAGAACCTTCATCGTTGGAGGTGCGGCCCCATCAGGATGAGGCTTGACGCACAGGGACGTTCCAAGCCCTGATAGGACAACGAGGTTATTGCATCGGAATAGATCCGAGAGAACACGGCGAGCTTCTTGCGTGGCCGCGTCCGGTTTTGCTACTTCGCCCGAATCCGGGGGAGCAGGCAGCGGAGGTCCTATCCAGTTACCTGATGTATTTGCGCTAAGAATTTTCACATTGCCCCCCTGGAAATTTGACGCAGACGATTACATCACGCGACTAGCCTGGATGCGACCGTCAAGCCCGGAGCGCGGCGATAGGTTGGCTGTATAACCGAGGTGAACGACCGCTTCTGGCCGGCCGGTAGACGCCGGTCTCTCTCCGGTCTCGTCGGCTGCGCCGGCGCGCTGAGGCCGAAAGCCCAAGCCCCCGCTACGGCCCGTCAGCACGGCCTTAGGCAGCGACGTTCAACCGCTGACGCGCCAAGCGGACAAAGAGCTCGTAACGGGGAACAAACGAGCGGGCGGCTTCGTTAAGCACGCGGGCACTTTCGAGCACGTGCGCGGGGCGTGGTCCACCACGTTCGCGCCACGGATACACAGTCCGCCAACCTTCATTGTGGTCGTTGGGGACGGTTTCCCGAGCAAAATCCGTAGCGAGGGCTAGGGCGGCGCGGTAGAGAGCGAGGCGCTCCGCTTCCAATGTCGCGTCCAGAAACTCGCGATTCGGATCATCCCAACTTTCGACAAATCGATTCAAAGGCTGCAGCCACTCGGCCCGGTAGTCGGCACCAAAATTGGCTTCGCGTAGGACGCGTATCGTGGGTTCAAACGGCAGCGCTGCCTGAAAATCGGCAAAGAGGACCTGATCATGCGCCGCCACTGAGGGCGCCGCGGCCGCGGTCCGCGACGCCGAGCCCTCCGTCTTTAGATAGGCGACGAGAGCGGCGACCGCCGGCAAGAAAGCGGTGACCGAGGAAAACGACAGCGAGTGGCCTTCGTACAGTTCCACGGCGCACCACGCGGCGGGCACCAGCGTGGCCAGGATGGTGAGGCAGAGCAGCAACACGCGCATGAAGTCCCCTTCCAGTGGCGCCCATTATCACCACTTCCCTTCCCTTGGCCATGCGCCGCCGCACCAATCCCCAAGAGAGCTCTGGCGGCGTAGCGTCGGCTCTTGCGGCGGGTAAGCCGACCACGTCTAGATCGGCGCGTCGTTGACCCGTACCGCAGGACTGGGCTTTCATGGCGGCACGCCGCCATGGCGCGAAGAATTCAATGGGGTGGAGACGAATGCGTAGTGAACCCCTAGCGGCCCTGGAGCGGGCAGATGAGTACGTGCAGGCGATCGCGCCATTGCTGGATGCAGCGACCGGCATCCAGCACATAGCCGTCTTCCTCAACCCCGATCCGAAGGTGGTCCACGCAGAGCCTTCGATCTGGCCCGCACTGCGGGCCGCCTATGTGCTGAGCCTGCTCGAACGCAGCCATCTGGCGTGCGTGGTCACCTTGGCCCGCAACCATCGTTGGCTGAGCGGCGTGCTCAGCAGTGTCGACACCAACAACCTGCTGGCCTTCGCTGCGTGCCTGCGCGGATTCCTGGAAGCCGCCGCGGACAGCCACGACGTGCTGCAGTATCTCCCTCGGGCCCTAATCGAAGGCCGCGACTATTTCTACGCGGCGCTGCATCGGCCCGAGCGTGTGCAAGCAGAACTAAGCTGCGGTCCGCTGGAGGACCGGCTAATCCATTTCGCCTTCGCAAGGCGGCAGGAGAAAGGCGCCGACGCGCCATCGACCCACGCGCCCAAGACCACCACCGAGTACATCCGGCAGATCCAGAGTTTTGGTGTGGACGGGGCAGTGGCCTTGTACGCCGAACTGTGCGAGCTGACTCACCCCGCAGCGCCATCGGTCGATTGCTTCCTGGACGCCACGACGTGCAATTATGTGTTGAATTTCCACAAGGACCAAGACTGCATAAAGGAGCTTCTGCGGCGCCACAACGGGGCCCTGATCAGGCTGCTGATGTACAGCTTCAATCCCGCGCTAGCCGGGCTGGCGTTCCTAGCGAGACTGGCGCCAGGCTGGCCTGCGCCAAGCGACCGCAGCCTACGGGATATTCCGCTCGCCACTCGGAGCATGCCGCTCTTCGATGCACTGCCGATCCGATTCGGCGAGGCGACGCCGGTCGCATCGTTTCAGCAAGCGCTGTCGCAGCTGGCGCAAGCCCCGTCGAGTGCCCCGTAGCGCCCGCGCGGCGCGCCGCTTAGCGGGCAGGCTGCAGCCGAGATACTTAGGCTTGGTAATCGATGACCGCTTCTGGTCAGACGCGGAGGTCCGCTCTTGGCCGACAGCGGACGTCTACAAGTCAGCGGTGACGGGTCTTTACTTCAGTAATCGGGCCGCAGGATTGTCTTCCGCAGCGCCTGCCTGGAAATATCCGATCACGCTCGCCACCGAGCGATGCTCGGTCATCGCCATTACGGCCGGCAACGGCACCCCTTGCTTACCCGCCTCAGTCACAAACCCCGACCTGAGACTGTGTGCCCCAAAATCCCCCTCCAGCCCCGCTAACCGGGCCCGTCGCTTCACGATTGCGGCCACTGAACCCGGGAGCAGGGCAGGGCCGACCCGCCCCTTCCAGATCCGCCGGAAGATCGCCCCCTCGTGAATTCCCGCCGCGTTGATCCAGGCAGCCAGCGCCTCAGCACTGCGGCCCAGGATCGGCTTGTCCGGGGTCGAGTCCACCGTGACACCGGACTGCTGGGTTTTTGAATACTCTAGCCGGTAGATGTAGCCGTCTTCGCTTACCTTGCGCAGGTCGCGCATATCCGCGGCCGCGATCTCACTACGCCGGCGGCCGCCGCTGGCGAACCCGAAGCAGAGCAGGGCGCGATCGCGTAGGCCTTCCAGGCTGTCGTCGCAGGTGGCCAGCATGGCCTCCAGCTCGGCGCGGGTGATCGCGGTCTTCTTGGTCGGCCGCTCGCCGCGCTTGACTGCCGCGCGCCGGGCCCGGCTCAGCAGGGTCCGGACACTGGGCAGCTCGCAGGGGTTGGCCTGGCGCTTGAGCTTGTGTGCGGTGGACAGCACGGCCACCCGCTGGACTACGGTCGAGAGCTTCAGTGGCCCAATCTTGGCCTTGAGGCCGGCGGCCACCAGCGCCTGGTCCAGCGCGTCCGGCATCTCGGTGACGAGGCCGGCCTTGTTCTTGCGCTGGATGTGGTCGACCAGAAACTGGATGACCACCGCTTCGTTGACGGGCAAGGTCAGCTCGACGCCGTAGCGGCCTTGGTGCCAGCCGGCCCAGTAGCGCAGGGCGGTCGCATAGCTGCGGGTGGTGTTGGCGGCCGCGGCTTCGGCGAGCACTTCGCGCACGGCGTCGGCCGCTTGCTGGGCGAGCTGCTCCGGCAGCACCAGGCTGGCGGCTGTCGCGGCGCTGACGGGAAGTGTGTTATTTCGTTTCATACTATGTAGTGTATGTTATGAAATAGGGCGTGTACTGGCGATAATCATCACTTATCACCAGTACGGAATCAACAGAGTAGGGTGCCCGCGTAGGAGACCCGTCCATGGCCCGAGGCATCACCGAATCCGACGTCCACACCGCCGCTGACGCCATCGTCAACGCAGGCGAACGCCCGACGGTGGAGCGCATCCGCGCCCACCTGGGCACCGGGTCCCCGAATACCGTGACCCGATGGCTCGAGACCTGGTGGCAGGGGCTCGGTCAGCGATTGCAGGCACAGCAGGCGAAGCTTTCGCTCCCGGAAGCCCCAGACGCCGTGGCGAACGCCGCAGGGGAGCTGTGGCGCATGGCATTGGAGCATGCCCAGGCCAGCGCCAACGAGGCCCTCGCGGCTGAGCGCGTCGTCCTTCAAGAGGAACAGACCGCGCTCCAGGCCGATCGTGACGCCTTCGCCAGTGAAGCCGCCGCCCTGCGCGACAAGGTCGAGGCAGCCTCCCAAGCTGAACGCGTGGCTTCCACTCAGGCGGTCGAGCTCAGCCGGTTGGTCAGCCAGCTTGAAAGCCAACTCGCCGAGCTGGCTAAGCAGCGAGACACCGCGCTGGCCAGTACAGCGGATGCCGAGTCCGCGCGGCAAGCAGCCGACAGACGGCTGCACGAACTCCAGGACGCGGCACAGTCCGAACGTGAGGCGATGACCAGTCATGTGCGGGCGATCGAGGATCGCGCCCATGCCGAAGTTGATCGTGCCCGCCAGGAGAGCAGGGAACTCAAAAGTCGTCTTTCGGCCCTTCAGAAAGAGCACGCAACGGCTGGGAAGTCGTACCTCAAGGCAGTCGAGCAGGGTAATTCCAAAGCCGCCGATGCCCACCGTCAGGCCGAAGTCCAGCGGGCGCGAGCTGATGCGCTCGAGGACCAGTTGGCTAGGTTGCGAGATCTGCCTGCGGCCCTGGAGGCGACATTGCGCCGCTCAGCCTCACCGGCGAAAGCCCGCAAGACCACCGAGAAGAAGGTCGCTCGCAGTTCGACCAATCGCGCTAAAGTCTCCAAAACAGGAGTCCAGTAGACCCCGCTGGGCGCCGCATGTAGGCGACGACTGGAGGGACACCGCCATGTCCAAAGAAGTTCAGTTCACGATGAAAGTGGAACCCGAACTGCGGGATCAGTTTATGGCGGAGGCTGAGGCTGCGCACCGGCCCGCATCGCAGGTGGTGCGGGAGTTGATGCGTGAGTTCGTCCAACGTTGGAGAGGCTTCGCCGCTTAGAACATCGCGGGACAACTGTGCCTCCAACTATGCGGGATCCTCGCTACGGTGCATCCATGTACGCGGCACATCACTGCAGTGCACTCAACCATGCGTGGAATGTGCCGCAAGACTGCAGTTACGAAGCCTATAAGAGTGCGGTGACCAGCAGGGCTGGCCTTCAGGCCAGCACGGCGGACGGTTCATGTCCTTGACCGTAGCCGCCGAAGATTGCGCGGGCCAGCCTGTTCAGGACTGCACGCAACTTCGCATAATGCACATTATGTAAACAACTCGACATGTAAACCCCTCGATCTGCGCCCGGACACCTACCGCCTCTTGCACGCCTCCCAGACCTCCGCGTCCAGCTTCCGCAACAGGTCGAAGGTCCGGTTCAGCCCGACCCGCCTGAGGGTCTGCTCACGCCTGGCCTGCGCAGCCTGGCAACGATCCGGCGCGCGGCTGCGGCTTCCCTCGCTGCGGCCGCCGCCGGCGCTGCGGCCGGAACGCGCCGCAGCGGCTCGCGGACGGGCAACGCGCGAAGCCGCCGCGGGCGCCGGCGGGGCCTGTTCCGGCGTCGCCTCGTAGCTGTCGACCAGTCGCTGGCCTTCGGGACAGCGCTCGCTCGTCAGGGTGACATGGCCGTCCGCCGCCACGCACTTCTGCACGCTCCGGGCACCCGCCGGCGTGGCCCAGCCCCCGGCGACGAAGGCCAGGACCAGGATGCCGATCACCGGGATTCCTTCCATGGAACCAGCCATGTGTCCTCCGCACTCCGCGCCGTCAATGCATCTCCACCGGGGCCAGCGACACCGCGAGCCCTTCGCGGAACCGCACGCGCAGCATGTCCCCGACCCGGATCTTCCTCACCATTTCCCGATGCTCCGGCGACTCGGCGTGCAGGGTCCGCACGTTGCCCGCGGGGCCCTGGACGGTGAACGTCCCGGCCGCGCCATCGACCCCGACCACGGTGGCCAGCACCGTGACCTCCTGTTCGCCGACGCGGCCGGTGTCGCCGACGTCGCGCGCGCGCTCGGAGATGTAGGCCCCGGGCTCGGCGCTGCCCTGGGGCTGGATGTCGAACAGGATCGAGCGGTGGTAGCGCACGTCGACCACGTCGCCCACCTGCAGCGCGTCGAAGCCGTCCACGCGCGGATCGACCGGCAGGACCCGGGTTCCCGTCGCGGTCTCCAGGGTCAGCACTCGCTGCCCGAGGTCGATGGCGGCCACCACGCCGCGCTCGTCCACCTCGGCCTGCACGACGGTCTCGACCGCCCGCCCGGCGTCGTCCTGGCCCGCGGCCTGCGCGGCCGCGAAGGCGGGCACGGCCGCGACGGCGGCGGCGAGGAACAGCGTGTGCATGCGCGCGTAACGGTTCATCCAAGGCTCCCTGGGCCGGCGCACCCGGCTGGTGGACGGGATACTAGCGCAGCCCCGCGGGCCCGATGGTCGGGCATTGCGGAGGCCTGCGTCGGGCTGTTCCGCGATGCCGGCGCAGGCTTGACCGGAATCAAGGCGTGGCCGCCCGGGCTGCGGCAGGATGCCTGCCATGGACGCGTCCCTTCCCTTCAGCGCCGAGCTGCTGCGCCGCTACGACCGGCCCGGCCCGCGCTACACCTCCTACCCCACCGCGCCGCAGTTCAGCAGCTCGTTCGGCGAGGAGCAGCTGAGGGAAGCAGCCGACTCGAGCAACGGCGATCCCATCCCGCGCCGGCTGTCGCTGTACGTGCACGTCCCGTTCTGCGTCAGTCCCTGCTTCTACTGCGGCTGCAACCGCATCATCACCCGCGACAAGTCGCGCGCCGAGACCTACCTGGCGCGCCTGTACCGCGAGATCGACATGATGGCGGCGCTGTTCGACCGCGACCGCGAGGTGGTGCAGCTGCACCTCGGGGGCGGCACCCCCAACTTCATGGCGCCGGGCCAGATCGGAGAGCTCGTCGACGCCCTGCGCCGCCAGTTCCACTTCGCGCGCCCCGAGGACAGCGACATCTCGATCGAGCTCGACCCGCGCTTCGTCTCGCCGGACGACATCGCCGAGCTGGGCAGGATCGGGTTCAACCGCGCCAGTTTCGGCGTGCAGGACTTCGATCCCGTCGTGCAAGAGGCGGTCAACCGCATCCAGTCGGTCGAAGAGACGCGCGCCGTGGTCGAGGCCTGCCGCGCCAGCGGCTTCCGCTCGGTCAACGTCGACCTGATCTACGGGCTGCCGAAGCAGAATCCCGAGGGCTTCGCGCGCACGCTCGACACCGTGCTGGAGATGCGGCCCGACCGCCTTGCGGTCTATGGCTATGCGCACCTGCCCGAGATCTTCCGGCCGCAGAACCAGATCCGCTCGGAGGACCTGCCCGGACCCGAGGAGAAGCTCGGCCTTCTCGAGCTGGCGATCACCCGGCTCTCGGCAGCCGGCTACCAGTACATCGGCATGGACCACTTCGCCCTGCCGGACGACGACCTGGCCATGGCCCAGGCCCGTGGCAGCCTGCGCCGCAACTTCATGGGCTACACCACGCACGCCGACAGCGACCTGATCGGCCTGGGCGTGAGCGCGATCAGCCAGATCGGCGATACCTTCAGCCAGAATCCGCGCGACCTCCCCTCGTGGCAGATCGCGATCGACGAAGGCCGGCTGCCGGTCTTCCGCGGCATGAAGATGGACGAGGACGACGTCATCCGCGCCGACCTGATCCAGCAGCTGATGTGCCAGGCCGAGGTCCCCATGGGGGCCCTGGAGCGGCGGCACGACATCGTTTTCAGGGACTATTTCGCCGCGGAACTGGAGAAGCTGGCCCCCCTGGAGGCCGACGGCCTGGTGCGCCTTGCGCAGGACCGGATCCGGGTGACCGCGCGCGGACGCCTGCTCTTGCGTAATATTGCGATGTGCTTCGACCGCTACCTCCCCCCCTCCCCTGCCGGACCCGGCGCCAGGCCCCGCTTTTCCCGCGCGATCTGACGCGGCGGGAGGCCGCGCCGTGGTGAACAAGGTCGCGTTCCCGCGCGTCGATCCCAGCATCCTGGCGGACGACGGCGACGAATTCCGCTTCTGCTCGACCTGCGCCTTCTCCCAGGCCTGCATGTCCGAGGGCATGGACAAGTCCTCGCTGGGCGAACTGCACATGCTCGTCGAACACGTGGGCCCGCTCCACGGCGGCGACCACGTGTTCCGCGTCGGCGAGCCCTTCGAGGCGATCGCCGCGGTGCGGGCGGGCACGGTCAAGACCTACATCATCGACCCCAACGGCCGCGAGCACGTGCTGGGCTTCCACTTCCCCGGCGAGGTGATCGGCCTCGACGGCATCGACGGCGACACCTACCCCTGCAACGCCGTGGCCCTGGACACCGTGATGCTGTGCCGGTTCTCCTTCCCCAGGATCTCGGTCCTCGCCGGGCGCCTGCCCGGCCTGCAGCAGCACCTGTTCCGGCTGCTCAGCCGCGACATCGGCCGCGCCGCGCTGCTGTCGGGCGACTGGACCGCCGACGAGCGCATGGCCGCGTTCCTGGTCGGCATGTCCCGGCGGCTCGCCGCCCGTGGCTTCTCGCCCGACCGCTTCCAGCTGACCATGGCGCGCACCGACATCGCCAACTACCTGCGGCTCGCGCCCGAAACGGTCAGCCGCGTGCTCAAGCGCTTCCAGGACGACGGGCTGCTGCGCGTCGACCGGCGCGAGCTCGAGATCCTCGACCAGGTCCGGCTGGGCGCGCTCGCGGCGCCGGTCCTCTGGAAGCAGTAGCCGGTCCACTCCCCTCCCCGGCGGCGCAGTCGCACACGGCGCGCGCTTGACCTGGATCATGGCGGGGTTCGCCCGCCATCCGGACGATCACGCCGTCTGCAATCGGAGTGGATCATGGGGAACTACCGCAAGCTCTGGATCGGCCTGGCCGTCCTCCTGGTGTCATCCTTCGCGGTGCTGCTGTGGGCCGGGGGCGAGATCTTCCGCGCGGCGCCGCCGGTCCCGGAGCAGGTGGTGTCCGAGGACGGCGAGGTCGTCTACACCCGCGCCGACATCGAACGCGGCCGCCAGGTCTGGCAGTCCATCGGTGGCATGCAGTTGGGCTCGATCTGGGGCCACGGCGGCTACGTCGCGCCGGACTGGAGCGCCGACTGGCTGCACCGCGAGGCGGTCGCCGTCCTCGACCTCTGGGCGCGCGCGGAGGGCGGAACCGGGTGGGCCGAGCTCCCGGCGGCCGGGCGCGCGGCGCTGCAGGGACGGCTGCAGGAGATGATGCGCCGCAATACCTACGATCCGGAGACGGGGACGGTCACCCTGCCCCGCGACCGCGTCCAGGCCATCGCCGGGGTCGCCGCGCACTACGAGAGCCTGTTCGGAAGCGATCCCGCCACCGCCGGGCTTCGCGAGGCCTACGCGATGAAGGAGGACACCGTCCACGACGCCGGGTACCGGCGCGCGCTGACGGCGTTCTTCTGGTGGACCGCCTGGGCCGCGACCACCGAGCGGCCGGCCGACGCCGAGGCGGCGCTGGCGGAGGCGGGCGTCGTCCCGCAGCGGGTCACCTACACCAACAACTGGCCCAGCGAGCCGCTGGTGGGCAACCGCCCGGCGGCGCCGCTGTGGGCCTGGTCCGCGTTCAGCGTGCTCTTCCTGATCGCGGGCATCGCCCTGCTCGGCTGGCACCACGCGGTGAGCCACGACCGGGAGGAGCGCGGCCACGCCATTCCATCGCAGGATCCCTTCTCGGCGGCCCGCATCACCCCGTCGATGCGGGCGGTGGCCAAGTACTTCTGGCTGGTGCTCGCGCTGTTCCTGGTGCAGATCCTGCTCGGGGCGATCACCGCCCACTACCAGGTGGAGGGCCAGGACGCCTACGGCTTCGCGCTGTCGGAAATCCTGCCCTACTCGCTGTCGCGCACCTGGCACACGCAGCTCTCGGTGCTGTGGATCGCGGTGGCCTGGCTCGGCACCGGCCTGTACATCGCGCCGCTGCTGTCGGGCCACGAGCCGAAGTTCCAGCGCTTCGGGGTCAACTTCCTGTTCGTGTCGCTGATCGTGATCGTGGTCGGCTCCTTCGCCGGGCAGTGGTTCGCCGTGATGCAGAAGCTGGGCCTGGAGCACAACTTCTGGTTCGGCCACCAGGGCTGGGAGTACGCCGACATGGGCCGCTTCTGGCAGTGGTACCTCTTCGTCGGGCTGCTGCTCTGGGTGGCCCTGGTCGGCCGCGCCCTGTGGCCGGTGCTGCGCAGCCGCGAGAACGAGACGCGGCACATCGTGGGCCTGCTGTTCCTCTCGACCACGGCGATCGGCCTGTTCTTCGCGTCGGCGCTGATGTGGGGCGAGCACACGCACATCTCCGAGGTGGAGTACTGGCGCTGGTGGCTGGTGCACCTCTGGGTCGAGGGCTTCTTCGAGGTGTTCGCGACTGCCGTGATGGCGCTGATCTTCACCCGGCTCGGCCTGCTCAAGACCTCCACGGCCACGGTCGCGGTGCTGTTCGCCACGATCATCTTCATGGCCGGGGGCGTGCTGGGCACGCTGCACCACCTGTATTTCGTCGGCACGCCGACGGCGGTGGTTGCCCTGGGCGCCAGTTTCTCCGCGCTGGAGGTGGTGCCGCTGGCCTACATCGGCTTCGAGGCCTACCAGACCTGGAAGCACGGCAAGGCCACGCCCTGGATGGCGCGCTACCGCTGGCCGGTGATGTTCTTCATCGCCGTCTCGTTCTGGAACCTGGTGGGCGCCGGCCTGTTCGGCTTCCTCATCAACCCGCCGCTGTCGCTGTACTACATGCAGGGCCTGAACCTGACGCCGCTCCACGGCCACACGGCGCTGTTCGGCGTGTATGGCATGCTGGGCATCGCCCTGGTGCTGTTCTGCCTGCGCGGCCTGCGCGGCCAGATGGCCTGGGACACGGGAGCGCTGAAAGTGTCCTTCTGGTGCCTCAACATCGGCCTCGCCCTGATGGCCGCGCTGACCCTGCTGCCGCTGGGCACGATGCAGCTGCTGGCGGCGATCGAGCACGGCTACGCCTACGCGCGCTCGGCGGAGTTCATGCAGCAGCCGGTCGTGGACCTGCTGGTGTGGATGCGGGTGCCGGGCGACACGATCTTCAGCGTCGGCGCACTGGCCCTGGCCTGGTTCGTCCTGCGCCTGTGGGTCGCGCCGCGGCGCGAGGTGCTGCCGGCGGCGGCCGGCACGGAACAGGCCTGAGCCGTGGACGCCGACCGCACGCGGCACGGCGGCGCTTCGGCGCCGTTCGTGCAGCTGGCCGCCGCGCCGCACCGGCTGATGTTCTTCGTCGGCTCCGCCAACGTCCTGCTGGCGATGGGCTGGTGGGCGGCGTGGCTGGCCGCGGCGCGATGGCCCGGCCTCCTGCGGATGCCGCAGCCCGAGCCCTATGCCGGCTGGCTGCACGCGATCGTCATGCAGTACCAGATGCTGCCGAGCTTCTTCTTCGGCTTCCTGCTGACCACCTTCCCGCGCTGGATGGGACTGCCCGATGCCGCGCGCTGGCACTACGTGCCGGTCGGCGTGGGCATGTTCGGCGGGCAGGTCGCCACCCTCCTGGGAGCGCTGGGCGCACCGGCCGGGGTCGAGGTCGGGGTTGCCATGACGCTCGCGGGCTGGGCGGCGGGCCTGTGCTTCCTCGGCGACCTGCTGCTGCGCGACCGCAACCGCACCTGGCACGCACGTTCCTGCTTCGCCGCACTGGTGCTCGGCTGGTTCGGGCTGGCGGCCTTCGGCGCGGCGCTGCTGGGCGGACAGGTGCAGTGGATCTTCGCCAGCATCAAGATCGGCACCTTCGGCCTGCTGCTGCCGGTGTACTTCACGGTCGCCCACCGGATGTTCCCCTTCTTCGCCGGCAACGTCGTGCCGGGCTACGTGGCGTGGCGGCCGATGTGGCTGCTCGCGGCGTTCTGGGCGCTGTGCCTGCTCCACCTCGGGCTCGAACTGGTGCATGGCTACGCCTGGCTGTGGCTGGCGGACCTGCCGCTGCTGGCGCTGGCGATGCTGGTGCTGGGCCGCTGGTGGCCGCGCGGGCGCAAACCCGGGATCCTCGCGGTGCTCTTCATCGGCCTTGCGTGGCTGCCGGTGACGTTCGCGCTCTACGCGGCGCAGAGCCTGGTGTACTTCGCCGGCGACGGTTTCATCCTCGGTCGCGCGCCCGCCCACGCGCTGTTCGTCGGCTTCTTCGGCAGCCTCCTGGTGGCCATGGTCACCCGCGTCACCCAGGGCCACTCCGGCAGGAAGATGGAGATGCCCGCGGTCGCCTGGTTCGCCTTCGCTGCGGTCCAGCTGGTGGCCGTGGCCCGCGTGGCCGCCGACATCGCCCCCGACCCGGGCGCCTGGTGGGCGCTGGCCGCGATCGGCTGGCTGGTGGCGTTCGGGCCCTGGGTGGCAAGGCTCGGCCGGATCTACCTCGCGCCGCGCGCCGACGGCCGCCCGGGGTGAGCGCGTGATCGAGTTCTACCCCCAGATCAAGTGGGTCCACGTCGCCACCGTGTTCGCCAGCGGGCTGCTCTTCGCGCTGCGCGGGCTGCTGGTGCAGGCCGGACGGCCGGCCTGGGCGCTGGCCGCGCCGGTGCGCTACCTGAGCTACGCCATCGACACCACCCTGCTGACGGCGGCGCTCATGCTCCTCACCGTGCTGCCGCGCGCGATGTTCGCCAACGGCTGGCTGCTGGCGAAGATCGCGCTCCTGGCCGTCTACGTCGTGCTGGGCTCGCTCGCGCTCAAGCGCGGGCGGACCCCGCGGATGCGCCTCGCCTGCTACGTCGCCGGACTGGCGGTCTTCGCGTTCATCCTCTCGATCGCGCGGGCGCACCATCCCGGCGGCATCTTCTGGATGGTGTTGGCCGCTTGATCCACGTCATGGGCGCCGGGGTGCGTCCGGGCGGATACTATCCGCGATCGCAGTCCTCCCCCGGTTCGCCGGAATCCCCACAGGAGATCAACATGAAGCACCTCGTCATCGCCACCCTCGGCCTCGGCCTGCTCGCCTTCGGCGGCACCGCCGCCGCCTCGAACTGCACGATCAAGCTGAGCGGCGACGACCGCATGCAGTTCGACAAGAAGGAAGTGACCGTGTCGGCGTCCTGCAAGACCATCAACATCGAGCTGGCCCACACCGGCCAGCTGCCGGCCGCCGCCATGGGACACAACGTTGTCGTTGCCGCAACGCCGGACGTCCAGGCCGTCAACGCGGCGGGCGCCAAGGCCGGCGCCGCGGCCGGCTACCTGGCCAAGGACGACCCCAAGGTCCTGGGCGCCACCGCCATGATCGGCGGCGGCGAAAGCACCAAGGCGTCCTTCCCCGGCAGCACGCTGAAGGCCGGCGGCGACTACACCTTCTTCTGCTCCTTCCCGGGCCACGCGGCCCTGATGAAGGGCAAGCTGGTGGTCACTCCCTGACCATGGGTCCGACGCCCCCGGGGGCGCGGCGTGAACAGGAAGGGGCGCGGCGAACCGCGCCCCTTTCGCGTTCCGGGGGCATATAATGCACTGCAGCATCCGATGCACTGCAGCACGCGGCGGTGCCCGATGCCCCGCTCTCCCGGTGGGACCGCAGGACGCGGGCTGGACATTGACGTCGATCAAGTCCATCCCTGCCCCGCCACCGGAGAATACACACCAGAACAACAAGGTCTCCTGCCCATGTCCACGACCACAGCCACCGCCACGGCCGTAGCCGCCACGCGCGGGACAGACACGGCCCGCTCGGGCTATTACAACGACAAGGTGGTCCGCCAGTTCACGATCGCGACCGTGGTCTGGGGGATCGTCGGCATGGCGGTCGGCGTGCTGATCGCCGCCCAGCTGTACTGGCCGACCATCGGCGAGGGCATCCCCTGGCTGAGCTACGGCCGCCTGCGCCCCCTGCACACCAACGGCGTGATCTTCGCCTTCGGCGTCTCGGCGCTCTTCGCCACCAGCCTGCACGTCGTGCAGCGCACCTGCCACGTGCGCCTGATCTCCGACCGGCTGGCCTCGTTCGTGTTCTGGGGATGGCAGCTGGTGCTGGTGCTGGCCGTCATCACCCTGCCCATGGGCATCACCCAGAGCAAGGAATACGCCGAGCTCGAATGGCCCATCGACTGGCTGATCGCGATCGTGTGGGTCGCGTACGCGGTGCTCTACTTCGGCACCATCGCCAAGCGCCGCGTGCAGCACATCTACGTCGCCAACTGGTTCTTCGGCGCGTACATCATCACCATCGCCCTGCTGCACATCGTCAACAACATCGC
>LSQX01234197.1_pt1 | contig 16800 bp, 17 predicted proteins | sample 654561 | NCBI WGS metagenome assembly LSQX01 (sample SAMN04489861, study PRJNA283612) | anaerobic digester metagenome | isolation source: 4 biogas reactors fed with cattle manure at either 37C or 55C with and... | place: Denmark: Kongens Lyngby | collected 2014
TCCTAAAGCAGTCGAAGTCTTGGCGAATGGCCTTGAAGATTCTTTGCAATTCTATGGGTTCCCAGAGATCGACGCAAAGAAAATCAGTTCAACTAACATGTTGGAGCGCTTGCATAAAGAGATCCGTCGCCGTTCCAAGGTAGTTGGGATCTTCCCTTCAATGGATTCCTATATACGGCTTATTAGTTGCTATCTAATTGAATACGCTGAAGATTGGGAGACTTCCAAATGCTATATCAGGAAAGAGATTCTTCAGCATATCTTAGCCAGGCGTAATGCAGTTTAGTCCTGTGGGATCCCGATGGAAAATTGCGAACTATACTTGACACAATCACCAGGAATTAATGCATATTATTGCAGAACTAGATGATGAAACATTCGTACACTGCAAAAGGGTTCAAACGTTGGCGCTCGCCCTAGGGGAGAAGATGGGTTTAACATCCATGGAGCTCAAGCACCTAGGTTTTGGCGCCTTTCTCCATGATATCGGGAAAAAGTTCATTCCCCAGTCCATTCTCCTGAAGGAGGGACCCCTCACTTCAGATGAGTGGGAGCTGATGCGGATGCACCCCCAGTTGGGCAGCAACTGCGCCAAACAGCTGGGGTTTGGTGAGGAGATCACCAGAATAATCCTGGAGCATCACCTTTGGGCTAACGGCAGGGGAGGGTACCCCCTCGACGATCATACCCTTAGGCAGCCTTCCCTGCTGGCCCAGATCACTACAGTGGCCGACGTAGTTGATGCCATGACGAGCCACCGGCCCTACCGGCCTGCCCTTAGCCTATCCGTTTGCCTTGATTATCTCGAAGAACATTCCGGAACCCAATTTAATAAGGACATAGTCAAGGTTTTTCAAAGCTCCGTTCCCCGCGAATTAGCTAGCTCCGGTTAGCCCGCTAGGTTTTTGGCGCGCAGCTCCAAGGGGCTGGCTTAGGGGAAGGGGGTGAAAAAGCGTGAATATGCGACAAGAATCCGAAGAACTTCAGGTAGTGGTGTTCAATGTAGGGGGCCACGATTTTGCCATTGCGATCGCCGTGGTGAGAGAGATTATCAATGTGACCAAGTTGGTGGCCCTTCCCGATATGCCCTCATCCATGGTAGGGATCATCAACGTTCGGGGTAATGTGCTCCCCATTGTTGACCTCAAAAGTAGATTTGCTTTGGGCCGCAGTTCAGCGTCGGAAGACGCCAACCAAAAAATCCTCTTGGTAGATTTAGAGGGTTCTATGGTTGGTTTTCTTGTGGATAGTGTCTCCGAAGTGCTGCGGGTTTCCCGGAAGTCTTTGGAGAGTATCGAAAAAATTCCCGGGATCAACGTCAACTTGGTGGATTCCATCTGCAAGGACGGAGACCGCCTCATTCCCATTGTGAACGCGACAGAACTATTTACAGTCCAGGAGACTCAACAACTCCAAAACGCAGTGAAGGAGAGAGCACATTGTTCCGTAATTTAAGCCTTGCCAAAAAGCTCATTCTAGGTTTTGCTGTAGTGCTGTTGGTGAGCACAGTGGTTACCGCCTTTGCCATTATGTACATGGGCAATATTGCTGCCACCACCGAAACCTTGTACAATAACCCCCATGCCTCAGTGGCTAGTGCGCTGCAAGCCCAGGCCAGGGCAACGGCCATGGCTCGCGATATGAAGGATTTGGTTTTGGCCCCCGACCAGAAGACACGAGATGCTTATGCCGCCAAAATCAACCAACTACAAGCGCAGGTAATGGGTAACTTTGACACCCTTTACGAAAGGTTCATGGGTGATCACGCCCTGATTGATGCCGCAGTGAAAGCCTTTAAGGATTGGGAACCGATAAGATCTGAAGTCATCCGTTACCTGGAATTGGGTTATGCCGACCAGGCCGCCGAAGTCACCCGGGTTAAGGGTACCCCCCAGGTGGAGCAGCTAGAACAAGCCATTCAAAAAATCGTTGATGATGCCATGGCCCGTGCCGAGGCCTTCAACAACCAAGCCCGTACCAGCGCCGCTTCGGCAACTTATACTGTGGTGGGCCTTTTGTTAGTGGCGATTCTTGTGGCCTTTATAGCTGCCTTTTTCATTACCAAGTCCATCACCGGGCCAGTTGGCAAGCTGTTGTCTTTAACCAATGCGATTTCCCAGGGCAACCTAGCTGTGGCCGACGTTGATAACCAAAGTAAAGACGAAATAGGGCAATTGACCCGGGCCCTTAATGACATGAAGCACAACTTGCGTGATATGGTGGCCTCCGTAAAGAACTCCGTGGGTGTGGTGCACTCTTCTGCGGAGCAAATGTCGTCTGGAGCCCAAGAAACCAGTTCCTCCGTGGAAGAGTTGGCCAGCAGCGCCAATGAATTTGCTAGTGCCGTGGATCGGCTCAGCCAGAGCACTCAAGAGCTGGCCAACTTAGCCAGCAAAACCAACGAGTTGGCCGAAGCCGGCTCCGGTGATATTGAGCGCAGCGTAAAATCCATGCAGGAAATCAACGATGTGGTTAGCGCTTTGGCCGAGGAAATCAAAGAGCTGGGTCATCATTCGGAAGAGATCGGGCAGATCGTTTCCCTGATTACGGGCATTGCCGACCAAACCAACCTCTTGGCTTTGAACGCTGCCATCGAGGCGGCTAGAGCAGGTGAGCAGGGAAGAGGCTTCGCTGTTGTGGCTGAAGAAGTGCGCGAACTGGCGGAGCAATCCGCCAGGGCGGCAGGAGAGATTACCCATCTCATCCAGCGGATCAGGGAAGCGGTTCATTCTTCCGTGGAGCGGGCTGGCGTTGGTACCCACAAAGTTCAGGATGGTATGGCCATTGTCAACCACACCGGCAAGATGTTTTATGACATTACCGAAACCATCCATTCTCTAACTCGAGGAATTGCTGATATTGCAGCAACCAGTGAAGAACTGGCTGCCGGGGCTGAAGAAATGGGGGCCACTACTGAAGAGCAATCGGCCTCGGCCCAGCAGATGGCCGCCACGGCCGTGGATGTGGCTAGGGCTGCCGATGAAGTTGCTGCCCAGATGAAGCGCTTCCAACTTTAAATTTGTCTTTCTTTTGGGGCCAGTTTTCTGGCCCTTTTTTCTCGTCAACAACAGGCAGGGATCATCCCAGGGTAAGAGAAAGTCTTCACAAGAGAACCTGCCCAGCTAAACAGGGCAGAAAGACTCCAAGGAGGAAAGGAACCCTAGCCGTGTTCACCCTTTCGCTGCTTTTAGCTGCTTTATTGCTCTTGGGTGTACTTGAAAAGCGCCTTCATCAACGTGCCCTGCACAGCATTCCGGTGCGGATCCACGTCAACGGAACGCGTGGCAAATCCACCACAACTCGGCTCATCGCGGGTGCCCTAAGGGCTGCCGGCTTTAGGGTAATTGCGAAAACCACAGGCACTGCCCCTCGCTTGATTTTAGAAGACGGTTCAGAGCAGCCCATCAAACGCAGGGGGCCTGTCACCATTTTGGAGCAGCGCAGGGTAGTCCGCTGGGCAGCCAAGCGCCGGGCGGAGGTGCTAGTAAGCGAATGTATGGGCGTGAACCCCGAGGTGCAGTGGACCTTAGAACACCACCTCATCCAAAGCACTATTGGGGTGATCACCAATATTAGGGCCGATCACCTAGACGAGATGGGCTCTAACTTGGAAAGTATTGCCCGCTGTCTGGCTTTGACCATCCCCCGCAGCGGTCACTTGGTTACTTCAGAAGAGCGCTTTTTCTCCCTTCTGCGGGATCTGGCCCAGCAGGAAGGGAGCTCCATCTTCTATGCTGATCCACAGTCGGTAAGCCCCGAAGAACTGGCCTCTTTTCCCCACAGAGCCTTTGCGGCCAACGTGGCCTGCGCTCTAGAGGTCTGCCGAGTCCTGGGGGTTGATCGGGAAACTGCCCTTAAAGGCATGCGGGACATAACCCCCGACCCTGGGGTACTTAAGTTCTGGAAGGTGAGCCGGGGAGGGCAGGATTTCTTTTTCGTCAACGCTATGGCCGCCAATGATCTCGCTTCAACCCTAGAGGCCTGGCAGGATCCGTTGGTGCAAGCTTTGGCTGCGTCCAGTTTTATGGTGGTGCTGTTTAACAATCGGGGAGACCGCCCCTTTCGGATCGGAGAAATGGCCCAGTTCATCAAAGGGCAGAGCGGCATAGACCGGGTGTGTATCTGCGGAGAGCAAAAACGGCTGGTCAAGCGGCGATTTAAGCTAGCGGGGATCGACTTAACAAAGGTGGAAGCCACCAGCAGCCGTCTCACAGGGGATAGGCTCCTCAACCAACTGGGTTCCTTCACTTCCCGGCCAGTTTCCATCTTCGCCTGCGGGAACATCAAGGGTGATGGTTGGACCATTATGGACTATTTCGAGAGAAATGGGGAGGAGCTAGAAGATGCTTATTTCGCAAGTAGTTGCCATCGGAATGGTAATCAGCTTTCTCTTCACTGAATTAGTGGGGCTTTCCCCCGGTGGCCTTGTGGTCCCCGGCTACCTGGCCTTTTTCTGGACGAATCCCTATCGGTTGTTGGCCACGTTATTGGCAGCCCTCCTGACTTACTTGGTAGTACAGGGTTTATCCAATTTCCTGATCATCTTCGGCCGCCGTAGGTTTATGCTTTCAGTACTGATCGCCTATCTTATTGGAATGGTCCTATCATCCACTGCCCATCTGCTACCCCTGGGTTCTGATCTCCGGGTGATCGGTTATGTTGTTCCCGGCTTAATTGCCAACGACATGATAAAGCAGGGGGTACCCAAGACCCTACTCGCTGTGGCTATCGTCTCCCTGTTTGTCCGGTTAATTCTTCTGCTGCTAATTTAGTGCGAGGAGAGATAACCTTGAGGCCATGGACTAAGAGCCGCTTTTCTTCCCTGCAACTGCTGTTGGTTTTCCTCATCGGCCTAATTGGTCTCAGTGCTGCTGAGTACACCAAAAAGAGCACTCCCCATCAGGCTTACCAAGCCCAGTTGGAGGCGTACCGCTTGATGCAGGAGTGCATGGAAGTCCTGCAAAGGGAACGGGCCGCCCTGGGTATTCTTGTAAATCCTGAGTTGGACCCAAACCTTACCGGTTTAATTGGTGCTGAGTTTACAGAGATCACAACGTCCCTGGGAAACCTGGAAGCCAAACGCACCAGTACTAACCCCGAGTTTGCAGCCCTCATGGTGCGATATTTTTCTGATCTGGGTTTGCAAAAGGGAGATCGGGTGGCTGTAGGAGCCAGCGGATCATTTCCGGGCCTTATTCTAGCTGTTCTTTCGGCTACCCGGGTGCTTGATCTGGAGCCGTTGGTAATCTACTCAGTGGGCTCTTCCATGTATGGTGCTAACCTCCCCGAGTTTACTTTTATCCAGATGCTGGAGGTGCTACGCAGGGAGAACCTCCTGCCCTATTCTCTCTTGGCCGTGTCCTACGGGGGTGATGAGGACCGGGCAACCGGTGCTATGCTGGATGGGGCTGAGGAAGCATTTGCCAAGATAACCCAAGGGGCAGGGGTTCCTCTGATCAGCGAACCTTCTGTAGCAGCCAGTATTCAGCGCCGGAAAGAGCTTTATGCCTGGGCAAGCCAAGATGGCGCCGTGGCCTGTTTTGTGAATGTGGGAGGGGCCAGCACCAATTATGGAACCACAGGAGCGTCCCTGCAGTTTCCCAACGGACTAGTATTGGAACCACCCGCTGCCCCCGATCATCCCGAAATCGGACTTGTGTATGAATATGCACGGGCGGGGATCCCTGTCATCCACCTTTTGGACATCCGGGATTTGGCGCTGAAGACCGGTGTGGCCATTGACCCGGTACCCTTTCCGGCCCCGGGAAGCGGGGCTGTTTTCTACGACGAGGTTTACCGCCCCGAGGTTATCCTGCTTACTCTTGGAGCTATGGTCTTCTGTTTAGCTGCTTTCCCTTTTCGATTGCATTGCATAAAGAATTGATAGAGATAAGAGATTAAAGAGGATTATTTACAAGCTTGATGGAAGGTTTGCTTAGTAATGCAGATCTTCCAATTTGTTTTCAAGCGGAGTTGATGTTGAGTGCACAGGAGCAAAAGTCGCGGTTTAATCATCTTAGGCATAACCCTCTTAGTGATTGTCCTCGCAAGCACCTGGTTTGCTTCTTCTGAAAAGGGTCTAGAGGTTTACCCTTCAGTCCATCTCACGGCCAAGAAGATGTTAAGCGAATACAACCCTCACCTAGCAGGCACGGCCGGCGACACAGAGGTCTTTATCTTTGAAGGTTCCGAGCCTGGTGGTACAATCCTGGTTCTGGGGGGAACCCACGGAGATGAGCCCGCTGGCGTTGTGGCCGCTTTAGTCTTAGCCGAAAACGCTAAGGTTTCCAAGGGCCGTTTGATTGTGATACCCTTTGCCAACCGCTCTGGAATGACCCATAACCTTCCGCAGGAAGGCCATCCCTCCTTTTACACCCTGGAGACCCCCAATGGGGAACGAATTATAAAGTTCGGATCGCGGGTGACAAATCCCGTCCACCAGTGGCCTGACCCCACCGTCTATGTCCAACAGGTTGATGGTCAGAAGTTGGCAGGTGTAGAATCCCGCAACCTGAACCGGGCTTATCCGGGCACCGCCGACGGAACCCTCACCAGCCGGATTGCCTACGGAATTGTGGAGCTGATTAAGCAGGAAAAAGTGGATGTGGCCATCGACTTCCACGAATCATCTCCGGAATACCCGGTAAACAACGCCATTGTGGCCCATGAGCGGGCCATGGAACTGGCGGTTTTGGCCAGCCTAGACCTTTCTTTCGAGGGTGTGGACATTGGAATTGAACCTTCGCCCGTAACCCTCCGGGGCCTGAGCCACCGGGAATGGGGCGATAACACTTCTGTATACGCCTTTTTGCTCGAATCGGCCAATCCCTCCCAGGGCCGCCTGAGGGGAACTACCAACGAAGACCTGGTCATAAGCGGCCGGGATCCCATGTACGTTAAGGCCTACGAACGGGGACGGCTCTACGTCCAGTATCCCGCAACGGGCATACCTCTCTCCGTTCGCACAGGCAGGCACGTGGCCACAACCCAGGCCATTGCCCGAGTTTTTTCCGAGTTCTATCCGGATCGCTCCATTGTGATCGAAGGCATTCCCAGCTATGACGAGCTAGTTGAGCGCGGGGCAGGGGCCTTCTTATCCCCATCCCGAAACCTGTAGACCTAATGCCAGTTCTAAAGGGGAGGTGCCGCTCAAACAAGGACAAGCCGCTCGCTTAACTACAAACCATTACAGTCAGTCGGAAAAGGAGAGATTGCCAATGAAAAAGTCGTTAACTCTGATCCTCACGATTACCCTGTTCTGCCTCTTGTCTATGGGAGCTGTTGTGAGCGCAGCGACTCCCGGATATCCCATTTTGGTGACCTCCGCAGGACAAAGCGCTGATGACATGATCCTCAAAGTCATGTTGGAACGCCAATTGGGTAACTCCGTGGAGCGCGAACAGATGGCCCAACCTGCCAACGTAAAGGGCAAGGAAACTCTGATCCTGGTGGTAGGCGTAAGCAACAAGGGCCTCGGTGCCGCTGGAATCAATCTGGATCAAGAAAAGGCCCGCATCAGCTCCCTGCTCGAGGCAGCGAAGGCCGAAGACTGCTATGTGATTATGGTTCACATTGGTGGTCCATCCCGGCGCGGTGCTGGTTCTGACGAAGTCGCCAAGCTTGTGGCTCCCTACGCCCACAGCATTATTGTTCTCGCCGAAGGCAACCAGGATGGCCTTTTCGATGAACTCGCCGCTAAGACCGGCGCATCCTTCCACCAAGTCGAGGCCCGCAATGACGTTGCGACCATTATTGCCGGTTTGATGAAGTAAGAGACCAAGGAAAGGAGGGCTCCCATGAGAATATCACGGCCATTTACAGTGCTTTTGGCTTGGGCTCTTTTGCTGACCTTGGGAGCAGCTGCATTTGCGCAGGAACCCATTCTGCATGATGTAAGGCCCGGTTATGGCGTGACCGGAATTGGTTGGTTGTCCGATTATCATGCTCCACTGCGCGGTACTCCTGTCGATACCAGAGTCTATTACATGGATAGCGGCCAGCCTGGCCCCACGGTAGTAATTGTGGGCGGCACCCATTCCAATGAGATTGCTGGCATTTCAGCGGCCCTGCTGATTGTGGAAAGGGCCGAAGTGACCAAGGGGCGGCTCATCGTCATCCCTTACGCCAACAGCTCTGGGGCAAGCATCACCGACACCATCCGTACCCAGATCGGCTCCTGGTCTGTGGAAACCATTAGTGGAATTAGAACCTTCCCCTACGGCGACCGCCGAACCAGCCTAGAGCACCAAGGGCCGGATCCGGAAGTCTTTTTCCATTACCCGACCGGCTACGAGTTGGATCCTTCCGAAGCTCGGAACCTGAACCGGAACCATCCCGGTAAGCCCGACGGAACCTTGACCCAGCAGTTGGCCTATGCTTATACCCAGTTGATTAAGGCAGAAAACGCCGATATCGCCGTTGATATGCACGAAGCAGGCGTAAAGTCTAGGTTGGCCAACATGCTCATCGCCAATCCCAAAAATATGGATTTGGCGGTGCTGGCAGTCGTAGAACTGGAGTACCAAGGCATCAAGATGAACCTAGAACATTCCTCAGAGGAGTTCAGGGGGCTTTCCCACCGTGAGTGGGGCGACCATACCCAGGCCGCGGCTTACTTAATTGAAACCCCCAATCCGGGCCAGTCTCCTGAAACTTACTCCGACGAGGAAGTAGATGTGGTTAACGATCCCACTTATCCGCTGGCTAAACGCGTTGCCACTCAGATAGCCACCATCGAAGCAATTTTCAGCGCCCATGAAATGGTTTATGGCGAGCGGTTGGAGTGGAAAAACCTGCCCAGCTATGCTGAGTTGGTTGCCAATGGACTTGGCGCGTATCTGAGATAAGCAGCACGTAAATCCAAAGGAGGGTGTAGTTCATGTTTAAGAACAGGTTGAAGAGCACCACTTGCTCCCTAGTCTTGCTGGTCATCTTCACGGTCGTCTTTTCTCAAGTTGGTTTGGCGGCCACCATTTTGGAAGAAGTCCGTGCTGAAAATGGTATGGTTGCCACGGCCAGCCCATACGCTTCTTGGGCCGGTTTAGAAATCCTCAAGGCAGGCGGCAATGCCGTTGATGCGGCCGTAGCAGCGGCCTTCGCCATTGGTGTGGCTGAACCCAACGCTTCCGGTCTTGGCGGCGAAGGTTTTATGGTCATTTACATTGCCGAGACTGACCAAGCCATCTCCATCGACTATCGTTCTACCGCCCCAAAGGCATCCGTGGAAGCGCTCGAAGGTAAGCGTTATCCCAGCAGTGGGTGGGGTGCAGTGGCTGTACCCGGTACCGTTGCCGGTTTGGCCAAGGCTCTAGAAAAGTACGGCACCATGACTCTGGCCGAAGTGCTTGCCCCCGCCATCAAATTGGCTGAAGAGGGCGTGCCTGTTTCTGAAACCCTGGCTGGGGTAATCAACGACAACTATGAGAAGATCCTCGCCGACCCGGCCATGGCCGAGATTTACCTCGATGACATGCTTCCTCCCGAACCTGGCTACATGCTCAAAAACCCTGATCTGGCTAAGGCCATGCGTCTTATTGCCGAACAAGGCCCCGATGCCTTCTACAAGGGAGAAATCGGCCAAAAGATTGTTGACGCCATTCAAGCTGGCGGCGGTTTCATGACCATGGAAGACCTGGCTGAGTACAAGGCCCTCGTTCGTTGGCCGGCCAGGGGTTCTTACCGCGGCTACGAGATCATTTCCGCTGGTCCTCCGGTAGGCGGCGCCACCGTAATCCAAGCTCTGAACATTATGGAGAACTTCGATCTTCCATCCATGGACTACCTCTCGGCCCAAAGCGTCCACATCACAGCTGAAGCCTTAAAGCGGGCCTATGCCGACAACCGGGAGTATATTGGCGACCCCAACTTTGACTTTGTACCCCTGTACGAACTGCTTTCCAAGGACTATGCCCGTGAGCGGGCCTTTGAGATTCCTTTGGATAGCATGACGCCCATGAAAGAGATCGTTCCCGGTGACTTCTCTGCTTCGAAGCTGATAGCGGCTACGGGTACTGAAGGAGGCTATGAATCTCCCAGCACCACCCACATTTCGGTAGTTGACAAGGATCACAACATGGTGGCCCTGACCCAGACCATCAGCTCCTTCTTCGGTGCCGCCGTAATGGCTCCCGGTACGGGTATCGTGCTGAACAACGAAATGGCCAACTTCAGCAGCCCAGGTGCTCCAGTAAATACCCTGGAAGCCGGCAAACGGATGAGAACCCTCATTTCCCCGACTTTGGTCCTTAAGGACGGCCAGCCCTTCCTGACCATCGGGACCCCCGGCGCGGCTCGAATCATCAGTACCGTAACCATCTTGCTGTCCAACATTATTGACTACGGTATGGGGCTTCAGGAAGCCATTGAGGCTCCCAGGTTCTACGTCAGGGACAACACTGAAACCTTAGAATATGAAGCTCGGTTTGCACCGGAAGTAATTGACACTCTGCAGGCCATGGGCTATACCGTTCTAGAACATCCCGACTTTGACCTCTACTTTGGTGGGGCTCAAGGCGTCATGATCGATCTGGAGACGGGTACCCTCATTGGCGGAGCAGATCCGAGAAGAGACGGGGCTGCCATCGGATTCTAATTGCAGTTTGACAAGGGCGGGGCGCCGCGGCGCCCCACCCTTATTATGGCAACATTAGTGGAGTGATCTTTTCATGGAACTTGCAGCACTACTAACCATGCTGGGCTCTTTTCTGATTCTCGCAGCCCTGCTCAAACTTCCTCCAGCTCTGGCCACTGCTGGGTCTGCCCTAATGGGGCTCATTGTCAGCGGTAATTTGGGGGAAATCCGCCATCTGGTTGAGGGAACCTTTGGCTACTTTGATGTTATCCTCATTATTGCTACAGCCATGATTTTCATGAAAGCCCTTGAAGAATCGGGCATTCTCAAGGAGATTTCCCAGAGGATGGTCAAACGTTTTGGGAAGAGAAAGCTCTCCCTTACCCTGGTTTCCATGCTCCTGGTGATGATTCCGGGTATGCTTACGGGTTCTTCCACGGCGGCGGCCTTAACTACGGGAAGGTTTGTGATTCCTGTGTTGATTGGGGCAGGCCTTTCTAAGACTCGTGCCGCGGCTCTGGTGGCTTTGGGTAGCGTAATCGGCATGGTTGCACCGCCCATCAACGTACCAGTCATGATTATCGGCTCAGGAATTGATATGCCCTATGTGGGCTTTGATGTTCCGCTCTTGCTTCTCACCATCCCCATGGCCATTTTGGTTTCGCTGTGGGCAGCCTTTGGGGCTAATCGCGACGAAAAGGCCCCAACGGTTAGGGAGGAGGCGGCGGCCCTTGAAATCCAAGGCTTTAAAGTATACTTGCCTCTCTTAGCCGTTTTAGCACTCATGGTTTGTTCTAGACTTTTTGCTGGTGGGGTTTTTGATGTGGGTATTCCCCTCATGTTCGTGGTGGGTACAGTTTTTGCCCTGTTCTGCGGGAGGCCAGTGGCCCTGTGGAGAACTATTGTGGGGGGAGTGAAGTTGGCCCTTCCCGTAATGGGTATCTTGGTGGGTGCCGGGATGTTTGTGCAGATCATGACCCTTACGGGAGGCCGGGGGTTGATCGTTATGCGGGCGTTAGATATACCCAGTAAGTGGCTCTTCTTGGTTGCTGCGCTGGCGATGCCCTTGTTCGGGGCCATATCCGTTTACGCCTCTTCATCGGTCATGGGTATTCCCATTGTCTTGGCCCTTTTGGGAAACAACGAAATTGTAACCGCTGCTGCCCTTTCCATGCTGGCTGCCTTGGGCGATCTGCTGCCCCCCATCGCCATTGTGCCTACCCTGGTTACGCAGGGGCTAGACTCTTCGCGGGCGTTTAGGCGGGAAACGATCAAGGCCTGCCTGGTACCTGGTGCGCTCATGCTGCTTTGGGCACTGGTGGTGCTCATCAACGCGGCCCGCATTGGGCGGATCCTTGGATTATAATGGGAGGGGAAGGGCAAATGATCAAGGCTTATCTTACTTCTGCTTTCGCCACCTGGTTGACTCCGCTTTACCTAATTGTCTTGGCCTGCATTACAGCTGCTGTGGCTAAGAACATCTTGGAAGAAGAGAACCTAACCTCCCAGATCATTGGGGGGCTGGTGCTCATTCCTCTGGTCTTAAGGCTGCTGCTGATCAAATAATGAATCGGTGATTTCCATGCCGGAGAAACTGCGAAAGGCGATGACACTCATCCATCCTGTGGGCATCGCCCTTTTTGCCATGTCCCTAGGTCTTCCTTTAGTGGTAAACGTCAAGAACTTTGGAATTACCCGTTTGATGTTCACTGCTTTGGAGACCCAGAACGTGAGTCATCTGCTCAACGCCTGCCTGCGTTTAGTGTTGATGAACACGATCCGCATAGCCCCCACTTATCTCGGGGCCCTGGTCATCGCTGACCGGTTGACCAGAGAAGGTGTGTCCCGTTTTAGGGGGCCCAAGGGTGGTGCTTTTTCCCGTTGGAACCTGGCCGGTTGGGTCGGTCCTGTCTCTTTGGTTCCCTTGGTGTATATGGTGATTGAGGGCCTTTACGGCATCCACTATGATTTCCGCATGCCTGCCCTACTCAGCATTATTACCGTAATTGCCGTGCTGAAGATCAGCCGCGTTGATGCTGGGCGGAACATCAGCAAGGCTTCGTTAATTGTCTTCCAGTTGGTGTTTGCCTTTCAATGGTTGGATATTGTCCCGGCCTTGACCCAGTTGGGGTTTGGCCATGGAGAAATCTCCTGGGACCTTAAGGCCGTGGCCGATGTGCTAGAGGCCGCGTCCCTGTTGAATACCTTCGGTTTGGTGGCCTCAGGTATCCTCATTTTTAACGGCGTTATTTCCGCCAAGTTCATGGTGGATTACCAGGAACGACTTGAGCTTGCAGAGCTAGAGAAAAAACGTTCCCTGGAATTAGAAAGGATGCGCACAGAAAGCCTTTTGGCGCGAAGCTACCGGGAAATGCAGGCCTTGGTCCATGACCTCAAAACGCCCCTGACCACCATTCAAGGTTTGGCCTCGGTTTTGGCCGCCGTGGGTGCGGGAACCGAGAGTGCCGTCCACGCCCAGAGAATCTCCGGGGCTGCTGAACGGATGAACGCCATGATCCGGGAGCTAATGAGCGAGGAGGCCAGAAGGAGAGTTGCTGCCGCAGCCTTTGCCAAACGGTTGGAGGCCAACCTGCCTGAAGAGAAAACCCAGGGTCTGGTGACCATAAGTGCAAGCCAAGATCTCCCAGACATTTCCATAAACCAGACTAGGATGGTGCGGGCCGTCGTCAACCTGATTGATAATGCCTTGGATGCCGGGGCCGCGCACGTCCAGGTTGTCTTTGGGAGCAGGAAGGGTAACTTGGAGATCGTGGTCAAGGACGATGGAACGGGCATGACCGAGGAAGCCTTGGCCAGGTGCTGGGAGGGGGGTTACTCCACCAAGGACAGCACAGGGTTGGGCCTAATGTTTGTCAAACACGTCGTTGAGGAACACGGAGGGACCCTTTTCATCAAGAGTGCCCCGGGAGTGGGGACAGAATGTCTGATCCATATTCCAGTAGCTTGTGGGGGGGAAGAGGATGACAAAACTCTTAGCAGTAGACGATGACCCTGATATTCTCTATACCCTTTCCACCATCGGTGATTTAGCGGGTTGGAAGATGGCCACCACAGACAGTCCAAGGGCGGCTTTGACGCTACTGCGTGAGGAGAAGTTCCAGGCCATAATTGTTGATTATCACATGCCAGAAATGGATGGCCTGGCCTTGGTGCGGGCCATCAGGCGGCTGGATCAACACGTGCCCATCATAGTCCTTACGGTGGATGAACGAATGGCTCTGGCGGAACGCTTTAAAGAAGCCGGCGCCGACGACTTCGCCGTAAAACCAATTAAAGCCCCTGACTTCATCTCCCGCCTCAATCTGCACATTGCTTCCCCACGCCCTGTGCTTGCTACCGCGGAAGAGTTTCCGAAAGCTTGGGAAGAAGACCCGGATTGTTTGCCCAAAGGGCTCTCCGCCCCTACCATGTCAGTCATAGTATCGGTACTCGAAAAAGAGGCACAGAAAAAAGGGCCGACCTGGTTGGGGGCCGACCAAATCGCGGCCCTAGCCGGAGTGGCTTACCAAACAGTTTGGCGTTATTTAGATGCCCTGGAAAGCGAAGGACTGGTAGAAGTTCAGCTCAGTTACGGCAAACGGGGCCGTCCCCGAAAACAGTATCGCCTAAGTTCGCATTAACCAGTTTAAAAAGGCAGTCTGCCCTTGACCTTGGGCGGCCTGCCTTTTTTCTTTGCCAAACGTGCAGAATGGGTAACCCTCCTTGCCTTTCAAAAGCACGGGTCAACCGATTGTGTTTTTGTTGGGTAACCAAGACTAACAAAAATGGTGAAGGGCAGTTGGTTTATGTATGGATAATTTAAGTGTACGATAGGCTTGGGGGGTATGAAAAGGATGAAAAGTACGAGGAATAACATTGCGAACAACCTGCGTTTTCTCCGCAACCACAGCGGGCTCACCCTAGAACAGGTGGCGGAAAGAATTGGCGTCACCCGCCAAGCGGTGGCCAAATGGGAAAAGGGGGAATCGCTGCCAGACATCCTCAACTGTGAAGCCCTGGCTGACCTGTTCGATGTTACCCTCGAGGATCTGGTGCGACATGATGCCGAAGCGGAAGGTGTGCCCATTCCCCCCAGGAACAAGCACCTCTTTGGGGTGGTAACCATAGGGGAACGGGGGCAGATTGTACTCCCCAAGAAGGCACGGGACACGATGGGGCTAAAACCCGGGGATAACCTTGTGGTTCTTGGAGACACCAGTCCCATGAACAAAGGCCTGGCTCTAATTGACAGCAAGACCTTCATGAACATGACGGGGGCCATGTTTGAAGGGCTCTTTCCGCAAAAGGGGGAATGAAAACCATGCTTGAGGTAAGGAACCTAACAAAGCACTACCCCAAGTTCACGCTTCAAGAAGTGAGTTTTTCCCTAAAGCCCGGGAGGATTATGGGGTTAATCGGGAGGAACGGTGCGGGCAAAACAACTACCCTAAAGTGCATTCTCAATTTGGTGCGCCCCGACGAAGGTGCTGTGGAGATGTTTGGGCTCGATTTTCGCAAGCACGAAACGAGCTGCAAGCAGCGCCTGGGGGTGGTGCTTGGGGGAGTAGACTTTTACCAACACAAAAGGCTCTTCCAGATTACAGATGTTACTAAACGATTCTACGCTAACTGAGATGATGCTGCTTACCAAAGATACCTAGAGCTCTTTGAGTTAGATCCGACTAAGAAGGTGAGAGAACTCTCGGCCGGAATGCGGGTGAAATATATGGTGGCCTTGGCCCTTTCCCACGGTGCCCAGCTGCTGATCTTCGATGAGCCAACCAGTGGGCTCGATCCTGTCTCCCGCGATGACCTTCTGGTACTTTTTAGGGAACTGGTTCGCGATGGGCAGCGGAGCATCCTTTATTCCACCCATATTACCTCTGACCTGGAGAAGTGCGCCGATGACATTACCTATATCAAGGATGGTCGAGTCCTGTGCAGTGCCGAAAAGGGAGAGTTTATCCGTTCATTCCAGCAGCTTAAAGCGGACGGAGAACCGGGAGAGCTCACTTTGGAGGAAATCATGATTCGCATGGAAAGGAGGTCCTACCATGTCTAGGCTGCTCTATAAAGAACTGCGCCTGTCTGCCCATCCCAACCTGTTTGTCTTTTCCCTGTTGGGTGCTCTCGTGTTGGTTCCCGCCTACCCCTACGGGATGGTGTTCATGTTTGGCTGCCTAGGGCCCTTTATCACTATGGGTTACGGTCGCGAAACCAATGACCTTTATTATAGTGCGCTCCTGCCCATCAGTAAGCGCGATGTGGTCAAGGGGAAGGTCCTCCTTTTCGCCGCAGCCCAGCTGGGACAGGTGCTAATCTCTGTGCCCTTTGCCTTCCTCCGGGTTAGGCTCCTGCCTGGGGGAAATCCCGCTGGAATTGAGGCAAATCTGGCCTATTACGGTTTTGGATTTCTCGTTTTTTCCGTTTTTAACTTGATCTTTCTCACCGAGTTTTTCAAGACTGGTTATAAATCGGGCTGGTCGTTCCTTTACGCAGTCCTTCCCGCCGCCTTGTTGGTGGTAGCCATGGAGGTGGCGGCCCATATCCCGGCGTTCGCTTGGCTTGACAGCGTCCAACCAGCGGATCTAATCAGGCAGCTACCCATTCTCTTGGTGGGGTTAACGGTTTACGCAGGCTCTATGGTGGCCGCTTTCCAAATCGCTGGGGCCAGGTTTGAAAAGGTAAACTTGTAATTAGGGGAACACTTCAGGTAAACACCGCTTTTGTGGGGCGGTGTTTTCATTTTGAAGTGGTTTTTTTACGGATTTCAGCCTACCCGTCTTGCTTTTTGGTTCCAGCGTTTGCCCAGCTAAGGTGGGGTGTTGACCATCGGTAGCGGGTGTACGAGCAAAGAGAAAAAACTTAGTTGGGCGATTGATTATCAAAAACGCATTGACTTTACTGGGGGAGAGTGCAATAATTGGCTTCGTGGGAAAAACTGGTCGAAAACCGCCGTTTAACCGATAGAGACGCACAGCTGGAGGGCTTCCCTAGTGGGAACCACAGCTTTTTATTGTGTCCAAAAAGGGAAAAGGATGTCGATTGGCGTTGCAGTTATCTGACGAAGTGTTGTTGCGTGTTATGGAGGACCTAGATAGCGAGACCGTCGCCCACAGCGGCAGGGTTCAAGCGCTAGCGGTCGTCCTGGGAGAAACAATGGGCTTAACACCTACAGAACTCCATCAGCTGAGACTGGGTGCCCATATCCACGATATTGGCAAGAAGTT
>LSQX01112426.1_pt1 | contig 16799 bp, 11 predicted proteins | sample 654561 | NCBI WGS metagenome assembly LSQX01 (sample SAMN04489861, study PRJNA283612) | anaerobic digester metagenome | isolation source: 4 biogas reactors fed with cattle manure at either 37C or 55C with and... | place: Denmark: Kongens Lyngby | collected 2014
CATCAACTACTCCAGTGCTCGCAGATTTCCTTTTGAGCGCTCTGAGGTAGCGCGCCGACTTCTGCCCGGGGGTGCCGAAACCGCCCTGTATGCCTTCTATCAGAGCAAAACTCCGGGCCGCCCGGAGGTTGCCGTTGGTTACAGCAACGATTTACGGGACTGGGCGGAAAAAAACGACATGACGGGCATGACCGAGCAGCACGCGTGGGTGGGGCGCGTGGAGTGGCCACTTGCAAACAACGGTTGCGCCGGCGTTAGCTACATGAGAGCACACCGCACGGGCGTTGACGACCTGGCAGCAGTCGAGGCGGCGCAGGGCCTCGGGCCTGTGACGAGCATCTTCCGAAACAGCGTATTCGGCCTGCACGCCAGATATGTTGGCATCAACGGACTGAACCTGCAGGCAGAATACTTCACCGGCGACAGCAAGCTCACCGACATCAAGGGATGGTATGGCACACTCGAATACTGTCCTGCGGCCGGCAAGACCACCTGGTTCTACCGTTACGACAAATGTGATATCGGCACAGCTACCGATTATGGCCGACACACGCTTGGCGCCGCGATGGACGTGGCAGACAACTCACGGTTTACGGTGCAGTATGAAGACATAGACAGATATGGGGAGAAGGGCTCAAATTACGGCTTGCAGTGGCAGGTCAGCTACTGACAGGCCGTCAACTGGCAGGTCACCTATCAGCAGGTCGGTTACTAACCTGAGATTACCATAAGTGATTTCAGGTAGAAGACACGCACTGCCGGCTTGATTGACGGAGATGTGTCACACCACTCTGGCTTGTGGAATTTTCGTGGAGGGCTGCATTCCGCCCTCCACGAACTATTTTGCATACTCGGGTTTGAGTGTTACGTACTCGAGTTGAGCGACATTTTTCGGCACTATCTGGAGGATTCGAGGAGTTGATACTGTGGGTGGAGAATATCTACACTTCACTTAGCTATTGTATCGCATAGCCTGCACATGTTTTCTGTGGTATCCGAGATTGTCAGCTCTGCTCTAGCTCACGAGCACAGCGATTGGCGGTCTACAAAACGCACGTTTTTATTGAGCCCTCACCGACCGGCACCGGTCTCTGTGTGTGAGAATCTGTACGCCAGGAGTGATATGCGATGGTGCGTATACGTCGAGCATTCGATGAGCAGTTGCATGCCTTGAACGAGCGGCTGGTTGAGATGGGGGCGTTTGTCGAAGCGATGGTTGACAACTCTATCCGGGCTCTCAAAGAGCAGGATGTAGTGCTTGCACAGGAGGTCATCGCCGCCGACGATACCGTAGACGACATGGATTTGCAGATCGAGCAAAGCTGCATGACTTTGCTTGCCTTGCAGCAGCCCATGGCACGCGACTTACGCACCATCGGCACGATCATGAAGGTCATAGCTGATGTTGAGCGCATCGGTGACTATGCAGTGGATATTGCCCGCACCGCCATAACGCTTGCCGATTCCGAGTTCTTCAAGCCTCTGGTAGATATCCCACGCATGGCTGAGTTGGTCGCTGCCATGCTGCGAAAGGTCATACAGGCGCTGGTCAAGCGTGACCTGGATCTAGTTACCGAAGTTATCGCTGAGGATGACGAAGTGGACAACATGTGGTACTCGCTCCTGGATGAACTGACGGTGATGATGCAAGAGCGCAGCGAAATTGTTCCACAAGCTGTGGCTTTGCTGCTGGTTGCTCGCTATCTGGAGCGAATTGCTGACCATACAGTCAACGTCGCCGAGCGCGTGGCGTATATGGAAACGGGCCAATTGTGCGACCTGGCCCCTAGCCATCGAACGAAGACTGAAAGCGACAGCTGAAGAGGGGAAGGCTAAACGACCTTCGCATTTGGACACCTCATGACTTGCGCATTCGATGGCGATTAGACGATTGCTGCCAGTATGGCTGACGGAGTCTGTAGAGGGCAGGATGTGGTCGGGCTGTGTCCCCGTTCGGTGCCTACCGCAAGGTAAGTCTGTGCGTTGGCTCGCTTATGTTTGAACCCCGCGTGCTTAGCGATGGTCAGTATCGGGCAGGTCTCGATGTGGCCGATGGCGAAGCCGTGCCGAAGCACATAGAAACTGGCCGCACAGGGCCGACAAATTTCTGGAAGGGACCGCACCGAATGCAGCTTTTCATGAGGGCCCTGGTGCGCGCAACAATCGGGCTGGTGATTCTTGCCGCACTGTTCGGCAGCGGCTATGCAGGCGGCTGGTGGTTTTTTGCCTGTGTAGCGCTGGTCACTATAATCGCGTTGTGGGAGTACTACAGCGCACTGCGTGTGAGAGGCATCCGACCAAACGCCAAGTTGGGCGGATTGTGCGTTCTGCTGATACTTTTGATCATCCAGTACAGTGAGAACATGCGTATGGCGTTGCGGCAGGCCGGTGATGTCGCGCTAGGGCTGCAGGATCTCAACGTGATCATAAATGCTCTGCACCTGACATTTCTGGTGCTCCTCTTCTGCGTCGCCGGCACTCTCGTATGTCAGTTCCGTATGCGCTCTGGCGAGTCTCAGGTAGCCAACTCAGCCACCACGGTTTTCGGGGTCGTATATGTGGGGTTACTGTTTTCATTTGTTCTGCGCATGAGATATGTTGACGTACCTGCTCTGACGGATCTGGAGCAGGCCAGCGAGTTTGCACGGCGGCTGGGAGGGCTCACCTTCGTCATAGTACCGGTGTGGATTGCCGACAGTGCGGCCTATCTGGTGGGAAATCTGTGGGGAAGGCGCCAGGTGGCGCCACATATCAGCCCGGGCAAGACGCTCGAGGGCTCTATTGGAGGCCTGATAGGCGCTATAGCCGGGGCACTGGTGATCGGTTCATGGCTGGGGCTGTCGTTGATGCAGTCTGCACTGCTGGGGGCGGCTATGGGGATGGTCGGGCAGCTTGGAGACCTGGGCAAATCGGTGCTCAAGCGCGATCTGGGCATCAAAGATTTCGGTGTCATCTTCGGCCCTCATGGTGGGGTGCTTGACCGCTTCGACGCTATCCTCTTCAGTATGCCGTTAGTCTACTGGTATTTTTGGTTCCTGGTCATGCGCGTTGGCGTGTACTGACGTGGCATGCGCGCGTAAGTGATGCAAAGATACCACCGATAGCGTCCCGAAGGCCAGGCCAACTGAGATGGCGTGCGTGCGTAGGTGATGTGCGCCGGGGGAGAGATTGACCGAGATGGTTTTCTCGCTACTGAAGTGTAGGCGATGGCGTGAGGAGGGCGGATATACGGATACATCGTGCCAGCGCCCTATAGGGCAGTAGGGCATCGTCATCGTCGAAATCACCGCAACCTCTATTCGCCTGACACTGCTGCCCGAGCCTGCCGTGCCGAGACAAGCGGCGACTGCATGTCTGCATGGCCGGAGCCGCACGTATTACAGCGCAAGCAGACCGGACGTGCATGTGCGGCTGACACTGTGACCACAGTAACCTACTACCAGGCTGGGGCTGAGACAGCCCTGACACATCACACCCTTGCACTATCAGGAGCCTGCATTCACGCTCTGTACTGTGGCGCACGAAGAATCTTGCTTGTGGTTTGCACAGTCGGTGATATGTTTCGCGTCTAGCCCAATCCCCTTCAATCCCGCTCAACCTGACTCTCCGTTCAATCTGACCGTAGCGTCACCACTTCGGTGTTTCGCCATCCGCCAGCATTTGCCAGTTCTGGGTTCGGAGCGTTCGGCATATCCGACATAGGGAGGGAGGTAGCTGGTGTGCTCATTTTTGAAAGCTGTAGCGGCGAAAGGCAGATGCGCAGGACTTGAGTTAGGCACAGAGACGCGGCACGACGACCACGACGACATAGACACGATGCATCGCAAATCAGATGGGGGAGGAGCAGTATTACTGGCGGGGATGAACTGGACGCACACTTGTTTGCCACTCAAGGCTTAGACACTAGCGTGCTGGCTGATAGGCACCACACAACTACCACCAATTGCCCTATCTCTACCAGACGGGCTGTACAGATAGTAGGCACACGTCATAGGACGGCGCCTCCATCTTCGGCGGGTGCCGATATGAGGTGGTGGGTTCTGGTGGCAGTTAGGGATAAATTATGACCCCTACCGCACAAGACGGCAGGGGTCTGATCTTCTAGAACCTAGAAGCCGGGTTCAGCCGATCGCGTGACCATTACGTTCTCTGCTCGGGGGCCCTTCGAGTCGCTGACGATCTCGAACTCGACCTGGTCTCCTTCGTTCAGAGAGCGGTAGCCCTCGCCGACGATGGCGGTGAAATGTACGAATACATCCTCGCCACCCTCAACAGCGATAAAACCATAACCCTTCGCGTCGTTGAACCATTTTACTTCGCCGGTAGGCACGTGAAGACGCACCTCCTTCTTGTGTTAGCTCGCCAGTCTCAGCCTAGCTTGCCAGAGGCACGTCTCCGCAACAAGCTCCCAACCGATAACCCTGGCCTTGAGCACGTCATATCAGGCGCGCAATACGCCGATACTTACGCATCATACCCCTTGTGCGTTATCTAGTCAAGGGTTTAGGAGCTTGTTTCTAAAAATGGCGGGTGGTAGTTTTTTGGAGAGACCTCGATAAGTGCGACTGATTACACGCCTGCGCCCCGATCGAGAGGTCATCAACCTGAAGTTTTCCACTGGTTACTGCTCATGGAACACCACAAACACCCACACATTCGCAACTATCAGAGGGCTGCAGACCGTCCTCACATGTAGGGCGGAGCATGGTGTGCCTGGGGAGGGATATTTGGTTGTGCCAACGCCCCTGGGTGAGCCTACATCGGCTCATGATCGGGGGCCGCTAAGTGACATCAAATAGAAGCTGTACACGGTGGCAACACGATGGCATGGTGGCAATACGGTATGCAACATAAGCGATATATACAGCGGTGATGTCCAGGCCAGTGTTTCCGCCTGTAAAAGCACTACAGCTTGAAACGTGCTGCAATTATTTTCTATATGGTGTACAATACAGCAAGATAACGGCCATTGAGGCCGCTGCGAACACCCGTAAAGGGAGAATAGAAGGCCAACCAAAAGGCCTGGCGGCAGGCGATGCCTGTAACCGCAAGGCGGTTGGCGACGGAGGTACATTGCCATGCAGATCCAACCTGATGACTTGCACAGCGATTTCGAAGTTGTCCTGCAGAATCGGGAGCCCCAGACCCGTTCGACCTGGCTGATGCGGCAGGCCGGTGAGAGGTTGGGCATCCCCGATGATGAGTTGCAGGCACTAATCGCACCTGAGCAGGTCAAAATATTCCGCATTCCATGCAGGATTCTCGGTAAGGTGGTCAATCTCAACGGCTGCATCGGGCTGCACAACTCGGCTCGCGGACCGTACAAGGGTGGAATTAGGTTGGCCCCGGACGTCAACATCTGGGAGACCACCGAGCTGTCGCGGCTAATGACGCTCAAGTGTGCTGCCTGTGACGTGGAATTCGGTGGCGGGAAGACCGGTATCCGGTTGGATATGGCGGAAATGTACAAGCTTTTCGACATCAAGCCGCGAGATCTGGCATTTGAGAAGACAGTAAGTATCGCTGTCATTGAGCGGTACGCTCAACTGTTTAGCGACCTGTTCAGCTCCCATCAATATATTCCCGCACCTGACATGGGTACGGGGCCTGATGAGATGGCGATGATCTATGGCGAAACCTGGGACCCCGCTTCCGTCACTGGCAAAGGCGACGGTGTGCCTGGATGGTTGCCGGGACGCAAGGAAAGCACCGGCATTGGCTGTTCGTACATGACGCGAAGGGTACTCACTGAGGTAGTCGGTGTTGACCTCGAGAAAGCGACGGTAGCTATCCAGGGATTTGGCAACGTAGGACGCCCTCTGGCGGTTGACCTCGCAGAGCACGGCGTGAAAATCACCGGGATTATAGACATCTTCGGTGGCACCTACAATGCTGACGGCCTGAATATAGATGACTTGATGGATCACTTCGCCGATACCGCCACAGTGAAGGATTTCGCAGGTGGAGAGGCGATAGATAACGATTCGCTGTTTCGCCTGGGAGTAGACTGCCTGATTCCGGCAGCCGCCGGCGATGTGATAAACGAGAAAGTCGCCTCGGAGATACAGGCCAAGGCAGTGGTCGAGGCAGCCAACATGCCCACCACTATCGAAGGCATGGAAGTGCTCACCGAACGTGGCATAGCAGTAGGCCCCGATATCTTGGCCAACGCTGGTGGTGTCATCGCCTCCATGATGGAGTACTCTGCTTCATTGTCGGCTACCAAGCCCGACAAGTCAGAAGTCTACGAGGTAGTCCAGCGCAAGATCGGCGACAACTTCGACCGCGCCAACGAGCGAGCGCGTGAAGAGGGTATCGGACTGACCGCCGCTACCGTGGAGACTGCTGTGGAGCGTGTACGTCAGGTGATGAAGGATCGCCGGATGCTATAGGCTGGACACGAAACTTGTTTCGTGACCATGGCTGAAAAACAGGGGGGCCGACTGCAGTGTCGGCCCCCTTCTCTATCTCTATGACTGATGCGGCTACATTTTCATGAACTGCGCTCAATTTGCCTTGTCAGATGCCTGAAAAGTGCTTCAGCCGCTTGACGTGGCCCTTCACGTTCCATGCCGTCCATACCCAGCCGAGTGCGTAGCTGGCCGACAGACACCCCGAGGTCGTGAGCCGCAGAGAAGTACTTGTGGGCTAACTGCTCGTGCAGATCCCGATACTGTGGGGGGCCGAACGGATTGGCGAAATAGGTCCGCACCAGCCCTTTTTCATCAGTGGTGCCTTTGGCGGCACGCACACCGGAGCGGAAGATCTCCAGCGATTCCTCGGGCTTGCGGAAAAACTCGAGTATGGGTGTGGCCTCTGTGACCGGCTCATAGTTGTTTGCGTACAAGAGGTTCGATACCCGGTGGCCGGCCACCACCTGGCTGTACTCGGTGAGTGGGATCACCAGACGCGCATTGTCACGATGCGGGTTCATGAACACGCTACGGTCGAATCGTCCGAACGCATAGCCCGGAGCCAGGTCGTCGAGACGCAAAAACGCGCCGATCTCGGTGCCGTAGGCTATCATTTGACCGTCGTCGGTCAATAGCAGTGAGCCCATGTCGTCGAAAATGACGGTCATATCCGATATCCACTCATCTGCCAGAGTCTCGAATGCATCCAGCGTCTCAGATTTGCCCGCAGCACTGTCGCCTACGATAACGATGGACGTCTCGGGGCCGCTACGTAGACGCAGATGAACCATGGCCCCGTGCAGCGGCAGGCGCCCCCGACGCATCATGATGATGTTGTGCAGCGTCAGGATCATCTTCTTGAAGTAGCCGAAGTAGTCTACTTCATCAGATTTGGCTATCGCCCCTACTGCGATGCTTTCCTGTTCATCATAGTAGAACACCGTCGGTTCATCATCCATCTGCTGTTCGGGGATACCGAATACCATGATGCCGTCAGGCCGCTGGCGCGCCTCCTCATGCCCCGACAGCTCAAACAGGTTGACAAGACTTGTCGCCAGTGCCAGATAGTCACGGTCAAAGTAGACATGAAAGTATAGCTCGCCGACGCGCACGGGGATGCTCATCCAGCGCTCAGGATCCAGTTGCACATTTTTGAGCGGATGCTCCTCGATCAAAACGAATTTGCCACGGCGAAAAGTGCTGCGCGGATACAGGACCACCGGTGGCACCAGTAGCGCCAGGCGCACCATACGGATGGATTTTAGCTGTTCGTAAACGCCGCCGGGACAGTCCCACTTGATGCGTTCTACCAGCAGACTCATATTTGCGCCTGCGGGCGTTTGCCGGTAGACTCTTGGCCAGTGCCCGCGCAGGTTGCGCGCAATTCTTCGGTATGCCTCACGTGCCAGCGACCCCAGGTCCTGGTTGTTGAAGATGAAAGGCATGTGGCCTTCGATGGCGCTGTCACGGCTGTCATCGGCTGAGGCCTCCAGAATCAGATAGCGCTCAAGGCCTCGCCAGTAGTTGTATAGCTCTTCCACTATCTCCGCGAGTGTAATTGGATCATCGGTCAGTACCGCGCAATCAGGTGCGCGTACACGTACATCCTCCGCTGTCATATCCACGAGAAGTGCCAGTACTCTGGCCAAACGTACTGCGGCCAGTGATGGGGCCTCGAGACTTCCGGCTGTGTCCAGGCTGTCGAACAGCTTCAGATGCACCGAATCGCGTTTCAGCAGCCGGTTGATGAAGCCCTGTATGACCTTGATCGCGTGCGGGCTTTGCAGTATCTGTGCAGGCTGGGTGCACACTGCGCCGGTCATGTTAACTATCACACTGCGATCGGTCACTTCGCCTTGCATGTCCCACATATTGCTCATCCTTCGTCATGTAACGTGCCGTGAAGATGCGGATGCTTTGAGCGCTCTATATAGCACTCTGCTCATATTCTGGTGGCCTGGTTGGGCGCACAGCTAGTAGCCTGGTTGAGTTCACCATTTGAGTGCCGGTTTCCGCCATGTGCGCATGCGCTCATGCTGGTTGTGCTTGGCGCTTACGCTTAAGCTGATACAGGGCTTGGCAGTGTCAGCGCCAAACCTCGCGCCTGATCTGGTGCGGTATGAGAAATCGCCACTTCCCCTTTGCCCCGAGCAAACCGCGTCCGCTTCGGGCCAGCTTCACTCACAGCGGCACAACGGCTGCACATTCATCTCGAGAGCAAGCTGTGTGCCAGTGCGCAATTCAGCACGCTCACCGTCAGCTACAGCCAATAGCGCTGTATCACTGCTTGTGCTTCGTCAATACATCGTGAGACCGGGCGTGGACGCGATGCGATCGGGACAATGCACCGCGGGCTACTCGACGGCCGGAAGAAACTCGACGGTTGGGTATCCGCAGAAGTCCAGCACGTAGCTCCCGTTGGCAGTAGGATAACGGAAAGTGCCCTCTCGAGCAAAATCGCACTGGCCGGCAGTGGTTTTCATCATCGGGCTGCCAGGGTTCAGATACACATCAGCATACTTGACTACCAGTTGCTGGCGATCGCCAATAGAGTGGCCTGTGCCGGTCACCGCTACGCCGTCCACATCAAATTCGGTCAGGAAGTGGCCGTCCACGTCAATTCCCGCGTCTACCATGTTTCGAAACTGGGTTATCTTATGCACTACCGGGCAACTCAGGTCGTCCACGCCATGAATTATGACTATTTTCAGGCCGGGATTGGCCTCGTGAAGCATTCGGCAGTGCTCCAGATTGCCGAAATCGCGTATCTGCTGCATGTCGGGTGACAGGAAATTGGCATCAGCGGGATTGCGTGAATACTCGGCATTCAGATGGCTGCCATACTCACCGGTGCCATACGCGATACCGTCGGTCAATCCCGGCATGCCGCAGATATCTACTCCACAGGCGAAAGTGTGGGGCGCCAGCTTCATCACCATCTGTGTGACGTTGCCTCCACCGGACACGCCCATCGCGTAGATGCGGTGCTGGTTGAACTCTCGCCCCGCCTGATGCAGTTGCGTGTAGATGTGGTACAGGGCTCCGATGCAGTCCATGGCTTGTAGATAGCCGTGGTCGTAAGGCCACTGTCGATTCAGTTTCCAGTCATCTCCGCTCTGCAGATAGTTGACGCTGGTCGCGATGACGTTGTAGCGTTCGGCGAAGCTTTGGCACCACTGCACATAGTGCGGCTCGTCATACACCCCACCCCAATTGTGTAGCACCAACATCAGGCCGGTATCGCGGTTGACACTCCCCGATGGCTCTTCGACCCACATGCGCACTTTGCGTTCGCCTGGCTTATGTGGCCAGTCCTGCGCGACGAATTCTTGATCCTGCTGCAAAACCATCTGCAGTACTCCTTCCAGGGCTGCCCTGCAATCACGCATGTCGCTGTGACGTCGGTGATTGTTCGACACGTCGGCACTGTCTCCCTGCATCAGAGGAGAGGCAGCGGCTCACGTCCCGCATGCTTTGCCTCACTGCCTCCCGCACTCGAGGGGCAGGGTGTTGTAGCCCGGCATGGAAGTGTATGTCATACACTGTATCCCCGATTCGAGGGCAGTGTGTTCGCCCCTGCCAGGGCGGCCCATCTTCCGCTATCCCTCTGCATTTGAGAGGGGAGGGCAGGTTTGTGCTAGCCGCAGAAGAAATTTCATCCACGACTTCTGGCGGTTAGGGTAAGACATCTGCTTTGCATTACTGATTGCTATCAACACAGTTATCATATCGGAAGGAAAACATGATGGACTGGCCGACTATCACTGCAGTTGTGGTTGCATGTGGCGTCCTGCTTGCCACCGTCCACGCAGTTGGCGAGTTGCCTGAACCTCAACGGCATACCTTCAACTGCTCGGCCGATGGTTCGCGATGGCCGTACCTGGTTCAGCAACCCGCTGATGCTGTCTGTGCTGTCCTGATAAATCTGCATGGCCACTACAGCGATCATCATCAGGGTATGACAGAAGACATCTACGGCAATCATTTCGGCAGACTGAGAAGGATATGCCGGGAGCGTGGCTGGGTCTACGTCTGTCCATGGTATGGAGGTAATTCGTGGATGGGGCCGGTTGCCGAAAGTGGCATGTGCGATTTGCTGGCGGTACTGCGAGAACAGTGGCCCGGTCGGCCCATCTATCTATCGGGCGGTTCGATGGGAGGAACTTCAGCGCTGATATTCGCCGTTCGACAGCCTGATTTGATAGCTGGAGTAGTGGCGCGCTGTCCGGCGGCTGACATCGAGAGCTACTACCATTTCGCGGTAGATTCTGACAGCGCAACTCTGCAGAACATCGCAGCCGCCATACGCATCAACTACACGATGGATGGGCACGACCTGGCTACAGAACTCTCCGAACGCTCGGCCCTGAAGCATGCTGAGCAGCTAACCATGCCGGTTTATCTCTGTCATGGTGCCAGAGATAAGCTTATCCCCGTGGAAGCCACACGCGCGCTGGCCGCCCAATTGCGTGAACAGGGCAGGCTGGTGTACTATCTGGAACTACCTGAAGGCGATCACGATGCTCCTGTGATACAGACTGAGGATTGGCGCCAGATCATGAATTTTCTCGAGCAAGCCTGATACTTTCCGCGATGCGTTGGCGGGCCAGCTCACATGAGACGGCATCAAACGCCCACCTGGACAGCACTCTGGGTATATAGCAATTGACCGCTGTATCTCACTGTATCTCCTGAGTCTGGCCATCCGAGGATGTTTGGAAGATGACAATCGCAGGACTGCCCACGATAACACCATCAGATTGCTGGGCGACAACGAATCTCAGCCACTGGTCAAGCAGGCGCATTTGCGGCAAATGGCAGTAGTGCGATTGTGACGTCTGTGGCTGCGTAATCGGTGCGTGGCATGAACCACAGTAGAAGAATTTTGTTGCACTGGGAGACCGAGTGTAGCGCATGGTGTCGGAGCAATAAATGACAACTGAAGTGCTCACCTCGAAACTGTGTTGACAAGCACCGGCATAATACCATAATCTACGGTGTGATTTGACAAAAATATCCTTTTGGAGGGCCGCTCGTGACGAGAAAACTGCTGCTATACGTCGTAGTTGCTCTCGCGGTAACGGGCTCAGTAGCGCAGGCCGACTACTACTTTTATGGTGTCGGCAACGATGAATTCACTCAGGACCCTGGAACCCTGTGGTCTTCGTTGTCTTTCTATTCGCAATGGGACGATTCGCGCATGACGATTCGCCAGAATTGGGACGCCGACGATCTCGTCCGTGATAGCCAGCGCAACTCCATGTACGACGACCTTTTGTGGTACACCCAGAATCTCACGGCAGGCGATTTGTTCATGTTCTTTTACGCAGGGCACGGGGGATGGGTGGGCAACGACAGCTACTACCCGGACGAAGGCAACACTCCCCGGCCTCGGCCAAACGATCCAAAACCTGCCAACCCGCCGCCGTACGCATCCGATGAATTTTTCGGATGGTCGGGCAGCACGAACTACATGTGGGATGATGACCTGAAGAATATCTTCGACAACTTCCAGGTTGGAGTTACGACCATCATCATCTCCGGGGCATGCTATTCGGGAGGATGGATTGGCGGCACGCATGATGTAGACAAGAGCAAGCCGGCGCTGAATAACGCTTTCTGTGGCATTTTTGGAGCACCTGAACATGCCCAGGGCATAGGTGTTGGCTCGGGAAATAGCTTTGAAATACTGCTGACAACCGCGCTTACCAATACGGTAGCAGGCAACTTCTTCACCATGTCGGAATGGTACGATGCCGCCATGGCATACGGAGAATCGCATTACTATAACATCAACCGGGCGTGGAATACGGCGCCTACGCCGTACTACTACTGGCCAAGCGCCGATTGGGCACCTAGCGCATACGAAGCCACCTGGATTGATGACGGAGAGAGGAGCCGCTGGGGTTGGCAGGAGACGTATCTGCAGCTCCGGCCGGTCTTCTATTCAACGCTCAACGCAGAGCATGATCGTACGGTCACCCCGGAGCCTTCCACGATTGGTCTGGTGCTTGTCGGTCTGGCAGTGCTTCGGGCTCGGCAGCAGAGGCGTCGCGACAACTAGACCGCGTTTGATTGGAGCGTCACGCGAATGCTTTTCGGATTTGCCAGGACTGACATAACGCCTCGGGTAGGCGTAGGACTATATGGTTTTGGCGCATTTCTCAATCGCAAGTCCACCGCAGTGCGCGCACCGCTTTACGCTCGTGCCATGGCAGCTTCGGATGGGCAGACGTGCGCAATCGTGGTCAGTTGCGATCTGGTGGGCGTATCAGGTGACATCACCGAACGCGTGCGAGAAACGGTGGCAGCAGCGACCGGTGTTCCCGGCCAAAATCTCTGTGTTCACTGTACCCACACCCACTCGGGCCCCCGAACCAAGTATGGGATAGGGCAGGGGGACATCGATCCACCGTATCTTGAGCTCCTGCCAAACCGCATTGCCGCTGCCTGTATCAAGGCGTTCGAGGGTCTTGAGCCCGGCGTGCTGCATCATGCCACAGTGCCCTGCGTAGGTCTGGGATACAACCGCGAGCACGATGTGCGTCCTGCTTTGCAGGATGCTCTGCGTGAAGACTGGCGCCCCGCCATGCCTGAAATAACCGACACTGAAGCGCAGGTGTTGTCTGTGTACGGTGACCAGGGTTTGCGCGGCTTTGCCTCGTACTTTTCCTGCCACCCGGTTGTGGGATCAGAGTCGAGCACTTACATCAGCAGCGACTTTTGCGGGGTGGCAACCGATTTGCTCCAGCGCGAGCACAGCAATGCGATCGGGCTGTACCTGCAAGGCTGTGAGGGCAACATCAACTCATGCGTGGTTCATCACAGCGAACAGGATTCACTGCTGGCCCTGGATGTACTCGCGTCTCGCTATGCTCGCCAGGTGCGGCCCGGTATCAGTGACGGTGCGCCTCTGAACGGAGATACAGTCGCCGCCCTGTCGCGCCGCTACCGTCTTACTCGTGCACCCCTGCCGATGGAGCTTCTGCGCGACAGGCTTGCCGAGTGCGAAGCCATACTGTATGCCGATGATGCCGACGACGGCGACCCCGGATGGCGCAGAACTGTGGTCACTGCGATGGCGGTGCGAAAGGAACTAGCCAGACAGGAGCGCGGTGAGCCTTTCGATGACACAGTCGAGGTCCAGGCCTTGCGTATCGGAGATCTTACTATTGTAGGCGCCCCATTCGAGATTATGCACCGCTATAAGCGTCGCGTCCAGGCCGAGTTTTCCACCCCGGTGCTTGTGCTGAGCATCTGCAACGACAGCCTGGGCTATGCGCCTGAAATCGAATCGTTCGATATTGAAGACAACTATGCGGCCCGCACTGTGCCGTACATGCTGGGCTACCCGCCACTGGCGCCGCGTGTGGAAGACGAATTGGTTGCGGCCATGACCGAGATGGTGCGCAACGTCCGGTAATCTCTTCAGGATTTCAGAGTCTGGACGCCGACAGTGCTACGCATGCGCCACACAGTGCTACACAGCCTCATACTGCCCTGATATCGTGGTGTGTCGTGGCGGATGTCTGAGCACATCGCCAGGGCTGGATAGCCTTCTCTGCCATCTCGGCCTTCGGGAGTAGTCACCATGACTGATGTACGCCCTGGAGCGCGAGATATAGGTCTATGCATAGGGCGGTTGCCTACAGGTCGCCTCAACGCTATCACGAATGTGCCGGATGTTCGTGTGGGGCATGTGTCAGTCATCCGCGGTGAGGGGCCACTGATCGTCGGTCAAGGCCCTGTGCGTACGGGCGTCACGGCGATTGTCCCTCATGGCGGCAACCTCTACACTGACCGGGTCTGCGCGGCAGTGCATGTCATCAACGGTTTTGGCAAGACGGTTGGCCTGCCACAGGTCACGGAGCTGGGGCAGATCGAGTCTCCGATTCTGCTCACCAGCACACTGAGCGTCTGGAGGGTGGCTGATGCGCATCGCCAGGGCTGGATAGCCTTCTNNCTACAGGTCGCCTCAACGCTATCACAGACGTGCCGGATGTTCGTGTGGGGCATGTGTCAGTCATCCGCGGTGAGGGGCCACTGATCGTCGGTCAAGGCCCTGTGCGTACGGGCGTCACGGCGATCGTCCCTCATGGCGGCAACCTCTACACTGACCGGATCTGCGCGGCAGTGCATGTCATCAACGGTTTTGGCAAAACGGTTGGCCTGCCACAGGTCACGGAGCTGGGGCAGATCGAGTCTCCGATTCTGCTCACCAGCACACTGAGCGCCTGGAGGGTGGCTGATGCGCTTTGCGGCTGGATGGCTGAGCAAAACCCCACAGCCCACACGTTCAACCCGCTAGTTGGGGAATGCAACGATGCCGGGCTAAACGACGCAGTTGGGCGACATGTGACCGCCGAGCATGTGCGCGAGTGTCTGCAGGCTGCCTCAGGAGGCGGTGTAGCAGAGGGAAACGTCGGTGCGGGAGTGGGGATGAGAGGCTTTGGTTGGAAAGCGGGCATCGGAACTGCCTCTCGAACGGTGCAGGAGTATCATGTTGGCGCTTTGGTACTGACCAACACTGGCGCGGCGCAGGATTTGCGGATAGACGGGATACCTGTCGGAAGGCATCTGAGCTCTGCCCCTACAGAGACCGCGCACGGCTCTATCATCATCCTGATCGCAACTGATGCTCCGATGGAGGCACGCCAGCTGAAACGTCTGGCGCGAAGAGGTGCGCTGGGCCTGGGACGCACCGGCGCCACTGCCAGCCACAGCAGCGGTGATTTTGTCATCGCCTTCTCCACCGGTTACCGCATCTCCTCTGCGGGCGAGGTTGGCATCGCCCCACCCGGACTTGTACCGGAACCGCACCTGACGGAGTTTTTCACCGCTGCTGTTGAAGCAGTTGAGGAGGCTATCATCAACTCGATCCTGCGTTGTGAGACCATGAGCGGCTGTAACGGCGTTACGTTTGCCGCCATCCCTCTCGATGAGCTTGAGTGCCTGCTGCGAAAACACGGGGCGATCGACGACTGACCGCAGTAGGCTGCCAGGTATATGCTGCATCGGACCAGGTCACCTCACACCGAGTGCAACACCTGCTTGACACTGGACGAGTTAGTGCATATACTGATACCGCAATACCACATTAGCTTAGCGAGCGCTATTTTCCCTTCGTAAACAGGTCTGTATACCCGTTAGATACTTCCGCAAAGCTACAGGGAGGTCACTCATGTTTTGTTACCAGTGTGAGCAGACAGCGCGAGGAACCGGATGCACCGTCAGCGGTGTGTGTGGCAAGGATCCTGAGACTGCTGCTGCCCAGGATGTACTGTTGCATGTCCTCAAGGGCGTATCCATGTATGCGCATCGTGCCGCAGCTTTGGGGGCACGAGACCGTGATCTGGATGTCTTTGTAGTCGAGGCGCTGTTCACAACAATCACCAACGTGAACTTCGATCCGGATCGTCTGCGCGGGCTGATTGACACGGCCGTACAGTTTCGCGCCCGGGCCAAAGAGATGTACGAGGCGGCCTGTGTTGAGGCAGGCAAAACCCCCGAACAACTGGATGGGCCCGCTACTTTCACGCCTGCAGCCGACATACTTGGCATCCTCGCTCAGGCTGACCAGATCGGCATCCACACTCGCCAGGAGAGCCTTGGTGAGGACATCACCGGCCTGCAGGAGCTGGTCATGTACGGCCTGAAGGGTATGGCCGCCTATGCCGATCATGCGCAAATTCTGGGCCACGAGAGCGACAAAGCGTATGCTTTCTTCCATGAAATGCTGGACCTGCTGGCCAGAACTGAAATCACTCTGGACGAGCTTCTCGCCGCTGCCCTGAAGGTGGGAGAAGTCAATCTCGAGGTCATGGGGCTTCTCGATGCGGCCAACACGGGCACGTACGGCGACCCGACCCCCACCGCGGTGCGGATCCATCCTCTCAAGGGCAAGGCTATCGTCGTCTCTGGCCACGACCTGAAAGACCTCGAGGAGCTGCTGAAGCAGACCGAGGGCAAGGGGATATGGGTCTACACCCATGGCGAGATGCTCCCTGCCCACGGCTATCCGGGCCTGAACAAGTATCCCCACCTTGCGGGCAACTACGGAGGCGCATGGCAGGATCAGCAAAAGGAATTCGATGCTTTCCCTGGCGCCATTCTGATGACGACCAACTGCATTCAGAAGCCGCGTGACAGCTACAAGGATCGCATCTTCACCACCGGGCTGGTTGCCTGGCCGGGAGTGCGGCACATCACTGACCGCGACTTCACCCCTGTCATCGAAGCCGCACTGGCTGCCGATGGCTTCACTGAAGACGGTCCGGACGACACCATACTGGTAGGCTTCGGCCACGAGGCCGTGCTGGGAGTAGCCGACAAGGTCATCGAGGCAGTCAAGAGCGGTGCCATTCGCCACTTCTTCCTGGTAGGAGG
>LSQX01211163.1_pt1 | contig 16799 bp, 15 predicted proteins | sample 654561 | NCBI WGS metagenome assembly LSQX01 (sample SAMN04489861, study PRJNA283612) | anaerobic digester metagenome | isolation source: 4 biogas reactors fed with cattle manure at either 37C or 55C with and... | place: Denmark: Kongens Lyngby | collected 2014
GGGTTCAACTTTGTTAAAATATAGTTATCACACCAATACCAAACAAAGGAGAATCCTCAATGTCTAGTTTAATGGAAACCCGTTTAGAATGCAATAACAGTATTAAGATAAATTTCGATGGCGGCGATCTATCTTCCGATACAGGTCTGCTTCTGATAAAGGAATTTGCTGGCAAGATTGGTTTTGATGAAGTTATAGAAAACATATTCAAAACCAATGATGCCGCCAGTTTCCGTATTCATACAGATGCAGAAAACCTACAGCAGGAGATATACCAGACCATTGCTGGTTATTTTCAGGATGATGACGCTGACGAGCTGACCAATGATCCAGTGTTTAATACCGTACTTAATAAGAAAACGCTTGCTTCACAACCAACCATGTCGCGGTTTTTCAACCGTATGGATCAGGATACTCTTGATCAGAATGAGCAAATACACAGGGTTATGAGGCAACGGGTTTATACTCTTGAAGCTCCTAAAAACGTTCTTTTTGATATTGATTCCACGCTTTTCGCAACCTATGGGAATCAGGAAGGTGAGGGCTTCAATTATCATTACTCCAGTCACGGGTATCATCCATTGCTTTGCTATGACGGACTGAACGGTGATCTCTTAAAAGCCGTGCTTCGTGATGGAACAGTTTATACCTCTAATGGTGCTGTTGAATTTATGAAGCCTCTGCTTACGGAGTATATGGAGCAATACCCTGATATTAATGTATACCTGCGTGGTGACAGCGGCTTCGCTGTTCCAGAACTTTTCAGCTTATTGGAACACAACGGCTGTTCTTATGCAATAAGACTGAAGGCTAACAATATACTTTATCAGGAGGCAGCGCATCTGACAGATGAGCTCAATGACTTAACTGCCACTAACAAGGTTGACTACGCTGTTTGTTACGGTGAATTTTACTATCAGGCAGCTGGGAATATCCACGCCGGGTTGTTGTTAAAGCAGAAAAACCAACGGGTCAAATGCTTTACATGTATACGTTTATCGTAACAAACATGCAATTGAAACCGGAAAGCCTGGTTAAGTACTACTGCAATCGTGGGCGCATGGAAAACTTCATAAAAGAATCCAAGAATGGTTTTGATTTTGATTCCATGAGTAGCCATAATAAAGTGGTTAATGCAAACCGCCTGCAGATATCCATGCTTGCCTATAACCTGTTCAATTGGTTCAAACGACTTGCGCTACCTGAAAACATGCGTAAACTTCAGGTTGATACGATAAGGCTGAAACTCATAAAGATCGCATCTAGGATAGTACGGAGTGCCCGTTACATAATATTCAAGCTTTGCAGCAGTTGTCCTTACAAAACGGAGTTTTATGAAACCTTGGAAAACATCCGCAAGCTAAAGCTCCAGCCACAGCTGGAATAACAACCTTTTTCGTACCTTGACAAGTTCAAAACGTCGATTACTGTTTCCGCGGGAGAAGTCAGCCCTTTTTTAGGGGAAAGATCATCAGTTTTTTCGAGATTTTGAACTTTAGTGTGGTATTAGTGATAAAATTATTTTTATATCACCGTGAATAATTCAGGATAAGGATTAAATCGGAAGGGGAATATTAATGGAACAAATCAATCGGGATACAATATCCAGAAAAAAGAAAAGAAAACTGCCAAAAGAAGACGGCGCTTTGTTTGTTATGGCACTACCTGCAGTTATATACTTAATTATATTCTGCTATTTGCCTATGGCAGGGTTGGTAATGGCATTTCAGGAATTGAATGTTTCAAAAGGTATTTTCGGAAGTAAATTTATCGGTTTTAAAAATTTTCAATTCCTATTTGCAACAACAGATGCATGGGTAATTACCCGGAATACAGTGCTTTATAACATAGTGTTTATTATTGTTAATTTGTTTTGTGCTGTTACATTAGCTCTGATGCTGAGTTCACTTCGCACTAAAGGATATGCCAAAACAGTTCAGACAATTTATATGATGCCTTATTTTCTGTCATATGCAGTAGTTGCTATTATTGTCAATGCTTTTCTGCATAGAGATAACGGCCTTGTAAATTCCATTCTGAGGCTGATGGGAGAAACAGGTAAAACCAACTGGTATCACCAGACAAGTTTATGGCCTCCGCTTTTAGTCTTTGTGAATGCCTGGAAGGGTGTTGGTTATCAGACGGTGCTTTATCTTGCTGTTATATCCGGCATTTCGCATGAGTATTATGAGGCAGCAGTTCTTGACGGAGCAACTAAATTCCAGCAGGCACTTTACATTACAATACCGCATCTGCGCTTTATAATAGGTATTTCCCTCATATTAAGCATAGGTTCCATTTTCAGGGGCGACTTTGGTCTCTTTTACCAGGTGCCCATGAACTCCGGAAGAATCTATTCAGTGACTGATGTTATAGATACCTATATATACCGTTCGCTTATACATTTAAGTAATGTGGGCATGTCAACAGCAGCCGGACTGTATCAGTCGGTAGTCGGGTTTATATTGATACTGGTTGCCAATAAGATTGTAACCAAGGTTGACCCGGACAGCGCCATGTTTTAATCAAACCAAGAAAGGGTGTATTTTGTGGCCAGAAAAAAGAGCAGTATAAACGAGCTGACCCAAATATCCAAGGGCTGGAATGCCTTATTTGTCGTAATATTATTCCTTGTAGCACTATTGGTAATTATTCCAATGCTATTGGTAATTGTTATTTCTTTCTCCAGTGAAATGAGTATAGCAGATAAAGGATACAGTTTTTTTCCCAATGAATGGACATTGGAAGGATATCAGTATCTGCTGAAAACCGGAGATCAGCTCTGGGCTTCATATAAAATAACAATTATTCATAGTACATTAGGCACACTTATTAGTCTGTCCGTAATGTCTTTGTATGCATATGTTATTGCCCAGAAGAGCTTTAGATACAAAAACCACTTTACCTGGTTTCTGTTCTTTACCATGCTGTTTGGAGGCGGCTTGGTACCAAGTTATATCCTGAATGTGCGCTACCTGCGCATAGATGACAGCTTATGGATATTCCTGTTGCCGGGCATGGTAAATGCATACTATACCATTATTCTTCGGACCTTTATAAACACCACTATACCGGATTCTCTGTTTGAAGCAGCACGTATAGATGGCGCAGGGCATTTCAGGGTCTTTACAACCATAGTAATGCCCTTGTATAAAGCAGGTATTGCTACAGTTGGTCTGTTTAACATGGTATCCCGTTGGAATAACTGGTTTACAGGTATGCTTTATATACGAAATCCTGATTTAGTACCCTTGCAGACTTTGTTGACCAAGCTGCAGAATAATATTGATTTTCTCAAAGCCAATGCGGAAATTGCCAATACGCCTGACGGTATGGCGCTGCTAAGGGCCCTGCCGGATGAAAACATGCGTATGGCCAGCACTATAGCAGTAATACTTCCTATACTGTTTGCTTATCCCTTTTTCCAGCGTTACTTTGTACAGGGGCTTACAGTAGGAAGCGTAAAAGGCTGATGTTTGATTCTGATCTCCTGTTATATCTGGCAGGAGTTGGAATAAAAAAAATAAAAAGGAGAGAAGATTAATTATGAAAAAGCAGAGATTAACCAGAACAATTGTATTTCTGCTGGTTTTGGTAATGGTATTTGCCATGACGGCTTGCGGCGGTACCGATACCCCGTCTGAAGATCCTACTGATCAGCCGACAAAAGAGCCGACAGAACAGGATAAAACGGTTGAAGAAGAACAAGAGGAAGAAGAACTGGAATTTGTTACCCTCGACTGGTATCTTGACTTTGGTGAGGCTCAGGACGGCGAGATGGTAAATGAAGCGGTTAATGAATATCTGAAGGAAAAGGTCAATGCACATGTTAATATAACATGGTGGTCTTCTAAAGATTTCACAACCAATATACCTACAATGATCAGCTCCGGACAGGATCTGGGTATGCTTTGCTACGGCAGGGTACCTTATGTTATAAATGCAACCCGCGGAGCATACTATCCGATTGATGACCTGCTTGACAAATATGCTCCGGACACCAAGGCTCTTTTCCCGGAAGACGTTTGGGAAAGTATGAAGGTTGATGGCAAGATCTACGGCATACCGGCCTTCAAGGATAACGCCTATATCATGAACTTCATTTACAATGCTGATATGGCAGATGCCCTTGGCCTTGATATGTCACAGGTTAAGTTTACTGACTGGCGTCAGATTGAACCCTTCCTGATGGAAGTAGCACAGAAACGGTCTGAAATGTTCCCCGAATACGATCAGTATCCCGTGGCAGGGAACAATGGTAGAGAAATGCCTTACAACTTCCAGGTGGAAACATTTGGCGTAGACTTAACTGCAGTAGCAAACATTGCACCCTTTAACAATGTGGCTGCATATGATGCCGATACAATCTTCAACCTCTATGAAACAGATGAGTATCGCGAATATGCAAGAAGTCGTCAGCGCATGGTAGAAAACAACATTTTCGCTTATGATTACACCGGCAAGTCCGAATGGAACTACACAGGCGGAATATTCTGCTGGGCAGGCTGGGGTTATACCTTTATGAATCCTCATTTTTATGGTGAAAACTTTACCACCAAGATGATTATGTCCGATGCACTCTGGACCACAACCGAAATGTACACCGGATCAGGAATGGCTATTTCCGCCAACTGCAAACATCCGGAGCGTGCCATGATGATTCTGAACTTAATCAATACCGATCCGGAATTTGCTACATTGATGCGTTTTGGTATTGAAGACGTTCACTACACATATGATGAAGAAGGCAAGATGACATTTGAAGGCACCCGTAACGAAGATCCGGGCAACAGAGGTTTCTACCACTGGTACGGTGCTCCTCTGGGCAACCTGACCATTGTTAATGCACCGGAAAGTCTTGTAGGTCCTGACCGCGTTATGATGAAAGAGATTGAGAGAATTAACAGAGAAGCTGTCAGATCCACTCACTTTGGTTTTACTTTGGATGCTTCTCCAATCACCAATGAAATTGCTGCTACTTCAAACGTAGTTGCTGAATATCAGGTTGATATTCGTGCCGGACGCTTTGAATCCCAGGAAGAAGTTGACACAATACTGGATGAATTCATCGCAAAGCTGAAGGCAAACGGCTCTGACAAAATTGTAGCTGAAGTTCAGAGACAAGTCGATGAATGGAAAGCTAACAGATAAAAATTTGGTATATCATAAACAAGATTAATCAAAACCGCTCGCTTCGCATTGACGAAGCGGGCGTTCTTTTATGCTATATACTTATAAAAAGGGGTGGTAATCAAATGTCAATTTTGTCATTTATCGATTATGAAATGCCTTCTGCATCTTTAGGCAGGCTGAATCCGCTTCCCGATCTCAGAAAGACAGCCGATAAGCATGCATCAATACCCATTGATGAAGAAACTGTCACACCTGAGGAAGCCAGGTATATGGGCTGGGGCAGAGTAAATGGCATATTGCCTTATTTGCTCCAGGATAACTATAATAGGATAAAAAGACCCAGGAAATGGAAGGCTGCCGTTCTTGAAAATGATTATCTTCGTGCAACCTTTTTACCTGAACTGGGGGGGCGGCTCTGGTCCTTAATCGACAAAACTACCGGTAAGGAATTACTGCACCGGAATCCCGTATTTCAGCCTTGTAATCTGGCTCTGCGAAATGCCTGGATTTCAGGCGGGGTTGAATGGAATATTGGTATAATCGGTCATTCACCGTTTACTGTAGATTCAATGTTTACAGAAGAACTGACTCTTGAAGACGGAACTCCTGTCTTGCGTATGTATGAGTATGAACGTGTACGCGGTCTGGTATTCCGGATTGAGGCAATGCTGACTGATGATTCAAGATACCTTTATGTACGGGTCCGGATTGATAACAGTACCGAAAAGGATACGGCTGTTTACTGGTGGAGCAATATTGCAATAGATGAAAGAGAAAATGTCAGAGTAATAGTTCCTTCTGACAAATCTTACCGCTGGGGTTATGGCGGAAATCTTAGAAAAATTTCGATTCCTTATGTGACAGTGGAAGCAAGCCAGCTTCGCAGAAACACGGAGCTGACCGGAACCCTGCACTTTGATATCAGCAGAACCAATCAAATACCCCAGGCCATGGACTTTTTCTTCTATATCCCGGATGGACAGAGACGCTGGATATCCGCAGTAAATGATGAAGGGTATGGATTCATACAGACTTCAACGGATAGGCTGCAGGGCCGTAAACTGTTTGTTTGGGGAATGGGAGCAGGCGGACGCAACTGGCAGACCTTCCTGTCTCTGCCCGGACATGCTTATTTTGAAATTCAGGCCGGCCTGGCACGTACACAGCTGGAACATCTCCCAATGAAGGGCGGGGAAGTGATCAGCTGGATGGAGGCTTACGGCCCGATTGCGGCGGACCCTGATCTGGTGCAGGGAAAGGACTGGAATGCTGCAACCGCTGCTGTTGATGGGGCGCTGGAGAAAGCCTGTCCGCGTGAAAAAGTGGAATTGATGCATCAAAAGGCTAAAGAGGAACTGGATCAACGTACTGGCAGACTGAGACGGATCGGTTCAGGCTGGGCTCTTGTGCAGAAAGAGCTGTTGGGCGACTCTTTTAATGACGGAGGGCTTCGCTTCTCAAAACGCAGTTTAGGGCGTCGCGAAGAACCCTGGCTGCAGTTGATCAGAACAGGTGCTTTGCCTTGTCCCGATGTTTTGGAGGAACCCTTAAGCTATCAGATCGGCGAGGAATGGGAACAGCTTCTTGCAGATTCCATTAGGCAAGGAAAAAGCGATCATTGGTACGGACATTATCAATACGGAGTGATATTGGCTTACAGAGGTAAAATGGAAGAAGCGGAAGCAGCTTTTGATAAGTCTATCCGGCTGGCGGCCAGTCCCTGGGCACTGAGGTGCAAGGCTGTTCTCAGGGAAATGGCAGAGGATTTGGAAAGTGCTGCTGAGCTCTATAATCAGGCAGTCAGCATGCTTCCTCAGAGAAATCTGGCCATAGAAGCAGTCAGAACCATGCAAAAGGCTGGGAAATCCCAGGAAGTTATAGATATGTATGAAAAATTGCCCCAAAGAATTAAGAATATAGGCAGGATAAGGGTAACCTTGGTTGAAGCATTGCTGGATATGGGAGATATAAACCGGGCAGAACGTATACTTAACGGCAATATCCAGTTGACAGATGTTCGGGAAGGGGAAGTAAAATTAACCGACCTATGGTTCCGCATGACTGCTATGAAGCGGGCCGCTGAAATCGGATCTGCTGTAGACGATGCTCTGATAGAACAGGTCAAAAAGGAATGCAAACCACCTGCTCACTTGGATTTCCGGATGCGCTGATCTAAGAAAAGCAAAGATTAATAATAAAAGAATGATAATGGGAGCAAGCAATATGAGCATTATACTTTCCGTCGACGGAGGCGGTTCTAAAATTAATGCAATATTATTTGATGATAAATTTCGTCTGCTGGGCGCAGGTAAGAGCGGAGGGGTAAATACAAACAGCACCACCCTGGAAGACTGCCGCAATAATGTAGCGGATTGCCTTAACCAGGTGTTCAGGGAAAGGCCTCCTGCTGCCATTGACAGGCTTTATGCTGTGTTTGTAGGGCCGATTAACGTACTCTTTGAAGAGGTGGAAAAGCTTACAACAGTTAAGGAAAAAATCCGGCTTAATGAAGCCCGGGCGGGGCTCCTGGCAGGAGCGCTTAAAAAGAACGGTATACTCGCAATTGCCGGAACCGGTTCTGATATCTTTTATATCAGGGAAGATCGGGAGAAAAATGAAGTTGTAGGTGCCTGGGGACCTATTCTGGGGGATCAGGGAAGCGGCACCTGGATTGGCCAGAAGGCTCTCAGGGCTGTAGTGGCTGGTATTGAAGGGTGGGGGGAGCCTACCATGATCCGAGAAATTATCCATAGAGAGTGGAAATTGAAAAACGATTGGGACATGGTTAATATTATACACAAATCACCGGCTCCCTTTCGGAAGGCAGCCTCTGTAACTCCCATGGTCGGTGAAGCAGCTGCTGCAAATGATCCGGTAGCTATTAGAATACTAAAAGAAGCAGGTACAATTCTTGCTGTACAGACCGACTGTTTAATCCGCCGCGAGAAAATTCCGGAAGAATATTTAGATGTAGTATGCTGCGGCGGAGCATGGAAATCGCATCCCATTATGTTCGATACCTTTAAGGCGAGGCTGAAGGAAAAATATCCGGCCATCACTGTGGTTAAGCCTTGGTTTGAACATGTGCTGGCAGGTCCGGCACAGGAAATGCTGAACAGGCAGATTCCTGCCGGCCGTGTTAAAAATACGCTCGAGAAATGCTTTCCAGAGTATGTAATAAAGTGGTGATTTTATCATATGAAGAAAGGAGAATGAGAAGAAAGTTATGGATGCTATAGCTGCTTATTTTGATAATTTCAAAAACATCATTGATAAAGTGGTTAAAACTCAGTCAGAAGCACTGCATCAGGGGGCAAGGATAATAAGCGATGCCGTTCTTAAGGGTAACAATATATTTGCCTTTGGCTGCAGTCATGCAGGGCTTTTAGCCTTGGAATTATATTACCGTACAGGCGGCATGGCTCTGGTCAATCCAATTAAGGCTCCCGGATTGAACCTTGATATCGATCCTGCGACTATGACCAGTCAGATAGAGCGTTTATCGGATTACGGAAGGATAATACTTGACAATCAGCCGATTGGGTCCGGTGATGTTCTAATTATTCACTCAGTATCCGGACGTAATACTGTAACAGTGGATATGGCATTACGCGGAAAAGAAATCGGAGCGACAATAATAGCGCTGACCAGCCTGGAAACGGCCAATCAGGTCAAATCCCGTCATCCCAGCGGAAAGAGCCTTCACCATATTGCAGATTTGGTGCTGGATAATTGCGGCTGCCTGGGAGATGCCTCTCTGGAAATTCCAAATGTGCCGGAGAAAGTAGCGCCTACCTCTACAGCAGTAGGAGCTGCAATGCTGAATGCCATGATGGCCCAGGCCGTCGCTTTGATAACTCAAGCGGGAGCCATTGCGCCTGTTTTTGTATCTGCCAATCTGGATCACGGGGACGCCCATAATAAAGCAATGCTTGAAAAATACAAAGACAATATATTCTATATGGGCCATCACAGGAAAAACTCCTAATGAAAGATAGGGAAAACAGAGCAAGAATTAAGGAGGAAATATTCGATGAAACTGATGGAAAGATACTGGAAAGAGATAGATAACCTATATGAAAAGGTTAAATCAACTCAGAAGGAAAATATTATAAAGGCAGGTCAGTTGATAGCAGATGCGGTGGATAAGGGTGCTTGTGTACATATCCATGATTCCGGGCACATAATAGATTCGGAATTAATCTATCGGGGCGGCGGTTTAATTCTCTATAAGAAATTTAAATATAATTTAGTGGTTGAGAATCCTGTACGCAAGAGGGACCGATCTGATATGGATACCTCAATGGAAGGATTAGCAGCCTATGCTCTTAAAGCTTCCGGCGCCAGACCCGGCGATGTATTTATTTTGGGCTCTGTATCGGGGCGTACTTTCAGAGTGGTTGATCTGGCGTATGAAGCCAAAAAATTAGGGATGAAGATTATCGTTGTTACTTCCATGTCCTATGCGACTTCAGTGGACAGTCCTCATTCAAGCGGTAAAAAATTATATGAATTGGCTGATATTGTAATTGATAATTGTGCTCCTGCAGCAGAAGCCATGATGGAAGTGGAAGGGTTGGATGCCAGGCTCTGTGCAGCATCCGGTTTGTCCGCAGCCTTTATTCTGTGGAGTGTGACCACCGTAGTGGTGGAAGAATTATTAAAACGAGGTAAAAAACCAGGAGTTCTTAAAAGCGCCAATTTTCCCGGAGGAACCGAGTACAATAAAACATATGTGGAACCCAGGTACGAAAGAGAAGGGCTGTAAAGACTTGTGTGCCGAAAAATAAGATAAGAATTAACACAACAAATAAGAGGCTGGATAATGGGATCCAGCCTCTTTAACTATATTTTTGATTTCCGAAATTCAAACTCCGTCTGCTACAGCCTCCAACCCTTCAGAAAATGGATTCCTCTGTTGCGCTGGAAATATCGTAATTGATGTTTGAGCCACGGCATGAGATAATGATCGGCTCCAAGCACCCTGCCGGCGCCGGCAAGCATGGCGAAGGAAGCCCAGATATACCACCAGTCATACAACCCGGTGCTCAGCAGAAAGTTTATGTTCATGCCTATGGACAATATCGCCGCCAGGAAGGTAAATATCCCTAATATAAATGCTGCAGCCAAACCCAGCTCTATAATCAGTATCATTCGCTGGAAGAACATATTATTTGGATAAATGACTGTTTCTACAAACCAGGCATACCAATCCGGTGTGTGATCACTGATAAGAGAAATAAGTCCTCCTTCTGCAGTAGCCGCGCTTGTTGCGTCAGCAGCAGTGGCACCGCTTGTACCATTTACACCGCCTAAGACATCGTTCGTCCACCAGCCGCTGTTGACCTTATCAAGACCGGATAAAAGCCATTTATAGCCCAGGTAAATCCGCAAGGGAACAAGCCAGAACCGGAAGCTTCTTTCTTTTACATGGCTGATGACGGATTCTGCAAAGAAATTATATGTTCTGTTGGAATGAAGCAATTCATGAGTAATATAAGACCAGCACAGTTCCAAGCCGCCAATACCAAATAGATAATGCAGATTCACCAGGTGCTTTACAATAATTGCCAGAAAACCCGACATCATTGGAACACCGCTTAACTGGGCCACGCCGTAAGTAGAACCGATGGAAATCATGACTCCGTGAAGTTTAGGGTTAAATGCTTTCTTTTCCTTACCCAGTATATCAGCAGCTATGTTTTCGGCAGCGTTATGTCCTGACTGGAGAGCAGTTTCCACCAAAGGAGGCAGAACTTCTCCCTTTTCATTGGTAAACTGCATATTGTCTCCTACTGCATAAACATAGGGATATTCTACTGTCTGACAGTATTCATTTACAATAATACGGTTTCTTTTGCCCTGACTGACACCCAGTTTATTGACAATGCTGTTGGCTTGAATACCGCCGGCCCATATTAATGTTCTGGTTGGGAACTCTTCACCGCTTTTTATTGAAAATGAATCGGGGGTTACATTTGTAATCGGAGAATTGGTCAAAATTTCTACACCGTGTTTTTCCATGTATCTGACTGACTTCTTTATCAGCTTGTCATTAATGATTGGCAGAATAGTAGGAAGAGCTTCCACCAGCAATAATCTGATCTCATTCCGGTCAATGCCGTATTCCCGGCATAGGGCAGGCATCCATTGTATAAATTCTCCCATCAGTTCAACGCCGGTAAAGCCCCCGCCGCCTACTGCAAAGGTAAGCAGCTCCTTACGCTTTTTCGGGTCTGTCTCAGAGGCAGCTTTGCGAAACATTTCCCGTATATGTTTGTGAATAGTTTTGGCATCTTCAAGGGACCATAAAGTAAATGCATTTTCCTCCATGCCTGGAATTCCGAAATATGCCGGTTCGCTGCCCAGCCCAAAAATCAAATAATCAAAAGGGTACTCTCTTGTTTCCGAGAACAGCTTTTTTTCCTTAAGATCAGCATTAGTTATTTTATCCTGTACAAATTTCACTTTAGTATACTGAAGCACATGTCTTATGGAAACCTGTACGCCGCCGGGTTCGATTCTATGTCCGGCAATCTCGTGCAATTCGGTCAAGAGAGTATGATGATCATTCTGGTCGATCAATATTATCTCAACATCATTCCGCTTTTTTAATTTCCGATGCAAGGTTTTAGCTGCTTCCAGCCCGGCATAGCCTGCACCAAGAATTATAATCCTCTCTGGCATGTCAGTTTTTCCTCCTTATTGTTTTAACAAAAGCATATCGATTTAACACTTTCCTGCTATTTTGCCGCTAATTTTAACATAGTTGCATACAAGAATGCAATGGTTAGTTTATGGATTAAAACGTCCTCCTATTTTTCTTCCCTTCATGCACATAATATGATACGATATGACAAGAAAATCGTCTTGTTTATTGTTCATTCAGGGTCGAAAAATGTGTCAAGATCTATCTTAAGGTTTATAAACCTATTATGAGCTTTTGAAACTTTTTTAACAGAGGAAGTTTTATTGATGATACCGAAAATTCCCCTTAAATTCGGTGATGTTTTAGTATATGTTTTTATTCTCATATTAATAGGAGGAAGCTTTGCGGGTTTGCATTACATGGGAAAAGGCTCTCTGAATAATCAGGTTGCTGTGGAGGTTAACGGCACCCTGTGGGGAACCTATGACATCCCGGCAGGCAGCGAAGTTAAAGAACTTCGTATTGAAGATGAAGAAGGGAATTATAATGTGGTAGTCATTACAAGCGAAGGCACATATATTGAGGAAGCCAATTGTCCGGATCAAATTTGTGTCAACTGGGGAAAGATAAACAGACCCGGGCAAACCATTGTATGCCTGCCGCACAGATTGGTAATAAGCATAATTGGAAATCAGGGAGGAGAACCGCCGCTGGACGATATTTCGTCTTAGCATTTGGATGAGTTTATGGAGAGAATCGGCAAACTTGTACTAATGGCATTATTGTTATCTGTTGCTCTTGTGCTTCACTACATCGAGAGTTTTTTTCCGCCGCTGGCGCCCGGGGCAAAACTTGGACTGGCTAATATAATAACAATTACATCCTTACATTTGCTTGGTTTTAAGGAATCTATGGCAATTGTATTGATGCGTTCTGTTTTGGGACCGATTCTGGGCGGAAGCCCTACAGGAATACTGTTCAGTCTGGCAGGCGGAACCCTAAGCTGTATCGTCATGTCGTTGCTTTATTATCGTTTTCGCCGGCATTTCAGCCTTCCCGGAATCAGTGTCGCAGGAGCGGTATTTCACAATATAGGCCAGATGCTTATGGCTTCCCTGATTTACGGTTCTATAGGAATCCTGTTTACCTATTTGCCGATTTTAATGCTGGCCTCTGTTTTTACGGGCAACTTTATTGGACTGGCATCAAAATACATCATTAAGTTTTTAAGCAGTAAAGCTGTAAATGCTCGTATAGGCTGAATCTGGGAGGTAATCGGATGATGGGTATATGGAAAAGACATACAGGTATATATAAGGAAATTGCCAAAGTAGATGAATGCATCCGTCTGGCCCTTAAGTCCAATCAGCAGGTATTAGCAAGCGCAGTGAATGATCTCCTGTCGGCAGGAGGGAAGCGGATACGTCCCGCTATGGTTCTTTTATCAGGGGGGTTTGGTATAAATAATAATGAAGAAAAGCTGATACCTTTGGCTGCAGCCATTGAAATAATGCATATGGCTACCCTGGTTCACGATGATATTATAGATCAGTCTGATCTCCGCAGAGGAAGGCCTACTGTAAGAAACCGTTGGGGAAATCAAATAGCAGTATTTACCGGAGATTTTTTGTTTGTAAGGGCATTCTCTCTAATAACCCAAAGTGTTTCCCAGGATCATATGCATGCCCTTGCCAATACGATAAAGGTAATTTGTGAAGGAGAAATAGATCAATTTCAATCCAGATTTAAGAAGACATTCTCAGAACTTCAATATTTAAAGCGCATTGCACGAAAGACGGCTGTGTTATTTGCCTTAAGCTGCCAGGTGGGTGCCATGGAGTCTCAATGTGATGTTGATACTGTGCGAAATCTAAAAAAATTCGGATATAATTTCGGAATGGCTTTTCAAATAACCGACGACCTGTTGGATTTGGGGGGAGATCCTGAACTGGCAGGCAAGCCGTTAGGCAGCGATTTCAGGGAAGGAATATATACGCTGCCTGTAATATATACCATAGCTCATCCTCTTTATAAAGCTCAGATAGAGAAGTTTATAGGGAGGGATGATTTAACGGATTATGATGTTCTGAAAGTGGGCAGACTGGTTAAGGAAAGCGGCAGCCTGGAAAAATCCAGGAATTTAGCACTTCGTTACCTGGAACGCTGCCATGAGAGCCTTCGCCGGCTTCCAGATAAGCCTGAAAAGGATGCTTTGAGAGAGCTTCTGGAAGAGACTATAAGCCGCAAGTACTGATCTGCTGAAAAACGATTTAAAAAATTTACTCTTGATTTGTAAGCAGGAATAGGTTATAATGCTATTCGTAGGTCACATATGACAGTTAACAGAATTAATTTGGGGATATGGCGCAGCTGGCTAGCGCGCTTGACTGGCAGTCAAGAGGTCAGGGGTTCGAATCCCCTTATCTCCACCAATTTGCAAAGTCCGCTAATCGTATGATTAGCGGTTTTATTTTACTGTTTTTTATGATTTGGTTGAAAGAATTCCTGATATCGGCTGTATAGGACTGACCGGCCAGATGCACGGCGTTCTTTATACGGATCAGAATAATCAGGCCGTAAGCCCACTTTATACATGGCAGGACGGACGCGGCGAGCTTATACGCAGGGGGCAAATCAGTTACAGCCGATATGCATCCGAGATTACCGGTTACAAAATGGCTTCCGGATACGGGATTTTGACTCATTTTAACAATATTGAAAACCGGCTTGTCCCTGACGGGGTACGGTACATAGTTACGATAGCCGATTATATTGCAATCAAACTGACCAAAGCAAAATCGCCGCTTATGCATATCAGCCATGCGGCCGCATTGGGCGCCTATGACATCCTGCATGAGAAAATCGATGAAAATGCTTTAAGAAAACTTGAAATTGACCCTGCCGTGGTTCCCGAGATAAGCGGTGGATATGTAAAGATCGGCAGTTATAAAGGGCGTTCGGTTTTCTGCGCAATAGGAGACAATCAGGCAAGCTTTCTGGGATCAGTACAGAATCCCGAGAAAAGCATTCTGATTAATATTGGCACCGGCAGTCAGGTTTCAGTGTATACAAATGAATTGATCCACTGCGACAGCATGGAGTTAAGACCCTTTATGAAGAAGGATTATTTGCTGGTCGGCTCCTCATTGTGCGGCGGATATGCCTATTCCCTGCTTGAAATGTTTTATAGCAGAGTTCTGAAAATGGCAGGTGTTTCTTACACAGGTTCCCTGATGCCCCATATGGATAAAGCAGCCGAAAAGGCTTATAAGGAAGGCAGAAATCCCCTGCGTGTTTCCACAAAGTTCAGCGGGACACGGGAAAATCCATACATAAGGGGAAGCATTAAGAATATCGGCATTGATAATTTCACGCCTGAAGAGCTCTGTTTAGGCACACTGAGGGGAATAGTGGAAGAATTATGGGAATACTATAAAGCTGCTCTGCCTTTCATAAAGGGAGAAAAAACAACATTGGTAGGATCCGGCAACAGCATAAAGAAAAGCTCTTTGATGACTTTACTTCTGTCGGAGGCATTCAAACTTCCCTTATTTTTGACCAAACATAAGGAAGAGGTTTCCTACGGTGCAGCTTTATACGCTCTTATCGGTGAAGGTGTTTTTGAAGATATAAAACAAGCACAAAGTATCATTCAGTATAAGAAACCGGATCGTATAGGAGGGAAGCCATGAAAACAATTATCAAAAAGGGTGACCTTATAAAAGGCCTTCCATTTAAATGGAACATGGAAATTCATCATATCAAAGAGGGGGCTTATTGGAGAGCGTGCAAGGATAATCGTATAAGCGCAGAAATTAATTTTCAAGAAGGAGAATTAACGGTATCGATTGTTTTCAGCAAATATTTGGATCAGCCTGTTCAACTTAGCGGTAATGCACAGGTTGGAGATAGTATTCTAATTTGCAATACCGGTAATCGCATGGCCCTATATATTAACAGCGTAACGGCAGATGAAGACTGGCCTCTAGGCGAAGCGGATTTGAATGGAGCTATTTGCTTCGATGCAAATATCGAATGCTGCATTCATGATGATTTTAGTTTTTATGAAAAAGAAAAGAAATCCTTTAAGCCGGAAGAGATTAATGATGTGATGACCTGGCGTCCGAAAGGAAGGAATACAAGCATCGGCGATTGTATGCCTTTCTCCCACGGAGGCATGTATAGGTTGTTTTATCTGTTTGACCGGCGGCATCATAAAAGCAAATGGGGGCTGGGTGCTCATCAGTGGGGGCAGATTACCACCCGGGAGTTTAAAACCTGGCAAACCTGCCCGATGGCCATATCCATAGATGAGCAGTATGAAGGTTCAATCTGCACCGGTTCCGTCATAGAACATAATGATAACTTTTATGCTTTTTATGCGGTCAGAATGAGTGACCGAAGCCCTGCAAGGCTTACATATGCAGTAAGCCGCGATTGTGTTCATTTTCAAAAAAGCGGGGAATACATTACCTTACGGCCTCCCTATGAGCCGGTTTCAGCACGTGATCCCAAGGTTTTTTCCGATGATCAGGGATTATTTCATATGCTTGTTACTACCTCGGTTAACGGCAGAGGCGCTCTCGCTCACCTTGTATCAGATAATCTGCAGGATTGGATACAGCATGATCCTTTTATTATCCTTGATAGTGCCGCCCAACCGGAATGCCCCGATTATTTTAAGTTCGGAGATTATTATTATTTGTTATATGGCATTCACGGTGCTGCACACTACTTTTATTCCCGCAATCCCTTTGGCCCCTGGGCTGCACCGGTGGATAATATTGTGGCTCATAAAAAACTTAGGGTTCCCAAAGCTGCTGTCTTGAACGAAAGGTTGGTGTTTGCAGGGTTTATTGCTGACAGCGATGGTAATTATGGCGGTCATATTGAATTGTATGAGGCAAAACCGGCGTGCGAAAACAACGGCCGACTGGTGTTTCAGCTTCTGAAATAGTTAAAAAATTTATAATAAATTTCTTCCTTCAGGTAAAAATATATTATGAATAAAGATATA
>LSQX01261434.1_pt1 | contig 16798 bp, 14 predicted proteins | sample 654561 | NCBI WGS metagenome assembly LSQX01 (sample SAMN04489861, study PRJNA283612) | anaerobic digester metagenome | isolation source: 4 biogas reactors fed with cattle manure at either 37C or 55C with and... | place: Denmark: Kongens Lyngby | collected 2014
GATGCATCGGGTTCTTGCTGTGCCAGGAGTTTACCTGAAAATTTTTCAATAATATCTCCACCCGGTACATCAGCATAGTCAATAAACGAATCGTGTTTTTCTGCAGTACCATCAGTTAATGGCTGAAACCAGTGCGTATAATGCGTTACACCCATTTCCATAGACCATTGCTTCATCCCCACAGCCACATGCTCCGCGACTTCCCGAGGCAAAGTTTTACCTTCATCTATAGCATCTGTAATAATTTTCATCGTTGTTCTCGAAAGGTATCTTGCCATTTGTTTGCGATCAAACACCTTGTTTCCGTAATATTCGGATGTTTGTTTACCGGGAGATTCTACCTCTATCGGTAGTCTTTTTGAAGCTTCTTCAACTGCTCTAAAACGAAATTCTGACATAGTTTAATAATATTTTTAAAGTGCAAAGATACTTTATAATATTAGAAAATTGAAATAAGATGACAAAAAAGTTGGTGAATTCGACCATTGATTTGCTAAAAATATAACCAAGAAATTCGACTCACATTCCACATTTGCCTCATACATATTTCTTAATTGTTTATAACTTTTCTTCATATAAAGTCCCTATTTGGAAATATGTATTAATTTTGCAAAAAATTTAGTTATGCCACGTAATTTTTCATTCTTTTTAGACGATGACTCCGCCGAGTTGGTTTCGCGGTATGAAAAGTACCTGACCGGAGCCGATTCGGGATATTTCGATGTTGAAGAAATGGAGCGCATTGTGGAGTATTATCTTGCTTTCGGACGCACAAAAGACTCTTTACTCGCTGTAGAATTAGGAAAAAGACTTCATCCTTCCAGTAGCGCTCTGGATTTGAAACGCGCCAAAATTTACCTTACTACAGGCGATACAAGTAAAGCATTGCGTATATTATCCCATCTTATTGAAGATTCCGATCCGGAAATTATTTACCTGAAAATTGAAGCGTTTGTAAAACTTGAAAGAACACAGGAAGCGTTTGAGCTCGCTCGTGAATTGATTGAAAATGAAACAGATGATATTGACACTCTTTGTGTTGAATTGGCTGTAGTTTTCATGAGTGCAAGAGAATTTGACCTTACTTTAGAAATACTCAAAATAGGTGAGGAGTACAACCCCAAAAATCTGGATTTATTATTTGATATAGCGTTTTGTCAGGAACAAAAAACTTTGTTTGAAGATGCACTGCTAACTTACAAGCGGATACTTGATATTGATTCCTACCAAAATGAAGCTTGGTTCAATCTCGGTCAAGTTCATTTCCTGCTGAAAAATTACGAAGAAGCCATCGAAGCGTATGATTACGCGTTGGCAATAAACGATAGCGACAATTTAGCTCTTTTTCAGAAAGCGCACGCGTATTACCAGCTTGGACAGTACCACAGAGCCATTAATATCTATGTAGAGTATGCTGAAACCGTTCAAGAGAAGTGGCAGGTTTGGCTTTATATCGGCGAAAGTTTTGAAAAAATTGAGAATTTCGCGAAGGCGCTTTATTACTATAAGATGTCTTATGCAGAGATGAAAGACAATTACGAAGCGTTGATCGGTATTGCGGTATCCTTGTTGGAATTGGAGCAATTTGAAGAGAGTTTAGAGTATATCTATGAAGCGCTGAAAATGAACAACGAAATGGCTGATGCCTGGATTTATCTGGCAGAAGCAAAAATTGGACTCGGAGAATACCAAAAAGCGCTTGAAGCTTATCATCAAGCGGTCAGTATCGATCCGAACCAGCCTGATTCGTTGCTTGCAATGGCAAACATTTATATGGACAATGCCGATTTTAACACAGCGTTAAAGTACTATGAATTAGCATATAGCTATGATCCAACTTTGGAGTTTATTGAACTGTTCATTGCTGTAGCAACGTATTATATAGGAGATTTTGTGAAAACTGCAACATTCTTAGAATTAGCTATTCACCGAAACTTAGATGCGGCGAAATTGTTTTTGGAATTTTGTCCGGATGCAAAAGAAAAGTTTAAGATGATAATTGGTCAAGCACAATAGTTATTGTCATCTAACCCGTATGGAGTGAAGGGTTAAAAGCCTGTTATTCAATGTGTTTCTGAAATATTTTCGAGTATTGTTTTCAACACTTCATGCTTTTATGAATAATAACCCCACTTTAGAGGTAGAGCTGTTAAATTCTAATTATTAATTCGCCTTATAACTATTCCAAAGGTCTGCGACTAATTGGAAAGTTGATTTTTCAACTTTTGAAGTGATTGGACTTCTAATTTCCTGCTTTTAACGGAAACTCTTCAAATAGTTGAATTAAAAACACATTACAACACCCATTTTAGAGTGATAGAAAGCTTATGAAACAGTACGGTCTAATCGGTTATCCTTTGGGTCATTCATTTTCAAAGAAATATTTTTCAGAAAAATTTATCAACGAATCGATTGATTGTAAGTATGAACTTTATGAAATTCAATCGATTGCAAAATTTCCTGAACTGTTGGAGATCCCGAATCTTGCCGGATTAAATGTTACCATACCCTATAAAGAGCAAGTAATCCCATACTTGGACGAATTAGATGAGAATGCAGCTAAAATCGGGGCGGTGAATGTTATCAAATTTATCAGGAACGAGGCTGAATTAAAGTTGAAAGGATTCAACTCAGATGTCATTGGTTTTTCGAAATCAATTCAACCGTTTTTAAATGAAAAACACAAAAAAGCTTTAATTCTTGGAACCGGAGGAGCTTCAAAAGCCATTAATTTCGGATTGAATGAAATGCGAATTGAAACAAAATTTGTATCCAGGAATCCGAAGCATAATCAGCTGTCATACAAAGACATAGATAGGCGTATTTTAAGCGAATATTCAATAGTGGTAAACACTACTCCCGTGGGCACATTTCCTCATATTGACGAATGTCCGCCTATACCTTATGAATATTTGAATTCAGAACATTTCTTATTTGATGTTGTTTACAATCCTTCAGAAACTTTGTTTTTAAAAAAAGGAAAAGAAAAGGGAGCTAAGACCATGAATGGAGAGAAAATGTTGGTAGAGCAAGCAGAAGCTGCTTGGGAAATATGGAGAACAGATACAGATGCTCTTAATCCATAATGTGATACTCAGAAATGTGATATGATGAGAGTTTTCTTGAATTTTTTCAAGCTCTTCTATTCTAAAATATAGTTCGTTTAATTATAATTTTGTCCCTTAATCGGGGTTGACGTATAATGCATTTATTTTACTCGCCAAGTGTGGAAACAGAGCATATACTTTCGGAAGAAGAAAGTGCTCATGCCGTTCGTGTACTTCGGTTAAAAACCGGCGACAAGATTGAAATTGTAGATGGAGTAGGCGGATTATACAAAGCGATAATAACAAATCCGCACCCGAAACACTGTGAATTTGAAACACTTGAGAAAATCAGTGATTTTGGGAAAAACGATTTTCGAATCCATATCGCCATTGCTCCTACAAAAAACATAGATCGATTCGAGTGGTTTGTTGAAAAGTGCACAGAAATTGGAATTCATGAAATAACACCGATAATCTGTCGATATTCTGAAAGAAAAGTCATCAAACCGGAACGAATAGAAAAAATAATAGTCTCATCTTCGAAACAATCCTATAAAGCGCTTTTCCCGAAGCTCAATCCCGTTTGCAGTTTTAATGAATTTATAAAAAACTATTCTGCCACCCAGATGTTTATTGCTCATTGTTATGATAATGAGAAAGTTACGTTTCAACAAGCCATTAAGAAACAGAATGACTATATCGTAATGATCGGTCCAGAGGGCGATTTTAGCTTAGAGGAAATTGAACTGGCTCGGCATAACAACTATGCTCCCATATCACTTGGAAATAGTAGATTACGAACCGAAACCGCAGGTGTTTTAGCATGTCACACCATTCACTTGAAACACCTCGTTTGAAGTAAAAGACAGATGTTCATTCAAAGAATCATTTCTTCTTATTCCTTATCATTGTCAAATACCCTTGGCACTTGATTCCCCGAAGTACAGACGGTTTTGTTTTAACTTATCCTAAATTCAGGTTAATAGTTATTAAAAGTGCAATTTAACATTTGAATTAATTGTATTTTTGTTTTCCAAAATTAAAATAAAAATTCCATAACAATATATATTAAAATGGTTGATATTAAAGAACTTAACGAGCGAATAGAGCGCCAGAGTGCGTTTGTTGATTCCATTACTATGGGAATGGATAAGGTAATTGTCGGTCAAAAACACTTAGTTGATTCGCTTCTGATTGGACTGCTTTCTGATGGACATGTGCTTTTGGAAGGTGTTCCGGGATTGGCTAAGACATTAGCTATTAAGACTTTGTCTGATTTAATAAAAGCCGATTTCAGTCGAATTCAGTTTACACCTGATCTATTGCCTGCCGATGTAATCGGAACAATGATTTATAGCCAGAAAAAGGAAGAATTCAATATTCGCAAAGGTCCGATTTTCGCCAATTTTATTTTAGCTGATGAGATCAACCGTGCTCCGGCAAAAGTACAAAGTGCGCTTCTCGAAGCTATGCAAGAGCGTCAGGTTANNGACCGTTTTATGCTGAAAGTGGTGATTGATTATCCGAAAAAAGAAGAAGAAAAGCTCATTATAAGGTATAATTTGGAAAAAGAGCTTCCTAAAGTTACGCCTGTTTTATCCCCTCAAGATATTGTCGATGCCCGTGATGTGGTTCGCCAGGTTTACATTGACGAAAAAATCGAGAAATACATAATTGACATCGTATTTGCAACTCGTTATCCACAGGATTTTAAGCTTGAAGGAATGAAGGAGATGATCGCGTTTGGTGCATCGCCTCGAGCTTCCATTAATTTAGCTTTAGCTTCCAGAGCTTATGCTTTTATCAAGCGTCGTGGATATGTGATACCGGAAGATGTGAGAGCTGTTTGTTATGATGTTTTACGTCACCGAATTGGTTTGAGCTACGAAGCTGAAGCCAACAACCTGACTGCTGAAGAGATCATTACAGACATCCTGAACATAGTGGAAGTTCCGTGATTAAGAATGACAGATTGCTGTAATAAGCTGAAAATCATGAATCTAAAGTGATATATTTTTTATATAAACAGCCCCGAAGTATAGACATAAGAAACGAAACAGTACACTAAGCTTGTAGCTAAAACAATGGAGACTAACGAGTTACTAAAAAAAGTACGTCAGATTGAGATTAAAACACGCGGTCTCTCGCAAAATATTTTTGCCGGAGAGTATCACACTGCCTTTAAAGGTCGTGGAATGACCTTTGCAGAGGTGCGAGAATATCAATATGGCGATGATGTACGTGCCATTGACTGGAACGTAACCGCTCGTTTCGGACGCCCGTTTATTAAAGTCTTCGAAGAAGAGCGAGAGTTGACAGTGATGCTTATAGTCGATGTTTCGGGGAGTTTAGATTTTGGTACCACACAGCAATTCAAAAAGAATATTATTACAGAAGTTGCTGCTACTTTGGCGTTTTCTACCATTCAAAATAACGATAAAGTGGGTGCAATTTTCTTTTCGGATAAAGTGGAAAAATTTATTCCACCTAAAAAAGGAAAAAAACATGTCCTCCACATTATTCGAGAGTTGTTAGTATTCAAGCCTGAAAGCAACCAAACTGATATTGCAGGGGCATTAAAGTATTTTACGAATGCCATTAAGAAAAGTTCTACCGCGTTTGTCATCTCAGACTTTATGGACACCGGTTTTGAACGCACATTGTCTATTGCCAACAACAAGCATGACATTGCCGCATTGCAAGTATACGATATACGCGAGGCGGAATTACCAAACGTGGGATTAATAAAAATGAAAGACGCAGAAACCGGCGAACGGCTGTGGGTTGACACAGCAGACAAGCGTCTTCGCACATCATACAAGCATCAATGGAACGAACGTCAGCTGCAGATTCAGAAGATCTTTAAGCAATCAGGTGTTGATTCGGTTTCGATGAGCACAAATGATGATTATGTAAAAGCTTTAATGAAATTATTTAGATTGAGAGCGTAGTATTTATGAAGAAGAACATTTTTTCAAACATAGTTTCCATACTATCTGAAATCGGTTTATACGCGAACACGAAGTCCTGTCTTGTTATAGGACTATTGCTCTCAGGCGTAATGACATTCGGCTTAGAAGCTCAGTCGGTTTCAGTGAAAGCAAGAATAGATTCTGCTCAAATGTGGATCGGAAATCAAACAGCCCTCACATTTGAAGTAACTCAAGATAAGAACCTGAATGTGCATTTCCCGATTTTTTCTGATACCATTGTAGGAAATATCGAAATTGTGGAACAGGCTAAATTGGATTCTGTCGCTATTTCAGATAGTGAAATCCAGGTTAATTCAAAATATACGGTTACTTCTTTTGAAGATTCGTTGGTTTATATCAGAGAGTTTCCTTTCGTTGTAAATGGAGATACCGTGTGGTCTAATTCGCTGTCGATTAGAGTTATACAGCCTTTTGTGATTGATACTGCTTCACAACAATTAGCTGATATTAAGCCGGTTTATAAGCCACCGTTTAATTGGAAAAGATTTTTTCTTCGGACGTTATTGGTATTGCTGTTGATTGGCTTGGCGTTCCTTTTGCTTGTCTTTATCAGAAGATTTATGACGAAAAAGCCTATCATTACAGTTGAAAAAACTAAAGTCATCATCCCGGCTCACGAAGAAGCATTAAGTCGTTTGGATAAACTTAAAGATGAAAAACTATGGCAGCAAGGACGTATAAAAGAATATCACACGGAATTAACCGATATCATTCGGATTTATATTGAGAAAATGTTTAACATCCGCAGTATGGAAATGACAACGGATGAAATTTTGACTCATGTGCAATTTATGAAAGCCGATAAATCGGGCGCATTTGCTGCACTGAGACAGATTCTGACTTTGGCTGATTTGGTTAAATTCGCAAAATGGAATTCATCGCCATCAGACAATGATTTAAGTTTGATGAATGCATATCTATTTGTTAATCAAACTAAAATCGAAGAGGTAAAACCTTTAGATCCTAAAGGAGAACATAAGGGAGCGTGAATGCTCAAACTTATTTCATACGAATATAGTTTATTTTTTTTCATTAAGGACGTATGGAATACGCTATTAATCATTCTCTTAGGTTTGAGATTTATCTTAAATGACAGTTTCATAAAATAATCAATCTCTTAAAATTGATCAGTCGTTTGTCGGATAAACTGTAATTAATTATTTGTTTGTAAAAATTTATAATATTAAAATTTCCCTGCTCAAATCACTTTTTTGAAAATAGGGAGCTTATATGATGTCTTTTCACAATCCCGAATATTTGTTTTTGTTGCTTGCGTTGATTCCAATGATAGCTTGGTATCTATGGGAAGTACGGAAATCCGAAGCAAGCATACAGATTTCTTCTGTCAAAAAGATGAAAGAAATGCCGAAAACTATTCGGTTAAGAATGCGTCATCTGCCTTTCATTTTCAGGTTGTTAGCAATAGCAATGTTGATTTTGGCAATAGCCAGACCACAATCATCGCTAAGCTGGCGAACCGAAAATAAAGAAGGAATTGATATAATGATGGCTTTGGATATTTCAGGTACGATGATGGCGGAAGACCTCAGGCCAAATCGCTTGGATGCCGCAAAAACCGTAGCCATAGATTTTATCCAGTCTCGACCAAACGACAATATCGGATTGGTGGTTTTTGCTGCGGAAAGTTTCACGCAATGTCCACTTACGACCGACCACGCGGTTCTAATAAATCTTTTTTCCGGTATAAAATACGGTATTATCGAAGATGGAACCGCTATTGGCTTGGGTTTAGCAAATGCTGTGTCACGCATCAAAGAGAGTAAAGCCAAATCAAAAGTAATAATACTATTGACCGATGGTTCGAATAATCGTGGAGATATTGCTCCGATAACAGCCGCCGAAATTGCAAAAACTTTTGGAATTCGTGTTTATGCCATAGGAGTAGGTTCACATGGCGTGATCAATGTGCCGGTGCAAACGCCTTTTGGTGTTCGATATGAGCAAATGAAGTCAGAATTCGATGAACAAACCCTGGAGAAAATAGCAGAAACTACAGGCGGTCAGTACTTTAGAGCTACAAATACCGCTATGCTTCGAAAAGTGTATCAAGAAATCGATCAGCTTGAAAAAACTAAAATAAACGTACAGGAATTCAGCAATAAAAGTGAATTGTATTTCATTTTCGCTTTGCTGGCATTTATATTTTTACTGACAGAAGTATTGTTGAGAAATAGCTGGTTAAGGTCGCTGCCTTAAAAAGGTTAATTGGTTAACTAAATAAATAGTTAATTGGTTAATTTATTGAATGGGTAGAATCTTGTAGTCTTGACTCTTATAGTCTTGAATCTTGTAGTCTTGAATCTTGTAGTCTTGAATCTTAAAGTCTTGAATCTTGTAGTCTTGAATCTTGTAGTCTTGACTCTTATAGTCTTGAATCTTGTAGTCTTGAATCTTGTAGTCTTGAATCTTGTAGTCTTGAATCTTGTAGTCTTGAATCTGAAAGTCTAAAAAAATGTTTCGATTTGCACATCCAGAATATTTATTTTTGTTTATACCCGTAGTTTTATTGGTAGGAGTTTTTTTTCGTGCCCAATATTTACGAAAAAAGAACACAAAACTTTGGGGGCAACCAAAAACATTGGAATCTCTAATGCCCAATGTGTCTTATGCGCGTCCGAGATTTAAATTTTACTTGCAACTTTTAGCTGCGGCATTATTGGTTATTGTGCTTGCACAGCCACAATTCGGAACAAAAGAAGAGAATATCAAGAAAAAAGGGATAGAAGTAATGATTGCATTGGATGTCTCAAATTCCATGCTTACACAGGATATACAACCGAGCCGACTGATGAAAGCCAAGCAGATACTATCCCAATTGATTGACCGAATGAGTGATGACAAAGTGGGAATGGTAGTCTTTGCGGGTGATGCATATGTTCAGTTGCCAATCACAACTGACTACAACGCCGCTAAAATGTTTCTTTCGTCAATAAATACTGATATGGTGCCGTATCAAGGTACAGCTATCGGGTCAGCTATCGATTTGTCAATCAAGTCATTTGGAGTGAATCAAACAGGAGCCGGAAGAGCCATAGTCTTGATTACAGATGGCGAAAATCATGAAGACAATGCCATAGAAGCTGCAAAATTAGCCGCAAACAATGGTATCAAAGTCTTTGTAATTGGCATGGGAAGTCCTGAAGGTGGTCCGATTCCGATTGGAGGTACGGTAAGTTTCAAGAAAGACCGTTCGGGAAATGTGGTGGTATCAAAATTAAATGAAGAGATGGCTTCGGAAATAGCAAGACAGGGAAATGGCATTTACGTGCGTGCCGACAATACAGATGCAGCGTTGAAAAACATAACAAAACAGTTAGACACACTTGCTAAAGCTGATTTAGAACAAAAAGTTTATGCGCAATATAACGAACAGTTTCAATCGTTTGCCTATGTGGCTCTTATTCTGATGATTCTTGAATTCTTTGTATTTATCAGAAAGAATAAATGGTTCAGTCGTATTCGTATATTCGATGTAAACAAATAGCTGTCAGGCGTTTGCTGTACTTTGTTTGAGGAAGCGTGTAGTGAATACTAATACAAATACGAATAAAAAAAACATTGTAAACTTAGCATTTTTATTTTTATTATTAATGAAATTTCTCAATATCAAAATAGTAGCATTTTTGTTTTTAATTCCATTTTAGGTAATTGCACAGAATGAAAACGATGATATTCGTGCCGGGAATCGATTGTATAACAACAAGAAATTTACCGAAGCTGAAATAGAATATCGTAAAGCTCTTCAGAAAAACAACCAGTCATTTGAAGCAAATTACAACTTGGGAAATTCGCTTTTTCGTCAGGAAAAATATAAAGAAGCTTTTGAACAATACAAAAGCGCTGTCCCGATGACAGAAAACAAAAAAAGATTAGCCACGGGTTTTCACAATATTGGCAATTCATTTATGGCAGGTGGACAGTTACAAGATGCGATTGAAGCATATAAAATGGCACTTAGAAATAATCCTGCCGATAATGATACGCGCTATAATTTAGCTTATGCGCAATCTTTACTGAAAAATCAACAAAATCAAGATAATCAAGATAACAAAGACAATAAAAACAACGACCAAAATCAAAAACAGAACGAGCCTGAAGAACAACCGGAAAACAATCAACAAGAACAGCAACAGCAACAACCACAAATGTCAAAAGAAAATGCGCAACAAATCCTAAATGCGTTGGAACAAGACGAACGTGATACGCAGGAAAAAGCAAAAAAAACGCAAACACGCGGTAGCAGGAGAGTGGATAAGGATTGGTAGTATTAGGGCGGGAGGGCGAATCCCGAAGAAATGCCGGAACATGTCCGGTTAAATAAATTTTAATTTTACAGTATTGTAGTATCTATTGTTTTTGAATTTTTGTTCTAATGATCTTTGCTGCGACTGAGCAGTCTAAACAAATGAAACATTTTCAAATCATATTAACCGTTTTTTTCCTTACTGTTTCGTATGGAATGAAAGCACAGGGCAAAGTAGAGTTTTCCGCTTCTGCTCCCTCCTTGGTGTATATGGAAACACCGTTTCAGCTCGTTTATACTGTAAATGCATCGGCTAATGACTTACGTGCTCCCGATTTTCAGTTTTTTGAAATTTTGGCAGGTCCATTCCAATCAAGAAACACTTCATGGGAGATGATAAATGGAAAAACTAAAAGCTCCGTATCGCTCACATATACATTTACGTTGATAGCGGGGAAAACCGGAACTTTCAAAATTCCACCTGCAAGCATTACTGTCGATGGGGAAAAAGTTTATTCAAACGGACTGACCATTAAAGTAGAAGAGGCAAACAAAGCCGGTGCAGGAGGTCGGCAAAGACCCGGCCAAATCCAGAGTGGAAATCAACCAGAATCAGCATCGTCCGGAAGTTCGCAAAAGGTAACTAACGAAAGTATTTTCGTACGTACTATCGTCTCTAAATCAAATATATATGAGCAAGAAGCTATTTTAGTTACGTATAAATTATATACCTTGCTTGATATTGCTCAGTTTACTGATATTCGACTACCGGATTATAACGGATTTTTGAAACAAGAAATTGAGCAGCCTACTAACAAGCAACTTTCTGCAGAAACCTATAATGGTCGAAGTTATGGCACTGTAGTACTGTACCAGACGTTTCTTTTCCCGCAACGTACAGGGGAAATAGTGATAGATAAAGCTAACTTTACCGCTTTACTGCGATTGCGAAATGAGGCGCAACTGAGAAGTATTTTTGATGATTTCTTCGACAGTTACACCAATGTAGAAAAGACTTTGACTGCTCCCGGAGCGAGAATTAACGTAAACCAACTCCCGATTGAAGGCAAACCAGCTTCATTTTCAGGTGCTGTAGGTAATTTTGAAATGAATACTTCTATCAGCACGAGTAATCTCAAAACCAACGAACCGGCAACAATCAGAGTTGTGATTTCAGGCACGGGAAACATGAAACTGCTGAAAAATCCTGATTTAAAATTTCCTGATGCTTTTGAGGTGTATGACCCAAAAGCTGAAAATCAATTTAACACAGGTTCCGGTGGCGTTTCCGGAACAAAATCCATTGAATATCTTTTCATTCCTCGCAGAACCGGTAAATTTGAGATCCCTTCAGCTGAACTTTCTTATTTTGATCTCGGGGATAAAAAGTATAAGACACTTCGAACCCCTGTCTATATTGTCGATGTAGCCAAAGGTGAAGGTGGCGAATCTATTGTTGGAAATTATACGAATAAAGAAGATGTAACAGAAATAGCGAAAGACATTCGCTACATTTACACCGGAAATGTTCAATTAGTTACCGAAAAACGACCGCTCTTTGGGACAATGCCATTTTGGATCATGTTTTTACTTCCAATCGTGATTGCCGGTATTTTATTTGTTTTATTGCGTAAGAAATTGAAAGACAATGCTAACGTGAACCTGATGAAGACTAAAAGGGCAAATCGAATAGCACAAAAGAGACTGAAATACGCTCAAAAATTCTTATCAGAAGGAAACAAACAACAATTCTATCAAGAAGTTATGAAAGCCGTATGGACCTATCTTTCCGATAAGCTTTCAATTCCCGTCGCTGAATTGAATAAAGAAAACATAAGCGCGAAACTGGAAGAAACAAATGTAGATGAATCTACGATAACTGAAATTCAAGCTATCTTAAATACTTGTGAATTTGCTAACTATGCACCAAATACCGGACAGCAAGAAATGGGAGACATATACGACAGAGCAGCCGATGCGATAGGGGTGATTGAGCAGATTTTTAAGAGAAAATAACACACCTAAACCCCTTTATAACGTACAATATAATTGATTCGTTGAGTTTGCTGAAAAACTCTTAAATGAATTTACAGAATTAAAATTTGATAATTGAACTCAAATTCCAACTTTAGGTAAACTACAACTCTTTTTACCGAGTAAGCGCAGGTATGTTTAATGTAAACTTTTTATGAACAGATTGTTTCTTATTATAGTAATAATTTTCTCATTGAGTAATCAGCTGTATTCTCAATCCGATTCCTTGGCTACTAACAGTATTGCGCAAGCAAATAACCTTTACAAACAAGGAAATTACTCCGATGCGGTAAAAATCTATGAAGAGATTTTGAAAACGGGGATTTCGGCTGAGATATATTACAATCTTGGTAACAGCTACTACAAAATAGATGAAATAGGATTAGCCATCTTGAATTACGAGCGTGCTTTACGTATCAATCCACGTTTTAAAGATGCCGCGTACAATTTGCAAATCGCAGAAAGCAAAGTGGTAGATAACGTCAATACGTCTCCAACATTTTTTGTAAAAAGATGGATAAACGGATTGATAAATACCTCTACATCAAATCAATGGGCAATAATTAGCTTGTCTTTCTTTGTTGTCTTCTTAGGATTCCTTTTGTTGTTCTTTTTTTCAATAAAACGAAGCCGGAGAAAGTTGTCTTTTTATTCCTTAATTATCGCTGCAATAATATCAGCAACAACTTTTTACTTTTCAGCCAAAAGAAAAGAACAGTTCGTAAAACATAATACCGCAATCATTCTTTCAGGAGCTGTGACAGCCAAAAGCGCCCCTGATGACAGCGGCACCAACTTATTCCAACTCCACGAAGGTACACGTGTAAGTGTAAAAAGCACACTGGGATCATGGGTAGAAATTTCACTTGAAAATGGAGCGGTGGGCTGGCTTGAAGAAAAAACTCTGGAGCGAATATAGACATCCTGATTGAACCGGGCATTTATCAATTCTAAAATATATTATTCAGTTTTTCATTCCACTTAAAAGTTATTCATGATAGAAATCTTAGATAATATTGACAAGCAGTGGCTCTTGTTTCTTAACAACGACTATCCGGCTTTCTGGGACGGAATAATGGTGGGATTCAGTGAGAAAATCACGTGGATTCCGCTCTATTTATCGCTTCTTTTTGTGATTTTCAAAAAATGGAAATACCAAGGATTGTGGATTGTTGTCGGGTTGGTTCTTACTGTTGTCGTTGCAGATCAGATTGCATCCGGCGTACTGAAAGGGGCTGTACAAAGACTCCGCCCATCCCACGATCCTGAAATGGAAGGCTTGGTCGAACTTGTCAATAATTACAGAAGTGGAAGATATGGATTTGTTTCCTCTCACGCTGCTAATTCGTTTGGATTGGCGCTACTCGCTGCCATGGTTTTCCGTAACCGAGTATTTTCCTACGGGATTTTCTCTTGGGCGATTATAAATGCTTATTCTCGCATTTATCTTGGAGTACATTATCCGGGAGATATTTTGGGCGGAATAATTGTAGGAGTTGTTACCGCTTTGCTCTTTTATTGGCTTTTGAAGAAATTCCGACCTCAACTGTTTACAACTAATCTTTCCGGGGACTCAAATGCCAACATCCCGATTTACATTTTAGGGTTAAGTGTTTTAGGATTAATGATTTATAGTGTTTGGTTTTTCCGGTTGGTTTAGTTGCCGCTTATGATTCTGCCGGCTATTTCTTGTGAAGATTAACAACGGAATCAAACTTTACAGGTCTTTAAGTAGAATTGTTTCTGTAATTTTATCGGTTTTGCTCTGAATCTGAAGCATTTTTTGCCAAAATGCATCCATTTGTTCATTTTTAGACTCCAAAAACAATTCTGAACCACGCATATCTATTCTGCTTTCCATAAGTTTCAGAGACAGCTGATTAATATCAATTGCCGGCTGGAAAACCTTCCGATAATCTTCAGTAGTGACTTCCGAAATAATTTCTGCCTTTTTCAGCGTGTTAATAATCCGATTCACAATCCGAATCGGCATTTTGTATTTCTCCACTATATCTTCCACCGAATAAGGGGATTCGTTTTGTTCAAATCGTTTGACAATCACGTATGTAACAAAATAAGTCAGGTAATTTTTATACCGATTACTGATATTTTCAGAATCGAGCACATAGTCGAAATTTCGTAAATTTTGGGACGTATAAGAAATTTCAGCTCCAATTAAAAAAATCAAACATGAAAAATTTAACCAAAGTAAAAGCAGTGGAACTGCAGCAAAACCCCCATATATGGCATTGTAGCGTGTCAAGTTAATCTGACCACTCACATATAAACTTTGTAAAAACTGAAATAAAACACCCGCAATCATTCCGGCTATAAACGCATTAATAAAACGCACTTTTGTATTTGGAACAATTTGATAAACCAAAGTAAAAATCAATCCGGAGGTGATATACGGGACTAAAACAAGCAAAAACTTCACGAAAGGCGTAAATAATTGGAAAAGAAACGTGCTTTTCAGAATATTGTTAATGTAGATAGAAAACCCTCCTGAAACTGCGATCAATACCGGAAAAATAAGCACGCCGGAGAAATAAATCGTAAATTGTTTAAGAACAGAACGTGATTTCTGTACCTGCCAGATGTTATTCAGTACCATTTCTATTTGTGAAAACAAATTGAAAACCGAATAAATCAATATCAAAATTCCGATTCCTATAAAAATCCCGCCACTCATTGTTTCTAAATATTTCCGAACAAAACCCATTATTGTCGGTATCATATCAGCTTGAGCCGAAAAAGTATCTTGTAGCGTCTTTTCTATTATATTTTCAATCCCGAAACCTCTTGCAATAGCCGAAATCAATGCAAAAAGCGGAACAATTGCAAACGAAATGGAGTAGGTGAGCGCCGCAGAGCGTATGCCGAGTTTATCATTCGTGTACCCTTTTACAGATAAATATATTGTTTTGATGATATTGTAAAGAATATTCTTGCCTTTAGGTAATTCCGCGCTTGTTATCCGCCAGATATCAAAGCGAATAAAGTTGAAAAATATTTTTATGGACTCTATCAGTTTTTTCATGTTTGTAGGATTGAGGCTCGGAGTTTTAAGTGCGAATTAAATCACCTCATTTCAAGCTCCTTGCTTTCGAGGTTTAAAGTAAACAGCAGGTCTATAAGCCGGGTTCTGTAACCGTCAGCTGACGGATGTTTGTCATTTATCTGGTTTCGCCATCACTGACGAAATCTGAGCAATCTACCCTCCGGCATCGGACGAGCAGCCCTACTGCGCCGGTTTACTTGATCTTGCAACCCATAAGACGTACGGCTCTGCATGTTGCCACACAGACCGGTGAGCTTTTACCTCACCTTTTCACCCTTACCCCGACCGAAATCAGAGCGGTTGTTTTCTGTTACGTTACTTTGCCATTGCTGACAACTTCCCGTTAGGAAATATGGTGCTCTTTGTTGCCCGGACTTTCCTCCTCCCGTAATTGCGGGAAGCGACAAACCGACCTACTGTGAACTACAAAGATAATGGTTTTTTGAGAAATAGATTAATATTGAGTTAAATATCAGCAAATTATTCTTGTATTTTAAGAAAATAATCGAAATGGAAAAATCTATAAATGACTTTTTTAGGCTAATTCTTATTTTGATGCGCTAGGTGAAATGTACTTTTATTCTGTATAGAAAAAAGTCTGTATTTCTTGCTCCATAATTTACATTTATAAATCGTTGTAAATTTTGATTAAGCGCTTCTGCTTTTGCATTGGTTTCTTTGGCTATAAAGTAGTGGAGTATTTGAGCTGAGTTTTTTTCTATCAAATAGGCTATGTTTTCTACTTCTTCAATAGCTGTTTGCTTTAGCTCATCAATCAGTTGTTTTATTTTACACTGTTTTTCTTCTCTTGTTTTCTTATAGGTTGTTTTGCCTTTTGGTGCTGTAAACCATTGTCTGATTTTTAAGACACAATGATATGCTGTTTTGATTTCCGGATAGAGCTCAAACAGTATTTCGGCTCTTTGTTTTTGTTGTATGCTCCATTGGTTTGGAAGCAAGAATAACAAACCTCTGCTTCTTGCCAAAAGCTGTAAAGTAGTGTCTCCATTAGAAAAACAAACTTCCGGAAAAGATTCTTTTTTCTGCTTTGCTTCTCTACGTAGAGCCAGTTCTTGCTGACGGTATCTGATTCGTACCGACTGAAGTTGTTCGATAATATTTTTTATGACATGAAATTTATCTATCACATGATATGCATTCATGAAAGCTTGCCTGCCAAACCAATCGTAATTGGAAGCCATATCTCTGCTTAGACTTTTCACTTGCATTCGTTTTTCAATGTCAAAGGATTTTATCGCTTGCATCAGATATTCTGTTTTAAGCGTGGCGGCCATAAGAGCTATTTTGCTACTTTGACGGTTGCTCAATATCGTGTAACAAACGCCATCGATCGTTTTTTCATCAACAGCCATTTGGCTGCCCAAGTTTTTCTCTTCCA
>LSQX01343222.1_pt1 | contig 16797 bp, 13 predicted proteins | sample 654561 | NCBI WGS metagenome assembly LSQX01 (sample SAMN04489861, study PRJNA283612) | anaerobic digester metagenome | isolation source: 4 biogas reactors fed with cattle manure at either 37C or 55C with and... | place: Denmark: Kongens Lyngby | collected 2014
CCAGATCTGGCTCGGCTCCTACATGTCCGGCGGCGTCGGATTCACCCAGTACGCGACCGCGGCCTACACCGACAACATCCTCGATGAGTTCACCTACTACGGCATGGACTACATCAAGGACAGGTACAAAGTCGACTGGCGGAACCCGAGCTCGAAGGACAAGGTCAAGCCGACCCAGGAGATCGTCAACGACCTGGCAACCGAGGTCACCCTCAACGCCATGGAGCAGTACGAGATGTTCCCGACCATGATGGAAGACCACTTCGGTGGGTCCCAGCGTGCCGGTGTCATCGCCGCTGCATCCGGTCTGACCTGTTCCATCAGCACCGGCAACTCGAACGCCGGTCTGAACGGATGGTACCTCTCCATGCTCCTGCACAAGGACGGATGGTCACGTCTCGGCTTCTTCGGCTACGACCTCCAGGACCAGTGCGGTTCCGCAAACTCTCTCTCCATGGTCTCCGACCGTGGTCTGATGGGCGAACTGCGTGGTCCGAACTACCCGAACTACGCGATGAACGTCGGTCACCAGGGCGAGTACGCTGCTATCGTCGGTGGTTCCCACTACGGCCGCGGCGACGCGTTCTGCTACAGCCCGCTCGTCAAGGTCTGCTTCGCCGACCCGAGCCTGAGATTCGACTTCGCTGAGCCCCGTCGCGAGTTTGCGAAGGGTGCAATCCGCGAGTTCATGCCTGCCGGCGAGCGTTCGCTCATCATCCCGTCCAGGTAAACCCCTCCACAACCCCTTTTATTTGCACGTCCTCATAATCCGCGATCGCAAACATTCCTGCCGATCAGACGGAAGAAGGTGGAGCGAGTGGTTCTCACTCGCCCACGTATTATGAAGATGAATGTTCGTAGCATGATGTCCGCCATCTCTGGCGCATTTTATCGTATCATCCCCCCATCCTGCCCTGGAATAGCCCGCGCCGACCGACGGGGGGCGCGCAGGGTCTGGAATGGTGGTCTGGTGAGTTCCATCCTGTAGGGGTGCCTTCGCGCCGGGATGGAGGGTTATGCCAATCGGTGACCATAGCCTGTTCTGCGGGTCTTCACACCTCCCGTCCCCACCAAATCCCCTATATCGCCCGGTGTCCTACCCTCCTATAGTAAACCGGGGAGATATTCGCAGAATGGCAACCGGCGGCCGGATCGTCATGCACGTGGACATGGACAGTTTCTTCGCCTCCGTCGAGGTCCTCCGCAACCCTTCCCTTGCCGGAAGACCGGTGATCGTCGGCGCTGATCCAAAGGGCGGCACGGGGCGGGGGGTCGTGAGCACCTGCTCCTACGAGGCCCGCCGCTATGGGGTGCATTCCGGTATGCCCATCTCCCGGGCATACGACCTCTGCCCCGGCGCTGTCTACCTTCCTGTGAACCATCCTCTCTACACCAGGGTTTCTGAAAGGATCATGGCGATCCTCTCCCGGCATACCGGGCGGATCGAGCAGGTGAGCATCGATGAGGCCTACCTCGATGTCAGCGATTCCGGGGGTTTTCTCGCGGCGGAAACGCTCGCCATCGCGATCAAACGGGAGATCCTGGAAGAGACGGGGCTCACCTGCTCGGTGGGGGTTGCCCCGGGCAAGGCTGTCGCGAAGATCGCTTCCGATTTTCGGAAACCCGATGGACTGACCACCGTCCGCCCGGATGCGGTCGCCGGGTTCCTTGCTCCCCTGCCGGTGGGAAAGATCCCCGGCATCGGGAAGAAGACCGGTGAAGACCTCCGACAGACGGGCATCCTGACCATCGGCGACCTTGCGCACCGTGACATCCAGGAGGTCATCGCTCTGATGGGGCGAGCCGGTATCCGGGTGCACCGCCTCGCCCGGGGCACCGATGACGCCGAGGTTCAGGACCGGGAGGGGTGTAAATCGATCTCGCGGGAGACGACGTTCGATGTGGATACCGCTGATCCGCCGATCCTTACGGCGACTCTTGCCGGGCTCGCGGATGACGTCGCTGGAACGCTCCATGCCGGGAGACTCCGGTGCCGCAACGTCACGGTCAAGGTCAGGTACCGCGGTTTCCGGACGCATACCCGGTCACGGACGCTCCCGCGGTTCACAGCCGATCCCACGGCGATCCGGCAGGCCGCATCCGGGCTGTTTGAACCGTTCCTCAACGGCGAGCCGGTCCGGCTCATCGGCGTCAGGCTCTCGGTGCTCGAGGGCGGGCAGACCCGGCAGACGTCGATCGATGAGTTCTTCCCCTGAGCTTCCCATCCCGGCACCGCCGTACGGCCCCGGGCGGGGTAACCTACCCCTTATCCCGTCCCGGACCCCACCTTCTCCTGATCGTGAGTGCCGATCTTCAACTCAGTCTTGATGCGTTCGACCGCTCAAAACCTCCCCTCTGTGGAGACGACCCCGCCCGGAACGGTTTTCGCCGGCTCTGCTGCCGGTGCCCTTTTGCCGTGAGGAACGGGAGCTCTGTCTACTGCGAGCGTTTCGAGATCCCCATCCGGGTCAGGGACAAGTATGGCCTTACTGGGTGGAAGGAGATACGGAACGGAGTGCTTGAGCGCGATGGGGATCAATGCGCCATCTGTCGTGGGGAAGAAGATCTCCATATCCACCATATCGACTGCGACCCGACAAACGACGACCCCACCAACCTCATAACGCTCTGCGGCATCTGCCATGCCCGGGTTCACACCGAGCTCCGCCGCAGAGGCGGGGCAGAGAGGGTTGCCCTGATGCTTCTGGCCAAGCACCATCGTCCGGTGTGATGCTTCTGGTAAAATCGCCCCGAAAAAGAACCGGTCCGCCTGCCGGGCCGGGTAACCGGGGTAATGGTTATATGATATGCGCACTACCAGATGCGTGACCATGGGGGGAATGTCCAGCGTGAGCGTAACTGAGAAGCTCTTCGGGCGGAGTGAATCTGAAGACCGGGAAGGAACCTGCACCGACTCCTCAGTGAGCAGAAAAGCCGTCTTTCTTGCTCAGCAAGGGCGGTTTGGAGAGGCGATCGATTGTTTCGACCGGGTGCTCGAGGATGATCCGTCAAATGTGAAGATGTTGAACAACAAAGGCGTCTTCCTCGATCTCCTGGGGCAGGACCAGGATGCACTGGACTGCTGGGAGAAAGCCCTCTCGATCGATCCAGACTTTGCTCCAGCCTGGGTATCCCGGGGGATGCTGCACCGGCGCCGCAACCGTCTCGATGAAGCGCTCACCTGTTACGACCGTGCTGTGGAGATCGACCCGGGTTCTGCGGTTGCCTGGTACAACCGGAGCGGTGTCTTCGTCGCGATGCGCCGCCTGGATGATGCCGTCACCTGCTATGAACGCGTTCTCGCGATCAACTCCCACTTCGTTGCGGCCTGGGTCGATCTCGGGTATGCCCGTTTCCTCCAGCACCAGCATGATGAAGCGATCACCTGCTATGATCAGGCCATCGCCGACGATCCCGGGAATACCCGGGTCTGGAGCCTGAAAGGCGGCGCCCTGTATGCGCTCGGGGAGTACCGCAAAGCACTCGAGTGCTTTGATCGAGTGCTTGCGCTTGACCCGAGGCATGCCGCCGGGTGGAGTATGAAGTGCAGCGTCCTCTACCACCTCGGCATGTATCGCCACGCCCTTGCATGCGCCGATGAAGCTCTTGAGATAAATCCATCCTGCAAGCTGACCACTCAGGTCAGGAAGATGCTCGTCACCCTTATCGAGAAGTGGTGAAGGGCTGAATCTCTCCTTCAGGATTGTTTCAAAAGGTTGACACCTCCGGTTGTTCAACCCCATATCATGCTACCGGGCACCGGGAACTCTCCTCGCGGGGTGACTCCGACCGTCTATTACCCGGCGGCGCCAACTGGTGACTGCGATCCATGCCAGCCAGTTCTTTGTGGGAGCTCTACCTCAACGATCCCGTCGAGGTCCAGATCCGGGTGCAGGAGATCCCCCTGTCATCCTGAAAGAAGATGCTCACTCCTCCCCCGGATTGACCTCGAAGACATGGCAGCCCCACCCGGGGATGTCCAGGTAGAGGCCGGGCGAGAGGAGCCCTGCACCATCGCGGTCATAGACGGCCGGGCCGATGAGATCCCGGAGCCTGACTCTCTCTCCCGCCCTCTCAGCCACCGGGAGCGGGATGTAACATTGCCCCCGGCCGGGAGCATAGTTGACGGCGACGATGCTGCGTTCTCCCTCCCGCTCCCTGGCAAAAGCGATATACCCCTCGTGGGAGGGGTTTTCCTCCCAGGCCAGGTTGCAGTCGAGGAGCCGCCACTCTCCGTCCCGGAACACCGGCAGGCGGAGACAGGCGAAGAGCCGCTGGTAGAACGTTTGTATAGCCGTATCAACCGGTTCTTCCGGCTCCCGGCAGAGATGGACCGGGGTCTTCTTCTGCCGCCCGGAGAACTGCCCCCGGTGAAAGAACCGGAGTCCGGGGCAGAGGTAGGTGAGGACGGCGGCGGCCCGGTGCTGATCGGGCGAGAAGGCGGTTGCAGCCCGATCTTCATCATGGTTCTCTATGAACCGGACGGATCTTTCCTGGTACTCCCGGTCCGCCCGGAAGTGCTCCCGCACCGGCCGGGCGTCACCGTTCCGCAACCGGTCGTAAAGCCGTTTGTCGTAGGTGTAGTCGAATCCCTGCTGCTGGAGTGTCCACTCGAGGTTCCAGTAGACCTCTCCTACGAAGACGAAGTCCGGGTGCTCCTCCTTGACCGCACTGATCGCCCCAGGCCAGAACGGTTCCATCTCCCGCCCCCAGGTCTGTTGGAAGACCTCAGGGAGGATGAGCATCGCCATATCGCACCGGAGGCCGTCACATTCTCTCGCAATCCCCTGCAATTCAGTGCTCATCGCCTCTCTGAGGGCGGGGTTGCTGTAGTCGAGCTGCAGGGTGTCGGGCCAGCCGCCGGAGTAGGGGTCCCGGCCATGGGCGAAGACGGCCGGCCCGTCGGGGAGATCCACCCGGACGAACTCCTGCGACCGGCGGGCCAGATCCTCCTCCGTGCCGCGGATGTAGCAGTCCGGATGCTCCTGCACCCGGGGATGGTCGGGGGCGGTATGGTTCGGGACGAAGTCGAGCATGAGGTGAAGGCCCTCCTCGTGCAACCGTTCGCGGAACCGTGGGAGTGCCTCCGGTTCCCCGAGTTCGGGGTGGAGCGAGTAGCCGGTGATGGCAAAGGGGGAGCCGCAGATATCTTCTTCGATGAGATCGGGGAGCAGGTTCCGATACCCGGCAAACCATTGATCATGTGAGCGGGAAACCCTGCGCCCTGCCTCCCCGGTCTTCCAGGCACCCATGAGGTAGACCCATGAGAACCCGCACCCGGCAAGCCTTGCGATCCAGCCGTCGGGGATGTCGTCGAGCGTGAGGTGGCGCCCGGCCTTCTTTGCGAGGTCCCGGAGCAGGATGCGTGCATTGACCTCATAGAGGGCGGGGTGGCGGCGGACGTTCATGACTGGCCTTCTGGAGCCCCGGCATGATAGAGGTATCCTTTACCATACGGCGGAATGTAACTCATCGTCACGCTGGAATCCCTGGAACGACCGGGCTCCTTGCACGGCATCGATGACTGGATCCTTCATCGCCTGCACGAATGCTGCAAGCGGTGCATGCATCCGGGCATCGAGGCCGTGGTAGAGGATGTTCCGAAACGCTGTCTCCGCCCGCAGTTCAGGGATGAGGCGGCGATCGAGGAGGGTGCTGTAGGTTCCGGCGACCGGTGCCCCGGTCGTCAGGTGACGGTCGATTGCATGAGCGGCGAGTTCTGCCGTCCGGTGGGCATAAAAGATCCCCTCCCCAAGAAGCGGGCCTGTAAACCCGGCTGCATCGCCGACGAGAACTGTTCTCGCGTGTGCCGGGGTGGGGATGTAGTTTCCAAGCGGCAGAGAGCATCCTGCCGGTTTCCGATCGGTGAACGCAGAAAGCCCAACCAGCTTCAGGAACGCTTTGAATCTATCACGAAAACCGCTTCCGTTTTTCGATAGTAACCCTCCCAGCCCTATGACGATCGCCTCCTTGTTCGGGAAGACCCAGCCGTAACCCCACCGGCAGACGGCAAAGACCAGGTGAGGCGTCGCGAGATCGGCATCCAGCCGGATCACCCCTCTCTCATCTGCGAGTGCTTCTACCTCCTTGCGGGGGATCACAAGTTCCAGTGTCCACCCGAGGTTGCCCTGCCACCGCTCCCTCTCGGCAATGCCCTCGGGGAGGGTGCGCCTGACCCGGCTGTGAACACCATCCGCCCCGACGATCACCCGGGCTGAGTACCGGCCACCGTCCGATGTCGTGACGATCCCGCGGGCATGGTCGATCGCGACCACTTCCGCGCCTGTATGGAGTTCTGCCCCGGTCTCTCCCGCCTTCCTCGCAAGATATGCATCGTAGTGCTCCCGCCGTGTGAAGTAGATCGGCTCATCCAGATCTCCAGCGAGGATGCGGTGGTCTCTGATGTAGAGTGCATACCCCCTCCCGGTGAAGTCAAGCAGCCCCTCTCGCTGGAGGAGATCGACCGGGAGGGAGAGAGCGCGGTCGAGGAACCGGATGGTCTTCTGGCTGAGGCAGCCCCCGCAGATCTTGTCTCGCGGGTATACCTGCCGTTCGAGGAGCGCCACGCTGTGCCCGGCCTCTCCAAGCAGACAGGCGGCGGTGCTCCCGGCAGGCCCTCCGCCGACGACCACTACATCGTACCCGGGTTGATCCTTCATTCTTCCCCCCGTGGCGATGGGGATCCGCATCTGCCTTAAGCGTTTCTCAGGATTGTGCCGTATCAGCCCTGCGTCGAAGTTTCTCCGGTATCGTTGAGCGGTTTATACCAGATGTTCATGTCCTCAAGGGATCCGCATATGTTGACGCACCCGGGGAGCGTCCCCGTGCAGGTGTAACCCGCCCGGGCGAATGTGATATTTGCCGGGTATGATCGAGCCCGGACGACGGCGAACGCTGTCCCGATGCCGGTCGAGCGCAGATCTGCCTCTATCCGGTGCAGGAGATGGCCTGCAAAGCCATAGCCCCGGTATCCGGGCAGCGTTGCAAAACCGGTCATCTCCGCAAACCCACTGCCCGGTTCAACGGCTGCAGAGGCCGTTGCAGCGATCCCACCACTGTCACGGATGCAGAAGCACCGCAGGTTCTCCTGCATCTCCCGCACAAGGTAGGCCGGGTCATGGACGGGGACCGGGTAGGTCAGGAAGACCTCCCGGTAGATCGCTGCGAGCGCCGGAGCATCCGCAGACGTGGCGGGGGTGCAGGTGTAGCCCGGTTTGAGTGCAGGGCTCACCGGATGCCCGCAGGCCTTCTCCTGTGCAACCGTGAGGACGTCACCGATCCCGTCCTGCCAGCCGCCCAGGAGAGGATCACGATAGTTTGCCATATAGTAGCCGTCCACCTCTCCATGGTAGAGCCCGGGGATGCACGCCCGGGGTGTGTATCCGGATGAGATGAAGTGGTCGCGTGCCGGAGCAGGAACCCTTGCGAATATCCGTGAGTAGTTCCGGCCTTTCGCGAGTGCAAGGAGCCGGCCGGTGATCCCGGGAAGGTCGTCCGGGTTCAGGCAGAAGAGGAAGATACGGTCGTTATACGGGCCGTGATGGATCTTGCTCTTCCCGAGCATCGCAACAGTATCAGCATAGGCGCCGGCAGGAGAGCGGGGTTTCATACGCCCCTGGCGCTGGTGGGGAACATTCTTTGCCGGAGATTGGGGCAAAACAGTCCCGGCAACGATACTTGGTAGATGGTATTTCTGGTTTTTTAACGAATTTGGCATATAACCAGTCTAAATATGGTGCCTGCAATATAATAATGGGCGTGTATATCGAGCACTCTACCAGTACGAACCACATCCACCCTTGAACACTTTCACGCCCCGCGGAGCAGACTCTTTTATCCGCGAGCCGATGCTTCCGGTATGTCTGTTCTGGAGCAGAAACTCACCCGCCTCACCGCTGCCGGGCGGTTTGACATCTGCGGCGCCGGGGAGTGCATCCAGTCTCTCTCTTCTGCGTCCTGTATCTCCTACAACCGCCGGACGGGCGGATGCGGCCGGATGCTCAAGATGCTTCTCAACGGTTCTTGCTCCTACGACTGCGCATACTGCTCAATCCACCTCCAGCGAGAGCCGGTGAGCCTCTCCCCGGAAGAACTCGCCGATGCCTTCCTCCGCCTCTGGCGGGACGGGATTGTCGAAGGCCTCTTCCTGAGTTCCGGAATCCCCCGGGACGTCGATTGCGTGATGCACGACCTCGTGGAGACGGGAGAGATCCTGCGCCGCCGGGGTTACAGCGGCTACCTTCACCTGAAGATCCTTCCCGGTGCAACCCGGGCGGATATCCACGACGCCGCCCGTGTGGCCGACCGGATCAGCATCAACCTGGAGACGACATCGCCCGACCGCCTCGGGGGGATCGCCGGGGTGAAGGATTACCGGCAGGACATCCTGAAGCGCCAGTCATGGGTGGCTGAAGAGAAGCCCGGCGGCCACACCACACAGTTCGTCGTCGGGGCTGCAGATGAGACCGATGCGGAGATCCTCTCCTGTCTTGCCGACCAGCACCGGCGCGTCCGGCCTTCACGCATCTATTTCTCGGCGTTCAACGCCATCCCGGGAACCCCTCTCGCAGAACACCCCGATACCCCGGCGTGGCGGGCGCGGCGGTGGTACCAGGCCGATTACCTGCTCCGGGACTACGGCATCACGGCAGACGAACTCCGGACGATTCTCAACGAAGAGGGTTTCTTCGGAGATTACGACCCGAAAATGGTTCTTGCGGCTGCAAACGCGCCGGTGAATGTCAACCTCGCCCCACGCCGGGATCTCCTCCGTGTACCCGGGATAGGGCCGAAGGCCGCGGATCGGATCATCAGCCTGCGGAGGGTGCACCCGTTTTCCGGCCCGGCCGACCTTCTGCGTGCCGGCATACGGGGAAAGGCTGCCGGGCGCCATCTCGTATTCAGCGATCGAGATACCGTCCAGACCAAACTCTTCCTGTAACCGCCGCTCATCTCTTGAAAAATGGTGGGTTATCTGACCTTCCCAAACTCGGTGCTCACGTCTGCGGCCGAGTGATACGTCCGGTCGGAAAACCCTTCTATCGCCGTGATTACATCCTCGGATGCGCCGTTTTTACGAGCCTGATCTATGAGATCCTGCCTCCCTGCGGGGTAGTCAATGCCCTTGAGATTGACCTGCAGGTCGGCGGCGGAGAGGTGCCTGACTGTGAGGCCGGCCGTTGTTCCGGTCTCTTTTTCTTCTATCTCCCCCGCCTTCATCATGGACTCAAGTGTGGGGGCATGTGCCTCCGTCACCGGCCGGGTCTCCTCCTCCTCGACTATGATCTCCCTGGCCCGGCTCCCCTCCACTTCTTTGGCCGTTATCGGCATCTCCCCACGATCCGTCCTTTCCCGGATCTCCACCCGCTCTGTTGTGATGACCTCCCGGTGTGGGGGTTCTGTCCGGGTCACGGCACGTGCCTCCTCCTGGCTCGGTGGACTCATAGGGCGTCTCGACTCTATCAGGTTCCAATCCGCCTCCTTCGGCCACTCGCCCTCTGAGATGCCGGGCTCGTTGTCGAGCCGGTACTTGCTGATGTTCGCCATGAAGACGTCGTCCCCCGGCCGGTAGACCATGGCCTCTATGGGGATCGCGAAGAGTTTCGCTCCAAGGCCGAACATGCCCCCGGTCCTGAGCACCGCGTATGCCACCCTGCCTGTTGGGAGGCCAACCCGCAGGCTTGAGATCTCACCGAGATCGTAACCCTCGGGGTTCTTCACCCGCTTCCCCACAACATCCTCGGACGAGAAGAACTCCTGCCCTTCAGGCCTCCTCATCTGCTGTTCAAGAACTATTTCAGCCATTGCAACCACCATACCCCTATCCGAAGGCGATCTTCACCTTCGCGCAGAGCGGGCGATGCGCATTGCGACTATTTAACGGTTCCCAGGCTCCGGTGTCGGGGTGCCGACGAAGGGTTTTCCGCCAAAAAATGGGCATGCCGGGGAGATCGAGAGAGCGTTTCCCGGCTGAAGCCCATAGCGGCGGATCCCATCCTCACCTGGTTTTTCCAAACTCAGTGCTCACATCGGCCGCTGACCGGTATGTTCGGTCGGAAAACCTCTCGATCGTTGTTATCACACTCTCGGGGGCGTTGTTCTTCTGCGCCCGGTCTATGAGCTCCTGTTTTCCTGCGGGGTAGTCCATGCCCTTGAGGTGGACCTGGAAGTCCGCGGCGGAGAGATGAGGGTGATGCGGTGCCGTCCTCTGCGTAGTGGTTGCCTCCTCGATGTGAGTTTCAGGACGGGCCTCCTCCCTCCCGATCTCCTCAACCCCGGTCGGTTGTTCGCCGCGTACCTCTCTCCCGAACTCCATGCTCACGTCGGCCGCTGACCGGTACGTCCGTTCGGAAAAACCCTCGATCGTCGTTATCACACCCTTCGGGGCATCGTTCTTCTGCGCCCGGTCTATGAGCTCCTGCCTTCCCGCAGGGTAGTCCATGCCCTTGAGGTAGACCTGAAAGTCGGCGGCCGAGAGGTGTTCAGGTGCCCGTGCTGTCGTCGTGGGCTGCATGGTCTCTGTTGCCGGTGGCGTCTCCATTGCGGCCGATGGCTCTATTTTGGCCTCCTTGACGGCGGTCTCGCGGGGTGGCGTCTCCGGGATGCGCTCCCTGTGCACCTCCCTGACACCCGTCCCTGCGGGTGGCGGCCCCTCCGTCAGCACCGGCCGCTCCCCGGCGGGTTCAGCTGTCGGTTGCCCTCCCCACCCGCCTGCGACCGTCTGGACGGGCGGCGGTGTCGGAACGACCCTCTCTCCGGCAGGGGACGTGACCTCTGCCGTCCGGGACGGCGGAACCTCTCTCTTCGTTACCGGAGCCGTGGATGCCGCTGCTGTATGCACTGGAGGCGGGATCCGGACCAGGCTCCAGTCCGCCTCGCGCGGCATCCTCTCCCGGGAGAACCCCGTAGCATTATCCAGTGTCTGTTTGTCTGCATCCACGGTCGCACCCTTCTCCCCCGGGTGGATATGAACCGCCTCCCAGGGGATGGCAAAATGCTTCTCGCCGAACCCGAGGATCCCGCCGTAGGAGAGCACGGTATACACGATACAACCGCTGTCGTGATCTATCACCACATCGCTGATATCGCCGAGATGCTCCCCTTCCTCATTTCGTGCTCTGATATCCCGGATCTCGTGCATACGTATCAGGTTCACCGTCTCTTCCCTTCCCGGCCGGGTCTTCAGCACCGGTCCTGCCTGTTGTTCAGCCAATCGTATCTCCCTCCTGGTTATTCTTCTCGAAGAGGTCTCCCTTCAAGGCGGTGGGATAGAGATCCGGGGATACTTAAGGGTTTCCTGCACGTATGAACCGGGCGATCTTTGCCGGGGAAAAACGAGGTGGGGAGTAAATTACTGCCCGTTTCTCATGGTCGGGCGTAACGGAGGATGAGGTCGGTCGCCGCCCTGATATCCCGCCCCTGCTTCCTTGCCTCGGCAAGGTAGGTGTTGTAAACCTCATCGGTCACGAGCCGCAGCTGCGGGCGGAAGAGGTCGGCGTGCATCATAAGATCGAAACACCGTGCCTCGCTCTCGGTGAGGCCAAGCGGACGGTACTCCCCGGTATGCGGCACGAACGCCGGGTTTTTGTCGCGGGGCGTCCTGACCGCGAGGTCCGCAAGCGGTGTTCCCGGGATCGGTTCGGCGCTGCTCACAAAGACATCATCGAGCGAGAGTGCAGCGATGAGATCCTTTGTCGCCTCGTAATCCCGTTCCGTCTCCCCCGGGTACCCGACGATGAAGCTCCCCGCAACCCGGAGACCGTGCTCCCGGCACCGCTCCACCGCCTTCTCGACCTGCCGGACGGCTGCACCCTTTCCCATCTTCCGGAGCATCCGATCGCTCCCCGACTCAATCCCGAAGAAGACCCAGCCGATGGTATACTGCCGGACGGCATCCAGGATCTCGTCGGTGATGCAGTCGACACGGATATCGGGAGAGGATATGTTTCGCGGCCCCATCACCTCCGCCATACCGCGGAGGAGGGCGATGAAGGCGTCCGGGTTCATCTCGCCACCATGAGAGCCATAGAGCGATCCGGTTCCGCCGGACACCGAGAGCCGTGTCGCCCCGTGCGCTGCAAACGCCTTCACTTCCTCGATGACGCTCTCGATCGGCCGGCTCCGGATCGCCCTCCCGAAGAATCGGGGCACCTGGCAGAAGGTGCACCCCCCGACGCACCCACGGTGGGTCTCGATGTAGGCGCTTGCACCCCTGACGCTCTGGCTCCCGATATCGTCCGGGATGAGGGGGAGCGGCCGGTCCATCGATGCCGGTGGGGCGGAAGGTGTTATGACCGGCCGATCGGCATCGACGAACGCGATCCCGGGAAGACCGGTCGACACCCCCTCCTCGACGAGCCGGACCACCGTCTCCTCCCCCTCGCCGACGACCACCGCATCGGGGGCGAGCTCCCCGAGCACCATCTCCGGCGCAGCCGAGACCGGCCCCCCGACGTAGACCTTCCCGCCCCGTTCCCGGTGAGTCTGGACGGCATCCTGGATCGCGGGATCGAGGAGGTGCTGTGTCGAGAAGAGGCTCATGAGCAGGATGGTGTCGGGCGGTGCCGCCGGCGTCCGGGTGAGGGTTACATTGTGACCCGCGCCGCGGAGGACGCCGCCGATCAGCATGGCGCCGTAGGTGTATATGCCGGGGGAGAGGATCGTGATATCCATGATCACAGTATCGCCGGAACAATATACAAAGGGTGGGGATCGGCCGGTCAGAGCGGCACAGGTTGCCTGAATCGCTGTGCCTCGGCGACGGTATGCGCCTTCCGGTCTCCTGCATCTATCAGCCGGATCTGGAAGCGCATGATATCGATGATGATGGGGTCGGGGTTCTGCTCCAGCGTCTCATTTACCATGATACGCGCCTTGCGGAGCCTCCCGGCCCGGCGGAGCAGGTCGGTAAGGATCGCTTCATCCATCCCGGCTCCGGGCGCCAGCCGTTCACCCTTTTCCCACGCCCGGCGGAGCAGATCAGCGGCGCGTTTCCGGCAGATCCGGGCGGGCACATCTTCTTCCCTGTCGTCGCACGCCCATGCTGCGTGGAGGGATGCCCACGCCGCACGGGCGGGGGTGCCGAGGTCTTCCTGGATGATCGACCAGCAGAGGAAGGTGTTTGCCACTCCGGGGAATCTCCGGGCATCGAGCTGCCAGCGGTAGCGCGGGAGTTTCACCACATCAGCCGCTCCTTCCGGTGCGTTTCCCGGATCAGGCGCGCAGTAGCCGCAGGACGGGCATCGTTTCACCCATGCATAGATGGTGGACCGCAGGGGTTCGGCGGGGCGGGTGTCGAGGTCCCTCGACCCGACGCTGCTTGCAGCATCAGGAATGGTGAACCGGCAGGCCTCACCGCAGACTGCACAGGTGGCATTGAGATGGTGAAGGTGGTTCATCGGTGGGCTGCATTACATGGCATCCGATATATATTTTATCTCGAATGGAATCCCTTCCCGTCCCGCAAGTCCACCCCTGCCAGCCACGTTTCGCCCCTCTCCCCTCTCAGGCCATGGGTGTCGTTTTCTCGACTCTCCAGGCATAGATCGTCATAACCCACCCGAGGAACGCTGTCGCACCCGCAACCAGCGCGAGGATCAGCCAGTGGACGGGGCCGGCGGTGTCCACCGCGAGCCGTACGATGAGGTTCAGGGGGTTGTAGGGGGCGGCCATGACGAAGAGGAAGACCACGACGAGCGCCGTCGAGAAGATGAACTGGGCGCTCGTCCGTTCGCGGTAGTGGAGCCCGACGAGGGCGCCGAGCAGGATGAGGAAGAGTCCGCCTACCGCGACGTGGAGGAGTATCGCAGCGGCGTTATCGACCCGGATGCCGTTCAACCCGAGGAGGAGGAGCCAGGCTCCGGCCTGGACGGGAACCAGAACCTCGCAGGCGACGATCTTTCCCCAGATCATCTCTGTAAATGTGACCGGTGTCGACATGAGCGTCTCAAGGGTCCGGCGCTGGTACTCCTCGGTGATGAGGTCGATGATCAGGGCGGCCGAGACGATCGCCGGGAGGAAGACAAGCAGCGGGATGAGGAGGCCGTAGACGAACTCAAAGAAGTTCTCGCCGCCCCGGGGCTCAGGGAAGTTCAGCGGGACCGGGAAGGCGGTCATCCGTTCGGCCCGGATCTCCCGCAGTTCCCTCTCGTAGCCCTGGAGAACCTCTTTTATCTTGACGTTGATGACGCCCGATTGCAGGTCGTTCTGGATGAGGTAGAGCGTGACCGTGATCGGTTCTTCCGCATCCGGCGGCGTATCGGGGACGTAGATCACCGCCGAGACCTTTCGTTCGCGGAGTGCTGCGAGCGCTGCAGGGAGGTCCATCCGGTGGAGGATGAGGTCGTCTCGTTTCTCAAACTCCTCGATGAGGGGCGAGTCCGACCCGGCGTAGCCGACGCCGTAGGTTATCGTCGAGTAACTCTCGAGTGCCTCCGGGTCGTACATGGCGGTGAGCCCCACCATCAGGAACGACGAGAACATCGCGATGAAGACCTGCAGGAGTATGGCAAAGATGATCGTCTTCTCTGCCGAGAGGCCGCGAAGTTCTTTCTTCGCGATGAGGGCAACGTTTCGAGCGTTCACAGGAGCGCCCCCGCGAGGAAGTAGAGGTTGTAGAGGCTGTGCACCACGGTTGCCGCGATCAGCCCCGGTCCGTAGGCGCGCCGTCCCAGCACGAGGAGGAACCCGCCGGTGATGAGCACTCCTGCTATGTGGAGGAGGAGTGGCATCCAGAGGACCTGGAGGGAGGAGAGGAAGAGGGCGTTCCCGAAGATCGACTCGGTGATCTGGGCAAGTGTGGCAAAGAGGAGGAGTTTCTCGCCGATGAGGAACCCGAAACCGATGGCGACTGCCCCGATGAGCAGGGTCTTTGGTGTGAGGAACGCCGGGCGCGTCTGTGCCACCGCATAGAGCCCGATTGATTTGGCGAACTCCTCGACGAACGCCGCTGAGACGACCAGGAGGACAAGGGAGAGCGGCATCGGGATGTTGAAGAAGAGGACGAGCGCCATCATCTGGACCATGAAGACGAACGGTATCGTGAAGGCGGAGAGGAGGAAGAGCGAGAGGTAAGGATGATCCCGGCGTATCCCGGCCGATATGAAGTCAATGAGCCGGGACAGAAGGGTTTTTTCTGAAAAGAGCCGTTCTTCGCGGAAGTTCATGATGCCGCCGTAGAAGAGGATGAGGGCGGTTGCAAAGAAGAGCGTGGTCGAGTAGACGTACTGGGCGGCGGTGAACCCATCTCCCTGGATATCGAGGACGATCAGGGTGAGGGGCGATATGATGCTTATGACGTGGGTGTTTGCAAAGATCGTCGGGAAGAAGAGGTACGATGTGGCGATGGTCGAGAAGAAGATCGAGACGAACGAGAGTTCCTTGAAACTCCGGGAGGCCATCCCGATGATCAGGGCGTTTGCGAGGAAGAAGAGGATGACCGGGATGAGCGGGAGGAGGATCGAGAGTGGCGCCCCGATAGCGAAGGTGATCGCGGCCGAGATGAGGAGCATGACCGCAAAATAGGGGAGCGCTTTCCCGACGACGATCGCAACCGGGCTGACCGGGGTTGCAAGGAGCGCCTCCCCGGCCCTTCCCACTCGCTCGTTCATGATGCTCATCATGTAGAACTGGGAGGTGAAGTAGAGGGGGAATATGAAGACGAAGACGAGGACGATCGCGTCAAACGGGAGCGGAGTCGAGAGTTCGGCCGGCGTTCGGAACCGATCCGCTACGGAATCCCCTGGTGTGAGGCCGGTATAGCGAGAAAGGGGGTGATCACCCCCCGATCCGGTGAGGTGCTCCCTGAGGTCATCCTCAGAGACCGGCATGGCCGATGGGGGGAGGGTCACCGCCTCGACCGGGCCGGAGGGGACGGGAGGCTCCTGTGCGTCTGCCGGAGCGCCGACCTGCTGCCCGCCCTGGGTTGCCAGGAAGTCGATCTCGCTCTTCACGTACTCGAGGTCGATCCAGAGCGGGTATGCGGCAAAGAGATCGGGCTCTTCTGCGGCGATGCGGGAGACGTATCCCTGGTAGCTGCGTTCGAGCGTCTTCAGTGCCGCCCTGCCTTTATCGGTATCCGCGGCGTAGACCTCGCCTTGCAGGACGATGATGTCGTATGAGAACCGGTCTGTCCAGAGGGCTGAGCCGTCGTCGATATACACGGTGAACCGGGTGTCGGGGAGGATGATCCGGGCGGTATCGAGGTCGTCGACGCCGATGCAATAGATGCCGTCCTGCATATGGACGCCGCTCTGGGCGGCGAATGTCGTTACCAGAACCAGGAGGATGAGCAGGCCTGCCGCGAGCGGGAGGACGTTTCTTCCCATCGTGGTCATCGACCGTTTCATCTCCCAGACGGCGATTGTCCGGATGGAGGAGAGCATGTGCATACGTATTCCCGGAGAACGTCAGAGGAATCATATCTCTCTGCAACAACCTATTAGTAATCATCGACGGTATAGGAAAGCCCAATGATCACGGCCCGCGCTCTCACCAAACACTACGGCGACTTCCCCGCTCTCGACGGCGTTACCTTCGATCTCGGAGACGCACAGATACTCGGTGTGATCGGGCATAACGGGGCCGGAAAAACGACGCTTCTGAAGATCATGGCCGGTCTCATATCACCGACGGCGGGGGATCTCACCATCGACGGGATCGACGTTGTCCGTAGACCGCTCGACCTGAAACGGAATCTGGGTTACCTCCCCGAAGAATCGCGCCTCTACGAGACGATGACCGCGGATGCGTATCTCACGTTCTTCGGCGAGATCTATGGTCTGTCAGGGGCGGCCATAA
>LSQX01375375.1_pt1 | contig 16792 bp, 15 predicted proteins | sample 654561 | NCBI WGS metagenome assembly LSQX01 (sample SAMN04489861, study PRJNA283612) | anaerobic digester metagenome | isolation source: 4 biogas reactors fed with cattle manure at either 37C or 55C with and... | place: Denmark: Kongens Lyngby | collected 2014
CACCTATACCCTGAATGCCCCCGCAGCCCCCATCCTCATCCAACAATATGCCGAAGAGTTTATTAAGCCGAGGTTGTCTGATATTCCCGGATTATACAAAATCAGAATCTGGGGCGCGATGCCCATGGAATGGGAGCTCGAATATGACCAGGACCAACTCCGTTCACTTGGCCTCTCCCGTTTTAGTATCGTTCAGGCACTGCGCTTCTGGTTCACCAAGGAGGTCATCGGGATGGGTTACCGAGCTGCCCCGAACCCCCTCCTGCAAGCCCAGAATCCTATTATCCTCCAGACAAACCACCAAAGCGACCTGGAGTGGAAAAATATTCCCGTTGCCAGCATCGGTGGAAGAATCTTGCGAGTTAGCGACCTCTGTAAAGTGCGCTATCGCGAACAGGAACCTACCGGCTACTACCGGATCAACGGAAACAATACGATAAACCTCGTTTTTGTGGCCGAAAAGGAGGCCAATAGCCTCAGAGTAGCCGACCAGATCAAGAAATCCATCCATAATCTGGAAGAAGATTTCCCTGATGGTTACCAGCTCCTGCTGGCAAACGATTCAACTCAGTTCGTTAAAGATGAACTATACAAAATTGTCAGACGTACCATCCTCTCTTTTGCCATCCTCCTTCTGTTCGTACTGCTCGTCAGCCGACAACTCCGATATCTGTTGGTCATCTTTATTAGTCTGATAGCCAATATTTTAATTGCTGTTATCCTCTATTATCTTTTTAAACTGGAGATCAACCTGTACTCGATGGCAGGGATCACCGTCTCGCTGGGAATTATTATCGATAACACCATCATCATGGTGGATCACCTTCGGACTAAAGGCAACCGAAAAGTCTTTTTGGCTATTCTCGCTGCAACCCTCACTACCGTTGGCGCCCTGTCAATCATCCGTTTCATGGGAGAGACCACCCGAATGCAGCTGAAAGATTTTTCTTATGTGCTGATTGCAAGTCTTTTTGTCTCACTTGCAGTGGCTCTCTTCCTGGTGCCTTCATTAGCGGAGCTGATTGGTATCAGTCGGAAACGTAAACGTAAGCGTAAAGGCTCGGATCTCCGTTACCGTAGACGATTAGTGATTCTAAACCGATGGTACGAACGCTTCATACGCTTCGAACAACGCTTTCGGTGGGCTTTTGTCATTCTCGCTATTTTGCTGTTTGGCTTGCCGGTGAATCGACTGCCTATCAGAATGGAGGGCGAAAAGTGGTACCATCAGCTGTACCGGGCTACTCTGGCCAGTGAAACTTATGTCCAGAAAGTTAAACCAGTGGTGGACAAAGCCCTGGGTGGTACCCTGCGGATCTTTACGACCAAAGTGTTCGAACGATATAGCTACCGAACGCCAGAGCGAACAGCGATTCATGTCCGTGCTTGGCTGCCACAGGGAGCCACCCTGATGCAAATGAACGATTTGATGGTGGAGGTGGAGCGCTATCTTAAAGGATATGAGCAGATTGATCAGTTCCAGACCTCCATCTCCAGCTATAGGAATGCCTCGGTCAACATAACCTTTAAACCGGAGTATGAAAAAGGCGCTTTCCCATACATCCTTTACAGCCAATTGAACGACCTGGCTAATAAAAACACCGGAGCCGACTGGACGGTTAATGGTGTGGGACAATATTTTAGCAATTCGCTCACGGAACGGGTAGGCCAAATGCAAATAGAGCTGACAGGCTATCATTATGAAGATCTGATGGCTTATGCCGAAATGGCTCGCCAACGGGTCATAGAACACCCTCGATGTAGTAAGGCTTTCATTATGAGCGAGAGAAGCTATGAGCGGGATCCTCTGTACCAATATGTCATATCAATGGATCCCGAAACGCTGAGAATGAAAGACCTGACGCCATCCCAAATCTACTCCTGGCTAGAAGGATACTCTATCAGACACAGCCCGGAAGCCTATATTTTTTCTAACCAGAGAACCGAGCCGGTACGCTTTCGCTCTGTCCAGTCGAACCAGTTCGATATCTGGATGATGGGAAATATCCCTATAAACATTGATAAAGAGATGGTTACTCTCAACGGCTTAGGCTACCTGGGAAAAGAGGGGCTGAATAAATCCATCGCGAAAGAGAACCAACAGTACCGCCTGATCGTGGAATATGAGTTCCTTGGTGCAGCTAAATTGGCTCAGATGCACCGCCAGAGTGTCGTGGATGAGATCAAACCACTGCTGGCTGTAGGATTTTCAATAAAAGATTCGACCTACCGCTACTGGCAGCGAGAAGCTAACCGTCAATTCTTTCTGATCCTGATGGTTATCGCAATTATATACATGATCACCTCAATCCTGCTCGAATCGCTCGTCCAACCCCTCGCAGTAGTCCTGATCATTCCTATTTCGTTCGTGGGAGTGTTCCTGACCTTTTTTTTGTTCAACCTGAGCTTCGATCAGGGTGGATTCGCTTCTTTTGTTCTACTCAGTGGCATTGTAGTTAATGCTGCACTCTATATTCTGAACGACTTTAACCAATATGCCCGGTCGGCCTCCCACCGGATACCCCTAAGTCGCCTCTACCTGAAAGCTTTCAACGGGAAAATTGTACCCATAACCCTAACCGTCCTGTCAACCGTTTTGGGATTGGTTCCCTTTATCGCCGAAGGTCAGGATGAGGTTTTCTGGTTTGCTCTGGCTGCCGGGACAATGGGCGGACTGATTTTTTCGGTCCTCGCCATTATGATCTTTCTCCCGGCTTTTCTGCCGTTGAAAAAGAGAAGAGGAAGACTTAGAATTCCGTTAACATCTGAAGATCACAATAGCTAAATAGCAAGATATGAACAAGTTATTGATTTACGCGCTCTTGCTGGCAAGCCTTGCCGGGATGAGCAGTTGCATGAACAAATCCGAAAAGAAATATGGGAGCGAATTGGGCGATATTAGCGCTAAAGCCGATCCTGTCAGGGTGGAAATCAGTCAGATAGGCTTTGGTAATTTCCCGGTTGAACTGGTCAGCAACGGCCACCTCGAAGCTATCCGTAAAGTATCCATGAGCTTCCGCAAAACTGGCCGGATTGCCCGGATTGAAGTCCGAAACGGATCGTGGATCAAACAGGGTCAAGTCATTGCGGAGCTGGAAAACGAGGTAGAGGAAATCAACCTCGAAGAGGCACGAATCAGGCTAGAGAAAGCCCGCCGCCAAAGAGCCTCCGATCTGATCGGCCAGGGATACTTCGATATTGAGCCGGAAACTCTGAACAGCGAAACCCTGAGGAATTTCAACGTAATATCAGGATTTGCAGAGGCCGAACTGGCCTTCCGTACTGCGGAGATCCAGCTGGAAATGACCCGTCTGGTGGCTCCGTTCGATGGAAGAATTGCCGGGTTGGAAGCTAAAACCGGCAATTTTCCTCCAACGGATAAACCTTTCTGCCTGTTGCTCGACGACCGTGAGTTCGATGTGGCCTTCCCGGTGATGGAGACAGAAGTCTTTCGCCTGGTCAACGGTATGGATATCAGCGCCGTACCTTATTCCATTGATTCAATCTCTTTCCCCGGAAAAATCACCGAAATCGACCCCATGATCGACGAACATGGACTGGTGAGAGTTAAAGCCCAAATCAGCAACCAAAGAAATATCCTGATCGAGGGAATGAATGTCAAAGTGTTCATCCGTTACCAGGTTCCCAATTGCCTGTTCGTTCCAAAAGAAGCCCTGGTGCTCCGAAACAACCGGCAGGTGGTTTTTAGTGTCAAAGATGGACGATCCTACTGGAACTATGTGGAAAGCAAACTGGAGAACTCCTTTGGCTACACAATTGAACTGGTGTCAGGTGTTCTCAAAGTTGGCGATACCATCATCACCAAAGGAAATCTCAACCTGGCCCATGACGCCGATATTCAATTCGATTAAACCGATAATGGTAAAGCTTAAATGGTAAATTTCCTTATTCACAGGCCGATAGCGGTGATCATGAGCTTTCTGGCAGTCCTCTTCCTGGGGCTGGTCACCCTCTTCCAATTGCCGGTGTCCCTGATGCCGGATATCGATATCCCGGAAATAACGGTTCAATCAACCAGCCAGGGTACCCCGGCCCGGGAGATGGAACACTCCATTATTGCCCCTCTCCGTAACCAACTGCTGCAGGTAGCCCATTTAGCGGATATTGAAAGCGAAACACGCGATGGCTATGGGGTCATCCGAATGAAGTTTACCCACGGAACCGATATCAACTATGCGTATGTTGAGTGCAATGAGAAGATCGATGATGCGATGAACGGCCTGCCCCGTGACCTCGATCGACCAAGGGTGGTAAAGGCTTCAGCAACAGATATCCCGGTATTCAATTTAATGATTTCACTTAAAGAGGAGAATCCTGATCCCTCTCGTTTCCTGGAAACGAGTGACTTCGTTAAGTCGGTTATACTGAGGAGAATAGAGCAGTTGCCTGAGGTGGCTATGGTTGACCTTTCTGGGGCAGTGGAGTCGGAATTGGTCATCCGACCGGATAATGACAAGATGAGAAGCCTGGGACTCACGGATCAGGATATTTTATCAGCCCTGGAGGGCAGCAGTGCCTCAATTGGTAACCTGATGGTCAGGGAAGGTTACTATCAATATCACATTCAGTTTACCAACTATATCCGAAATACGGAGGATGTTGCCAATCTGTTCGTCGGTCACGGTGAGCGTATCGTCCGACTGCACGAGCTGGCCGAGCTGGAGATTAAATCACAGGAACGTAAAGGTATTTTCCTCAACCGCCAGAAAGAGAGCCTCTGCCTCTCCATCATCAAGCAGGCCAACTCCCGGATGGCTGATCTGAAAAGTAGCCTGGAGCAGATGATGGAAACTTATCGACAGGAGTATCCGCATCTCGAATTTGAATTGGAAAAGGATCAGACTCGGATCCTGACCTATTCCATTAGTAATCTTGGCCAGAGCCTCCTGTTCGGTGCTCTACTGGCCATGCTGGTCATGTTCCTCTTCCTTAAAGACCTTCGTTCTCCACTACTGATCGCCTTCAGTATCCCGGTATCACTGGTCATCTGCCTGCTGTTCTTTTACCTTTTTGGAATATCCATCAATATCATCTCCCTCTCCGGCCTTATCCTGGCTGTTGGGATGATGATCGATAATTCGATCATCGTCATCGATAATATCAACCAATATCTTGATAAAGGCGAGACAATCCATAAGGCTTGCATCCATGGCACCAATGAGGTCATCCGTCCGCTGATATCATCAGGATTGACTACCTGCGCTGTTTTTGTGCCGCTGATCTTTCTTAGTGGAATATCCGGAGCCCTGTTTTATGATCAGGCTATTGCCATCGCCGTCGGCCTGGCAGCCTCTTTCATTGTTTCAATCACCCTCATTCCCACACTCTTCCGGCTTTTCTACCACCGTAAAACAAAAACCTCTTCAAACCGGTTTCTTCGTAAAATCAACGCTATTGATTACGAAAAGGCTTATGATCAATCCTTTAATCATGTGTTTAAACATCGCCGAATTTACCTTCCTGTGGTTCTTTTAATTCTGATGGCTATCTACCCGATGGCCCGGATGATCGGAATCAGCCGCTTTCCGGATATCAAGCAGACTGAATTAATTGCCCGGATCGACTGGAATGAGCCGATCCACGTGGAGGAAAATGCAAATCGCATTAAGAGCCTTGTCTCCAGTCTGCCCGATTCACTGCTGCAATACTCTTCCCTAATTGGAGAACAACAATTTGTCTTGAACCAATCGGCCGATCGAACCTCATCCGAATCTGAAGTGTATTTTATGGTAGCTGACCCTGAGTCGATTATACCATTAACCAACCGAGTGAGAGATTCCATCACCAGCCACTATCCGGTCGCCCGGATCTCTTTTCATAAGCCTGAGAATATCTTTGAAGCCATCTTCTCCGAAGATATTCCCGAGCTGCTAACCCGCTTAACCAGCCTGAAAGGGCAGGAACAGCCTACCCTGGAGGAGGTGTGGCGTTTTACAGATTCGATCGCCCAGGCAGAAAACCTGGAGTTTCAGCCAGTTCCGGTTAATGATCAGATTGTTATTGAAGTGGATCCCGAACGACTGATCCTGTATAAGGTCTCTTTCGTGGAACTGACAAACCAGCTGCAGAAAGCCTTCAACCAGAGGCGAATAGGTATTCTTAAAACCTACCAGAAGTTTATCCCGATCCTGTTGGCCGACAATAAAAAGTCGGTTGTCGAGATTGTCAACCATACCTTTGTCCGTAACCAGGAGGGTAACGAATATCCACTTTCTGCCTTTGTGACGCTGGGCCATGAGCAGCAATACAAAACCATCCGGGCCTCCCGAAATGGCGAATATGTTCCGCTGGAACTGAAAACTGATGCCGCGGACGTAGGATCAACAATCGGTAAGATCCGATCAGCCTTAAAAAACTCCATGATCCTCCAGGCAGATTTCTCGGGTACCTGGTTTACCCAGAAAACCCTGATCAAAGAACTATCGGTGGTTCTACTCATCTCCCTGGTTCTGCTGTTTTTCATTCTGGCAGCACAATTTGAGTCTTTTGTTCAGCCGCTGATTGTCCTGCTGGAGCTGCCTATTGACATAGCAGGAGCACTTTTCATGCTCTGGATTTTTGGTGAAACCCTCAACCTGATGTCTGCCATCGGAATCATCGTCATGGGAGGGATCATCATTAATGACTCTATTCTGAAGATTGATACGATTAACCGGACCAGAGCTGCTGGATATCGTGTGTTGGAGGCGGTTCATATTGCCGGGAAGCGAAGGCTGAAGCCGATCATTATGACTAGCCTGACCACAGTCTTGGGTCTTCTTCCGGTCATGTTCTTCCAAGGACTCGGAACCGATCTTCAAAAACCTTTGGCTCTGACTATTATGGGGGGGATGACCATTGGTACGCTGGTGAGTCTCTACATCCTGCCAATGGTTTACTGGTTAGTTTACCGCCACCAAGATAAATGAACAAAAAAAAGCAGGGGATGATCTTTAAAATCACCCCCTGCAGTCATCAGGTGTTAGCAAGCTTCGTGGTCAGCGTTAAAATTACACCAGGAGTATTCTTCTTCACAGGAGGTGCAACAATCAATCATGGTGATCCGAGTGTCAATGTTCAACTTGAAAACCGTGTTTTTCGACAAATCCAACCCGTATTCCAAGTTGAATTTAATCGGATCCAGGTGACATTGTTTTTTTGAACAGGCGCTCTTTTGCCACCCGCTTCCATCCACAGTGGAGTTCTTTTTTGGATCATCATCTGCAACCGCGGAAGTGATAACTCCCGTTGTCAACAGAATAGATAAAACGATTAATGTTCTGAGCAATAGTTTCATGAATTATGGTTTTTAAGGTTCTAGTTAAGCCACTCTTTTTTCACCCGGGCGATATACACGATCGGTCGATCTTGGGCAATCGCTTCCTGGATGATTTTTTCAATACCCTTCAGCGCCAGGTTATCCGGGCGCTCGGTACGGCTAGCTTCAAGGCTTTCCTGGAGCAGCCAGATTACATCCATGTTGTAGATCCCGACTAGTTCATCCTGGTTGCCTGAACCAATCGGAAATACAGTTGGGAATAGTGTGTGACTGTTTTGGATCGACTGAGAATAGTAACCTTTACTTAATTTCTTGTCAATCAGTACAAAATGTTGCTGATTCTCCTTTGAGAACCAAAACAGACGAATCGGACCAAAAGCAATCAATTGGTCTTTGCATTGCATATAGCTACTGTTAAATATTTGCGGCTGTTGTGGACTGTTGAAGGGAACCTGCCTCAACTCGTCGGGCATTTTCATTTTTCCTGGATCAAGAATCATATCGATCGAAACCCGGCCGTTTGCTTCGACCCGGTAAATCGTGTCGCTCTGACTCATCACCAGAAGACCATCTTCAAACTTTTCCATATGCCGTTGATAATTAACAGCCCAATACGGAGTGTATTCGCCAATAGGCTTATTCTGGCTGATAAAAGCCCCATCTTCGCGCATCAGAAAAATCCCGGGGGATATTGAATCTCGTCCCCGGTAACTGTTGAAAATCGAAAAAGCGGTTACCATATCTTTCCCTAAGCCTGTCATCTCATGAGCACCATAGTCAACGGGAGTTTCCCTCAAATAGTGACCTTCGAGATCATAGACCAAGATTTTAGGCGGGATCCGGCTGTGCAGATAGAGTTCGTTCTTTTCCGGACGAATCCAAAAGCCGTTCAGCTCCGGATATTCGCCCGGCCCCTTCCCAACCCGCTGGATCCGATAGCGAAACCGGCCAGTGGTATCGAAGCAGATTATCGCCTTTAATGTTTTGTCCATGATGTAGAGATCGCTTCCTTCCAATACCATGTGATCTGCTTGAGAGAAGAGCGACCCTGGATGGCCCTCTAAAGGAATGAGCCTGATATCTTCCAGATAAGGACTCAGGTCGATGACATCTGATTTCTCCAGGCTGATAACAGGTCCTGATTCCATGGGAGCCTCGGGAGCCCGGTTACAGCATGAAAGCATGGCCAGGGTGAGTAGAATGGTAATCGTTTGTGCAGTTTTCATGATTCAATAGTTTTTTCAGTTGGTTGAGGGGAAAAGATTAGCGATTTGATCAAGATAGTATTCATTATCAGCATCTTCAGATGGCTGAAAAAGATGGGGCGAGGCCGCCGTCGGAGTTTGCCCGGTGACAAAAAAGAGAGGGAAGGCAACTTCCTCAAACCATCCATCGTAGCCATCCGTCACTATCCTTCCAAAAGGGGTGTCCGGTAGGATCAAACGCCGGTGCTTCCAGTTCGAATGACCTGATTCGCTCGTATAAATCACCCGGACATTCTCGGATCCAATCACTGGCAGACGCTTTTTAAGTGTGAAAAGCGCCTGTTCAATGCAGCTGGAGCATTGCTGGTCGGACAGGAATAAAATCAACCTCATCGAATCTCCTAACCATTCTTGTAAGCTCACAATTGAGTGATCCTCAGTCTCAATGGATAGTTCCATCGGAACCTCACGGCTACCTGTTGCGATGCACCACCTACGCTCTGACTGTACCCTTAAGAGAGCCCTGTCTAACAATGCAATCTGCTGCATGGCTTCACCCGTACTGCTTTTCAATTGACCAATCTTGTTGATCATTAACCAAATCACCGATAGGCTCAGACAAAAAAGCAATAAGAGTGCACTCACGTATTGAACTTCTTTAATCTTGCTCATTGTGAGCATTTTACACCAACAGAACAACCCATAAACTTGCGACCGGTGAGTTGACAACACGGTCTGATTTCATACACATCGACTAACCGGCTAAACCCCCCTCCTAACCATCCGTACTGCTCTAACCGGGTGTCAACAACAACCCGCTCATGGCTGACTTCATACCCAACCCATACCCCGTCAGGAGGATTGTTCTTATCAACCGTTACAACCCCATCTCCTTCATCCATGGAAAATGCTTTCATACTGAGCATGTTGCCAGTCATCAGGAGCGCGATGACTAGCATCAATCCAATTCTTGTTTTTAATGAACTCATGTGCTTACAATACATTTTGTTTCCTACTCGTTGAAGGTTTTTCGGAATCCACCTTTTCTATTGAATATGGATGCCGCTTAAGCCTCTGAACGGAAAAAATCATCCCGTTTTTTCGACCAACCGGGATTTTTAAAAAAGCCTACCTTTAGACGCGTAAAATGATGGATATGATCCCTTTTGAAGATGCCCTCCGGATAGCTATGCAGAATGCCTCCTTGGGTAGTGTAGAAGTAGTTGGTTTTGAGGAGGTTGTGGGGCGAGTGTTGGCTTCGCCGATCTTTTGTGATATGGATCTCCCCCCTTTCGACAAGAGTGCAATGGATGGTTTTGCCTGCCGACGAGAGGATCTGAATCGCGAAATGCGCTGCGTTATGGTCATCCCTGCTGGAACTAAGCCGGACCGAGCAATCGGCCCTGGAGAATGTGCACGAATCATGACCGGTTCAATAGTCCCGGATGGCGCTGATGTGGTGATCCGGGTGGAGGATTCCTCCATGATCGGAGATCTGGTGACATTTACAGCATCGAAAACTGCTTCGAATATCTGCTACCAAGGTGAGGATGCCCATTCCGGCGACCAGATCCTGGAATCAGGAACCCTCCTAACCTCCAGGCATGTCCCAATCCTCGCCAGCGTGGGCGCTGTCAATGTTGAAGTGTACCTCCTGCCGCAAATATCCCTCCTGTCAACCGGTACCGAACTGGTCGAACCACACCTCAAACCGGAAGTCTCACAAATAAGAAACTCCAACGCGTACCAAATGGTCGCCCAGCTAAATGCCATGGGCATCGATCCGGATTATTATGGCATCGCACCTGATAACGAAGAGACAACCAGACAGATGATCGAGGAAGCGTTGGAAAATTCTGATATCCTGATTCTTACCGGTGGAGTCTCTATGGGGGAATTTGATTTTGTTCCCCGAACCTTGGAGTCATTGGGAGTGCATTTTCACTTTACCCGCGTGGCAATCCAACCGGGAAAACCAACCCATTTCGGTTCTGGGAATGGGAAATTTGTTTTTGGATTACCGGGGAATCCTGTTTCGTCATACCTGACCTTTGAAATGCTAGCAAAACCATTCATTTATAAATGTATGGGCTATGATTGGACACCAAGAATTATCCCGCTGAAACTTGGTGCCGATATCAGTAGAAAAAAGACCGACCGAATGGCCTCTCTGCCAATCAGAATAGGAGCTGATGGCTGTGCCTATCCGTTAGAATACCACGGTTCGGCACATCTGTTGGCTTTGAGTCAGGCAGATGGATACATCAGTTTGCCAATTGGTTGTAGTAATTTGAAAAATGGAAGCTCAATCGATGTACGACTCTTTTAATCGAAGGATCAACTACCTTCGTATCTCCGTGACTGACCGGTGCAACCTGAGATGTCGGTATTGTATGCCGGCAGAGGGAGTTCAGCTGCTCAGACATGACGAGATCCTCCGGTTCGACGAGATCATGGAGGTGGTTGATATTGCTGTTGCACGTGGCGTAGATAAAATCCGCATTACCGGCGGAGAACCACTGGTAAGAAAAGGAGTGGTCGAACTGATCGCAATGATTGCCAAATTGGAGGGGGTTAAGGATCTGGGTATGACCACTAACGGACTCCTCCTGGAGCAGTACGCTGTGGCCCTGAAAGAGGCAGGGCTGATGCGCGTGAATATCAGTATGGATACAACTGATCCCGACCGATACCGCGAAATCACCCGCATCGGCGATATATCCCTGCTGTTCCGCGGCATCAAAGCAGCTGTTTCCGCTGGCTTGACCCCCGTTAAATTAAACTGTGTCATTAAAAAGACTCCTGAAGAGCCAGATGCTCAATTGGTTAAGCGTTTTGCTGAGGATAACGGCCTGCAGGTCAGGTTTATTCACGAGATGAATCTGGAAACCGGTTATTTTCGCCCGGTTATCGGGGGTGATGGGGGGGATTGTAAAAAATGTAATCGCCTTCGCCTTACCAGCAATGGGATCATTAAACCGTGCCTTTTTAGTAGCGATGGCTTCTCTGTTAGGGAACTGGGTGCAGCTATAGCCCTAGAAAAAGCCCTGCGGGCTAAACCAAAGTCGGGTGGGGTGAATTCCCGCGATGAGTTTTATAACTTAGGTGGCTAATACCCAAGTTTTTAGTAAGTATTACCATGAAATCAGATAAAGAACCTAAAGAATTAAGTCATACCGATGATTCCGGTCGCGCCAGAATGGTGGATGTTGGATCAAAACCGGATCAACTCAGGATTGCACGAGCAGAAGGTTTTGTCAGACTAAAGCCGGAAACAGTGACACTGATTCGCCAAAACCTGATGAAGAAAGGCGATGTTCTAATTATCGCTGAGGTCGCCGGCGTGCAAGCAGCCAAAGCAACCCCAAGCCTGATACCCCTCTGCCATCCAATCCAGATTTCTCAAGTGACCGTGAAAACCACCCTTCTGGAAGAAGGAGTCATGGCCGTGAGCGAAGTCCGATGCATTGGCCAGACCGGCGTGGAAATGGAGGCACTAACGGCTGTCTCTGTCGCTCTGCTAACAGTTTATGATATGTGTAAAGCAGTAGATAAGACCATGACTATCGAGTCAATTAATCTGATCGAAAAAACGAAGCATGACCTTCCCCGATAAAATACACATTCTGGTGATTACGCTGAGTGATCGGGCCTATGCTGGCGTATATCCGGATCAAAGCGGACCAGCCATTACCCGGCTAGCAGAGGAATTCTTTCTGGCCAAGGAGTTAAAGTCTGAAATCCAGAATGTCCTTTTGCCTGATGACCCTGAAAAGCTGACTGCAATACTTAAAAGTGCAATAAACAGCGGTTTTCATGTCGTGTTTACCACCGGAGGTACCGGTCTGGGACCGCGTGATATGACCCCGGATGTTGTTAAGTCTTTACTGGATAAAGAAATACCCGGAATCATGGAGATGATCCGGGTGAAACATGGGCTGATCAAGCCAGCAGCCCTGTTGTCGAGGTCAATTGCCGGGGTGTCAGGAAAAACCTTGGTCTATTGCCTCCCGGGAAGCGTCAAAGCAGTGGAAGAGTATTGCCCTGAGATACTTCCCACCATCACGCATTCGTTGAAAATGATTTTGGGAATTAGCGATCATAGCGATTAATCTCCTTTATTCAATAACTAGTCTGATTACCCGTGAGTTACTTCCGGTGGTGATTTTTAGAAACCAGATTCCCGGAATCATATTAGCGGGTTCAAGAATCTCACACAACGCATTCGTAGGACCAAATTGACGAGTTAAAACCTCCTGACCTACCAGGTTAACTAACCTAATATCCCCACAGGCCATCTCGGGGAACCCGACTTCCAGAATGAACTTACCGTGCGAAGGATTGGGATAAACCTCCGCCCAGAAGTCAGAACGGCCTGCCAAACCGATGGAGCTGCTCTGGTTAGCCCGCCCAGGTGTGCCAAAGTCGCCAGCTCCAAAAACCGAGGTCGACAGCAGCCAAGCCGAAGAATCATCATTGTTTCCGGCATCCAGGTGAGCGGGTGATAACTCCATCGAAGCCCCTGAGGCTAACGGCCAGCCCGAATCATATTCCACCTCGTCAATAATCCTTTCGTCCGAAGTACAAAGGATCACCTGATCAGTTGTGTTGGCCAAAGTGAAACTCTTATAGACATAGTTAACCACGACCCCCCCATTTAACTCCTGGTCTGCCTCCCTGCCCAGAATCCAAAAGGCTCCCGGTTGAATCACTAATTCATCCTCCGAATCAATCCGATGCTTATTGCTTCCTTTATCTTTGATAACGAGATTGTTAATCAGTATGGGTTCGTTTGTGCTGTTCCAGATCTCAACCCACTCACCCTTGCTGTCATCCACAGCAGCCGGGTTAGTCATAATCTCCGTGATAACCAGCGCCCCAGAGGCCGGCCCCTCCTGTGCGGTGACAGGACAAAAAGGAGCTAAAATCCCTAACATCAAAAAAAATAGGTAGTTAACTTTCATGGTAACAGTTCGTATTGATTTATTCTGATTTTATAGATGCAGATCTATCAAGGAAATGGAAAAAATGACAGATGTAATTTTTCGAACCCGCCTAAATCGATAAACTTGTACATTAAACCAAGTTAATTATGATTGAGACCCTTTTAAACCACAGATCGATCCGGAAATTCAAGCAGGCTCCAGTGGAACAGGAAAAGCTGAAACGCATAATGGAAGCAGCTTCACGTGCCTCCACTACGGGTAATATGCAGGTGTACAGTATCGTTGTGACCTCCGATGAGGAGATTAAACGGCAGCTGTGGGAGTCTCATTTCCGTCAGGATATGGTGTTGCAGGCTCCCTTGCACTTGACCTTCTGTGCCGACTTTAACCGTTTTACAAAATGGTGCCGCCAACGAGGTGCAGATCCCGGGTATGATAATTTCCTGTCATTCCTTACCGGCGCAATCGATGCCCTCCTCGCTGCTCAGAATGCCGCACTAGCAGCGGAGGATCAGGGACTGGGTATCTGCTATCTGGGTACAGTGACCTGGATGGCACACCGGTTTATCGAGATCCTGGAGCTACCCCAACTGGTGGTGCCAGTTGCAGCTTTTGTCCTGGGTTACCCGGATGAACAGCCCGATCTGACTGATCGGCTGCCTCTTGAGGGTATCGTCCATAACGAAAAATACCAGGATTACCAACCAACCAGGATTGACCAGATCTATCAGCCTCAAGAAGCGCTGCCCTCTACAGCCAATCTGATAATCGAGAATGATTTGGAATCACTGGCCCAAATTTTTACAGAAAAGCGTTACACCAGAAAAGATAATCGCCAATTTTCACGTTTATTCCTGGAAGTTTTAGAGAAACAGGGATTTATGGTGAATGATGGTGAATAATAAGAAAGGGTAACTGCTATCAGGATAGGTCCGATCATATTGATCGTATGTCTATTCCTGCAACCGGGCTATCTGCTCAGCCAGGATCAGAGCGCGATTGGAATTCATCCAACCTTTGGACAGGATCCTTTCGCTAAAAGAATTCTTCGGCAAACCAATCTGAATCCAACCGGTTTCGTAACAGTGGATGATGTTAAGCCATTGGTAAACAGTCTTTTAAAATCATATGAGGACAATGGCTACCCTTTCGCCAGGATCTGGCTGGATTCTCTGCGACTGGAAAAGGATCAGATTGAAGCAACACTAAATCTCGACCGGGGACCACGGATTACCTACGACACCATCCTTAATCGAACCGGAATACGCCTCTCTCCCGCTGTCATGAACAGGATAATCAACCTGTTCCCGGGGGATCTGTTTAGCGAAACCAAGCTACGCGATGCTTCTCGCCGGATTGCGGCTACCGGTTTCCTCCGTGAAGCCAGAACCATGGAGGTGGGCTTTCATAGCAACCTGGCCAGCCTGTTCCTCTTCCCGGAACGAACACCCTCCAACCGCTTCGACGGATGGATAGGTCTGGCTCCAGGCGCCTCCTCGGGCGAGGGAATCACCCTGGCAGGATCAGTGCTGATGGAATTCTATAATCTGCTGGGTCAGGCCGAATCATGGAACCTAAACTGGAAACGAAATCAGGACCAGTCTCAGCGAATGCTTCTGACCGCTTCAGTCCCCTTCTTGCTTGGCTTGCCGGCAGGAATAGGAGCCCGATTCGACCTCCTGCGCCAGGATACCTCCTACCTCAACCTGACTTGGGAGCTGGGAATTCCTTACTATTTTAAACCTAACCACCAATTGTATCTCTTCTATCGCTCACGAAAAAGTCAGTTCCTCCATAATCCGAACGATCAACCCAATTCTTCACTCCAGCCATTTGATCTTTGGTTAACTGGTATATCATGGAATATCAGGTCATTAGATGACATTATTAATCCTCAAAAAGGTATCTCCTGCCAAGCCGAAGCCTCCATCGGTCGGAAAACAGTCCAGGAAATGACAACCCCCCTGAAACAATCGGAATTTGTAACAGCCATTGCAGCCTTTATTCCAATTATTCCTCGGCTGGTGGTATCCCCGACGGTACAATCCGGCATCAGAATATCCGACCTTGCGCTGGATAATGAACGCTATCGCCTGGGGGGATATCAACATCTGAGAGGATTTGATGAGGAGACTTTTCTGGCCGATCGTTATCTGACAGGATCCCTTGAGCTGAGATACCTCCTGGATCGCCACTCCCATCTGTTGGTCCTGACCGATTTTGGATTGCTCTCCTATCACCAGGAGGAGTCTTGGGTAATCCGTAAACCGTTTAGTCTGGGTTTTGGAGGCCAGTTTCGCACTGGAGGCGGAATCATCCGAATCCTGTTCGCAGCAGGGTCAACGACAGAATCACCCATGAACCTCCGCTCTGCAAAAATCCACCTGGGCTATGTGGGCCTCTTTTAGAAAATTGACTTAAGTTTGCCACACTTTTATCTTTTACCTATGATCGAATCAACAATTAGAAAACCGCTGGCCTTGATTACTGGGGCAACCGCCGGAATCGGCCAGGCTACTGCCATCAGGCTCGCTGGCGAAGGCTACCGACTGCTGCTGGCTGGTCGGCGTGCCGAAAGACTAAAACTCCTGGCTTCTGACTTGAAAACTCACTATGGGGCTGAATGCTATTGTGTTGAGGTGGATGTGCGTAACCTCGAACAGCTGACCGAAACTATCAATAACCTTCCCCCCGACTGGTCAGAGATCGATGTCCTGATCAATAATGCAGGCCTGGCGGCTGGTCTGGATCCAGTGCAGTTTGGGTCATTCGACGACTGGAACCAAATGATCGATACGAATATCAAAGGAACTCTCTTTCTAACCCGACTGGTCGCTCCCGGAATGATCGATCGTAAACGTGGGCATATTATCAATATTAGCTCTATCGCAGGGAAAGAGGTCTATGCTAATGGATCAGTGTATTGCGCGACGAAACATGCTGTTGAGGCCTTAACACGAGGTATGCGAATCGATTTCGTACCCTACGGAATCAAAGTATCCTCGGTAAGCCCGGGTGCTGTTGAAACAGAATTTTCTATGGTCAGATTTAAAGGCGACGGAGAACGAGCCAAAAAGGTCTATGAGGGTTTTGATCCGTTGCAAGCCGAAGATATCGCCGATGCTATCTCCTATATCCTGTCGCGCCCTAACCATGTGAATATCCAAGATATCCTGATAATGCCCGCCGCACAAGCCAGCTCTACAGTCCTCTTCAAAAATTCGGTTGAAGGCTCTAAATGATAGAAAAACAGCGGGATAGCGCCGAAATGTTCGATCAGATTGCAGGAACTTATGATTTTCTGAACCATCTGCTCTCTTTTAACATTGATCGGCGGTGGCGCCGAGTGGCCGTCAAAACGC
>LSQX01295598.1_pt1 | contig 16786 bp, 17 predicted proteins | sample 654561 | NCBI WGS metagenome assembly LSQX01 (sample SAMN04489861, study PRJNA283612) | anaerobic digester metagenome | isolation source: 4 biogas reactors fed with cattle manure at either 37C or 55C with and... | place: Denmark: Kongens Lyngby | collected 2014
GGCGGCCAGCTCACGGAGAAGGTGCGGCGCAAGCCGTTCTCGGTGGTCCTGTTCGACGAGATCGAGAAGGCCCACCCGGACATCTTCAACTCGCTGCTGCAGATCCTGGACGAGGGTCGGCTGACCGATGCGCAGGGCCGCGTGGTCGACTTCAAGAACACCGTGATCGTCATGACCACCAACCTGGGCACGCGTGACATCAACAAGTCGGTGAACCTGGGCTTCGCCCAAGCGGCGGACAAGGAGTCGAGCTACGAGAAGATGAAGGCAAAGGTCTCGGACGAGCTCAAGCAGCACTTCCGTCCGGAGTTCCTCAACCGCATCGACGAGATCGTCGTCTTCCACCAGCTCAGCGAGGACGACATCGAGCGGATCGTCGACCTGATGGTGGCCCAGATCGAGGATCGTCTGGCCGACCGCGACATGGGCATCGAGCTCACGCCGGCCGCCAAGAAGCTCATCGCCAAGCGTGGCTTCGACCCGGTTCTGGGTGCCCGCCCCTTGCGTCGGGCCCTCCAGCGGGATATCGAGGACATGCTGGCGGAGAAGATCCTGTTCGGCGAGGTCAAGTCGGGCGAGATCGTGCTGGTCGACGTCCACGAGGGCGAGGACTCGTTCGAGAATCCGTTCACGTTCACCGGTTCCCAGGCTGGCGAACTGCCGGACACCCCTCCGGTCGAGTTGAGCGCAGGGGACGCGGACAGCGATCTGTGATGTGAAGGAGCGGGTCGGGCCAAGGTGGCCCGGCCCGTTTCATTTGTGCGGGGAATGATGGGGGTACGCTGGCGCGGTGCCCCGCGGCTCCTCTGCACGCCCGGGGTTGGTTCGCGGCAGGAGTGTGGTTGTGCGCAGCATGGGACCGCTGAGCCGTCGGCAGCTGCTGGTTGGCCTCGCCGGTGTCTCGGCGCTGGGGCTGGCCGGTTGTGGTGGGAGTGAAGAGTCGGATGGCTCGCTCTATGTGGTCGGTGATTCGATCACGGCGGCCGATTCGGACCTCGCGGCGCTTTCCTTTGCCGAAGCCTCCTGGGTGGCGCACCTGGATCCCCGGCTGAACGTCGTGGGCGCGTGGGCTGCGGCCGGCGCCACGACCGAGGACATGGCCAACGGCGTGGAACGCTCGGATGCCCACACCCTGGTTGTCCTCACCGGCGCCAGCGACGTGGGCCGGGTGGCGTTCGAGCGGACTGCGTACTATCTCGAAGAGATCATCGATCGGGTCCGAGCACGACGCGTGGTCGTCTCCACCCTTCCGCCCCGGGATCCCCTACCTCAGCTGCACACGCAGTTCAATCAGAACCTCGGCCTGCTCACGAAGGACAAGGGCTGGAGGCTGTGCGATCCGATGGAGGGCGTGCGCTCGGGCGTTCTGTGGGCACCGGGCATGAGCGACGACGGGGTGCATCCGACAGCGGCGGCCGCGAGCAGGATCGGCCAAGCGCTGTCGGAGTGCCTGCTGGACGCGTCGTGATCCGGGTCGGTGGCGTACGCCGCCTGGGCGGTCTCGTGGCCGCTGCCACCGCTGCGGTGGCTGTCGTGGTGTCCGTGGTGTTCGCCGTCCAAGCCCTGGCGTTCCAGTGGACCACGGCGGAGGCGGTGGGGGAAGTCGTTGCCGTGCACCCCGTGCCGGATGATGCAGGCGCACCGCAACCGGACAAACACGTTGTCGTCGTGGAATATCCCGACCGCAACGGACAGTTCCGTCGCTTCGATCAACAGATCACGGGGACTGCTCCGGAGAAGAACGCTGAGCTATTCGTGCGCTATCGCATGGGCCCCCCGGTCGAGGCGCGGTTGGCCAACCTGTGGTGGTTGTGGCGGCCGGCGACGATTGCCAGCGGGGTCGCGCTGATTGCGGCCATGGCTGCAGAAGAGGCATTGCGCAACCGCCGTCGGCTTTCGGCGTCGGGGATGAAGTGAGTCGGATCTCACCTGTCTGGCTGGTCCTCGGTTCGATCCTCTCCGTCCAATTCGGCGCCGCCATCGCGAAAACCTTGTTCGACGAGGTCGGACCCTCCGGCATGGTGTGGCTGCGGCTGCTGACCTCGACGCTGGTGTTCCTGGTCCTCATCCGCCCGAGGGTTCGGGGCCGGACCAGGCAGGACTGGCTCGCGGTGGTCGCGTACGGGGCCTCACTGGCCCTGATGAACTGGGCCATCTACCAGAGCTTCGCGCGGATTCCGATCGGACTGGCCGTCACCCTGGAGTTCCTCGGTCCGCTGGCAGTGGCCATGCTCGGATCACGTACGCCCCGGGATCTGCTGTGGGCAGCTCTGGCCGGCGTGGGCGTACTGCTCCTGGGAGTGGGGCCCTCCGACCTCGACGCCACCGGCGTTCTCTTTGCCCTGCTCGCCGGTGCGGGCTGGGCGGGATACATTCTCGCCGGAAAAATGGTCGGCGGCCGCTGGAAAGGCCTCGACGGTCTTGCTGTCAGCAGCACGCTCGCCACCCTGCTGGTGGCAGGACCTGCACTGACGGCCGACGTCGGTGCCCTGTGGCGACCCGACGTGTTGCTCATCGGGGCGACGGTGGGCCTCATGTCCTCCGTCGTCCCCTACAGCCTTGAGCTCATCGCCCTCCGCCGAATGCCGCCGCGGATTTTCGGCATCCTGATGAGCCTCGAACCCGCCGCGGCGGCGTTGGCAGCGTTCCTCCTCCTGCGGGAGTCACTCTCGCCCTGGGAAGTGATGGCGATGCTGTGTGTGGTGATCGCATCCGTGGGAGCGACCCGCGGCTAATGCCTCAGAGGGCGACGGACTCCTTGGTGGATTCCGGCACACGCTCGATGGACATCGCCGGGCCTTCATGGTTGCGGCGTGCCCCACCGTCACGGTGGTAGTAGTGGTACCCGCCATACACCCCGGTTCCGTAGCGCTTGGTGACGTCGTTCAGCACGATGCCGAGCACATCCCCACCGGCCGCGTCCAAGGACGCCAGGGCCGCGGCGATCTCGTGCCGGCTCACGACGCCGCTCCGCGCCACCACGACGGCTCCGCCGGTCTGGTGAGCCAGCACGGCTGCGTCAGTCACAGGCAACAGCGGGGGAGCATCGAGAAGCACGTGGTCATAGCGGTCCTCTGCGGCGCGGACGAATCGTTCCATGGCCTCCGAGCCGAGCAGCTCCGCAGGGTTGGGGGGCACGGTGCCCGCCGCCAGCACATCGAGACCCGGCGCGCCGCCGGGCTGCACCAGATCCCAGGCGCTCGCCTGACCACTCAGCACGTGCGACAGACCGGCGGACCCTTCCAGGCCCAGCCGATCCGCGACCTTCGGACGGCGGAGGTCGGCATCCACCAGCAGGACGCGTTCTCCCGCGGCAGCCAGCGAACGGGCAAGTCGCGTCGCGGTTTCGGTTTTGCCTTCGGCCGCGACGGAGCTCGTGAAGACCACGGACGGCCGGCGCTCGCCCGCAAGACCGAGAAAACCGAGGTTCGTGCGCAGCGCCCGGAAGGCCTCGTCGGTGACCGAATAGCCATTCTCGTCAGCAGGCGAATCCGGGTTGTGCCGGGCGATGGTGCCGATCACCGCAGCGTCCGTGACGCGGGCGAGGTCGGAAACGGATCGGACCCGGGTGTCGAGCCGGTCGCGCACAAGGGCCTGTCCGAGGCCCAGGAGAGCGCCCAGCAGTACGCCGAGCGCGAGGTTCTGCATCGGCCGCGGGGAGGTGGGCACAGTCGGGATCACCGAACGCTCGATGACGGTGGCCTGCACCAGCCGCTCGCCATCGCGAGCCTTGGGGGACAGCTCGTCCACGGAGACAGCCAGGCTGTCCGCGAGGGCATTCGCGATCGCCGCGGCCTCCAGGGGGTCTCTTCGGGTGGAGGAGATGTCAATGACCGAGGTGTTTGCGGGGGCAGCCACAGAGATGGATTGGCCGAGTTGCTGGGGGGTGGAATCGAGTTCCAGCTGGTCGATCACGGGTTGCAGCGCGAACGGCGAACGGGCGACCTCCACGAAGGACTTGACCTGACGTTCGGCATAGTTGGCGCCTTGGGACAACTCGCCGGCGGTGCCGCTCTCGACCGCCACGTAAAGGGATGCCGTGCCCGTCCACGTCCGCGGTTGGAGCAGGGTGAAGCCGGCAACAGCAGCCACGACGACCAGCATGGCGGCCGTGATGCTCCGCCAGTAGCGGACGAGCAGGCGAAAGAATTCATGCATATCCATGGCACACCCCGTGGTCGGCGACATTGTGGTCGGAGCGTCTTCTCCGAGAGTCGGGCGTCAGTCTAAAGGGACCAATAATGTTTGGCCCATTTTCGTTCCGCCAATCGAGGACGCTGAGGAAGGCTATCCAAATTCTTTGGAAACTTTGGGGTTGTGCCCTGTTTTATGGCGGGATTCCTCCGGTTGGCCTGAAGCGACGGCATGCAGTCAGAGAATGGCCTGTCATAACGGGAGTGAATAGCCGTCGCTGTCGGGGACGATCAGGCTGTCGCTCAGCAGTGAGTCCAGGGCTCGCTGCCGCTGCACCGCGTCCGGCCACACCAGGTCCAGACGCCCGGCGGGAACCGGCTCTTCCGCTTCGCGCAGGGCCTGGAGCAGCAACCCCCGCACCTGGCGGTCGGTGCCGGCGTACGCCTGTCCCCTGCGCGGTGGGCCGGTGTGGGACGGTTGCCCGGCGGCCAGCCACGCACAGTGGCCGGCGATCGGACAGCTCGTGCAGCGCGGTTTTGCCGCTGTGCAGATCAGCGCCCCGAGCTCCATGGACCCGGCGGCCCATCGTGCCGCGCCGCTTGTGGGCATGACGCGAGCCGCCAATCCTCGTTCGGCGGCGGTGGGGGTCTTCGACGGGAACTCAACGCCCTCGAAGACGCGGGCCAGCACGCGGCGCACATTGGTGTCCAACACGGGATGGGCTTGGCCGAACGCGAAGCTGGCCACGGCTGCGGCGGTGTATTCGCCAACCCCCGGCAGCTCCCGCAGCGTCGCCACATCGGAAGGGACCTCGCCTCCGTGCCGGTCATCGATGATGGCGGCGGCGGCGTGCAGCCGGAGTGCCCGCCGCGGATAGCCCAGCCTGCCCCACGCGCGGATCGCTTCCCCCGCCGGCTCCATTGCAAGCGCACCGGGTGTGGGCCAGCGCTCAATCCAGCGCCGCCACGGCTCCAGCACGCGGGCGACCGGAGTCTGCTGCAGCATGAATTCGCTGACGAGCACGCCCCACGCCGAGCATGTCGGGTCGCGCCAGGGGAGGGGGCGAGCGTGTTGGTCGAACCACGCCGCAACAGCCGCGACGATGACCGCGGCCGACTCTGCTTGACTGCGGGAGTGGGTGGGCATGAAGCCGACCCTAACCCGATCAACATGCGGTGGGCGTGGCGCCCTGACGGGACGGTAATCGCTATCTAGTCTGCAGCCATGGAGGGGTTGCTGCATCCGGTCGGGCCGGAGGAAGCTCGGACGTATTGGGTTCGTCGTGGGATTGCCATCGCCGTGGTGGTCGTCCTGTTGTTGGGTTTCGGCTTCATGATCGCCAACATCGGGCGGGCCGAGCCGACCACAGCGGAGCCAGTGGGGCACGAGGTGGAGCAGGAGCAGGTTGCTGCACCAGCCGAAGGGGTTCTCGAAGAAGAAGCAGTGCCGGTGCCGGGCGAACCTGCACCTCCGCCCAGTCCGTCAGTGGCGTCACCGACGCCCGTGGAGACGGCTGCCGCCGCACCTGCAGAAACCCCCGCTCCCACTCCGACTCCGACGGCAGCGTCCGCTACGCCGAGCGAGAAGCCACTGCCCCCGGAACCGGCGAATACCTTCCACCAGGCAACTGCGGCGCCCGCGGCGGACCGTTCGCCCGCGCCGTGCGCGCCCGATGCGGTCAAGGTCTCGGTCGACGGTCCGAAGCGGGTGCAGAAGGACAATCCGGTGATGTATTCCATCGGGATTACCAACACATCAAAAAACGAGTGCTCGGTCGTGGTCAATCCGGAAACCTTCGAAATGAAGGTTTATTCCGGCACCGATCGCATTTGGTCCTCGCGTGACTGCAAGTCGGGAATGCCGCAGCGCGAAGCGCTCCTTCCTTCCGGGAGCAGCCTCGAGTGGCAGATGGAATGGCGAGCCGATCGATCAATGGCTGAATGCAAGACCAACCCGGAGCCCATGGGATCCGGCACCTATGTGGTGACCGCCCAGTTCCTGGAAGCAAAGCCATCACAAGTGGTGCTGCAGTTCACCGCTTAGTCGAGCGGCTGCGAGAACATCGACTCCGCCACCTGCGTCAGCAGATCGCGGATGAGGCGCGCCCGGTGATCGCCGACCCCTTCCACCTCCCGCAGTTCCCCCGTGGTCGCGCCCAGAATGCCCTGAAGCCCGCCGAAATGGTTGATCAGACGCTCCACCACACTGCTCGGTAGCCGTTGGATGCCGGCGAGCTGGCGATAGCCACGTGGCGCGATGTGTGCGTCCAGGGGTGAGCGGAAGCCGATCGCCCGGGCCACTAGCGCAGTGTCGATCAGGTCGGCGTCCTTGAGTTCGGCAAGGTGGCCGAATCCGAACGTTTCATGTTCGTCGGTTGCATAGTCGGTGGCCAGCAGCTCGGCAAGCGCACCCACGCCGGAATCGACCTCCACCAGTTGGAGGCCGATCAGGCGCCCATCGCCACCGAGCTCGGTCACATAGTCGGCGGTCTCGATCTCAAGACGTCGCACCATCTCAAGACGCTGGCCGATGAGCGCGATCTCATGCACGGTGACCTGGTCCTGGACCTCCAGCGTGGAAAGCCGCACCAGAAGCTGTTGAAGCCGGGTGCGATAGCGCTCGAGGGTCTGCAGCGCAAGGTTGGCTCTGTCGAGGATGGCGTGGGGTGCGTCCACAGGAAAGCGTCGGTTGGCAAGGAAGATGGCGATGGTGTTCATGGAGGCGGACACGGTGATGACGGGCAGGCCTGTCTGTTGGGCCACACGCTCCGCAGTCCGGTGACGCGTCCCGGTTTCGACTGTCGGGAGGGATGGATCCGGCATCAACTGGACCGCGGCGGCCAGGATCCTGTCCGCGGCCGCGGACAGAATGATTGCTCCGTCCATCTTCGCGAGTTCCCGGAGCGCGGTCGGTGAGAAGGGCTCGTCCAACAGGAATCCCCCGGAGCTGATCGCACGCACTGCGTCCGTTGAGCCGAGCACCAGCAGTGCTCCGGTCCCTCCACTGAGGATTCGCTCCAAGCCGGCGCGCAACGGCGTGCCCGGAGCCAGGTCGGCCTTGATCTCTCGGGCCCTGGCGTCGATCTCGTTCACCGTTCGTGCCGCTCCTGCTCTGGTTTAGGCCCCATTATGCAACCCGGGGAGACCCCAGTGCCTCGGCGAGGGCGTGCGGCAAAGTGGTGCACTCGATCACCCGGATTCCCCTGACCGATCGTCGGCGAGCTTCGGCGCCGCGTTCCGCCGGCACAATGGCCGTGTCGAACCCCAACCGTGCGGCTTCGGTGATGCGGCGGTCGAGGCCCGGGACCCGGCGCAGCTCGCCGGCCAACCCGACCTCTCCGATGGCCACCACCCGTCCGTCACCGCCGGCTCCCAGCACGGGTCTGTCGGTGGCGGCGGAGGCGATTGCCAACGCACAGGCCAGGTCTGCCGACGGGTCGGCAATCCGGGCACCACCCACGGTCGAGACATAGATGTCCCGATCCGCCAGGCGGATGCCGGTCCTGCGCTGCAGCACCGCGGTCAGCATCGTCGACCTGGCGTTCTCGAAACCCTGACTGACCCTGCGCGGATTCTGTGGCGGGGGAGCGGGGACGACCAGCGCCTGGATCTCGGCGAGCAGGGGCCGGCGACCCTCCATGGTGACGGTCAAGCAGGTCCCGGAAACGGTCTCCGTGTGCTCCGAGGTGAACAGACCGGAGGGGTCGGGCACTTCGACGATGCCCTCCTCGGTCATCTCGAAGCACCCCACCTCATCCGCGGGACCGAAACGATTCTTGGTGGCACGCACCATCCGGAATCCGGAGTGCCGGTCGCCCTCGAAAGTCAGCACCACGTCGACGAGATGCTCCATCGTCCGTGGTCCGGCGATGGTGCCCTCCTTGGTGACGTGGCCGACGATGATGACTGCCATGCCCGTCCGTTTTGCCACGCGCACGAGTGCGCCGGTGGTTTCGCGGACCTGCGTCACGCCACCCGCCGCACCGTCGGCCTCCGTTGTCGTGACCGTCTGAATCGAGTCGAGCACCAGCAAGCCGGGAGCGAGCTCCTCGACATGACCGAGGATCGTGCCCAGATCCGTCTCGGCGGCAAGGAAAAGCTCATCCGCCAACCCGCCGGTGCGCCCGGCACGCAGCCGCACCTGGGCGGGGGATTCCTCGCCGGTGACGTAGAGGGTGCGACGCTTCGAACTCGCCCAACGGGCCGCGACCTCGAGCAACAGGGTGGACTTGCCCACGCCCGGCTCGCCGGCCAACAGAATGACCGCGCCGGGGACGAGCCCGCCACCCAGCACCCGGTCGAGCTCGCTGACACCGGTCAGGTCTCGTTCAGCCAGCTCCGCGGCCACGGTCGCGATCGGGACTGCTCTCGTCTCAGGGGTCTGGGCAGGGACGTCGCGTACGCCCCGCGAACCTTGCTCACTCACCGAGCCCCAGGCCTGGCACTCCCCGCATCTGCCCACCCATTTCGAGGTCGTCCAGCCGCATTCGCTGCAGCGGTAGGGAAGCGTCTTCGAAGCTCGTGCCATGGCGGGAACACTAACCCGAAGGTCAGACATCGGTGGTCCTACTCTGCGTACACGAGCGAATGCCATTAGCATTCGGGGCCATGCGACGGAACACATTGGCGCTGGTTGGCCTGGCAGCTTTGGCTTTGACGACGATCGTGCTGGTGATCTTGTCGTTCCTGCACGTACGACCGGATCCGGCGAGCATCACGGCAGTTCCTGGTGACGCTGGTGCAGTGCAGCCGGCGCCCACTCAAGTGGTGGAGCCGCGCCCCAGCACGGTCGCCAACATCCGAGAGGCACTGGACGGCGATGAGCCGATGGTCATCCTCGTGCTGGGAGATGCGACCGGCATGGACGATGGCACGGCACGTGCGACGCGCTGGGTCTCCCGCTGGGCGGAAGAGTTGGCGGAGGAGCGGCCGGTGACGGTGGCCGTCCGGCAGAGCGATGGGGAGTTCGGGCCTGCGGAGGAATTCGGTGAGGGCGAGGGGACGCCCATCGAGATTCGCAACGCCAGCAATCAGCCGAGTCGGATGGTGGACGTGCTGGCACAGGCGCCACTGCTGATCACCGACGATGTCGACCTCGTGGTCATGAGCTTCGGTCACAGTGAGCAGGCGGCAGAGATCGCCGGGCAGCTCGATGAGCTGTGGGATCGGGTCCCCCCGCAGACGATGGGACTCGTCATGGCCCAGAATCCCCAGCGGGGGGGTGGGGCAGCGGGCCAGCAATCGCGTGTGGAAGCGGTCACCGCGTGGGCCGAGGAGAACGAGCTGCCCCTCGTCGACGTCTTCAACGCGTTCCTCGATGCACCTGAGCCGTTGTCCCAGTTGCTGGGCAGGGACCAGATCAACCCCAGTGAGAGGGGATCACAGATCTGGACGGAGGCAATCGTGGACGCGTTGGAGGCGGAGTGACGCAGCCGAGCTGAGGGGGTCGCACCTCGCTCAGCCGGAGGGGTGGCCGCTCACGGGTTCTCCGCCAGATACTCGTGGAGGCGGTCCTCGCGCAGCGCAGTGCCGAGGTCGGCCATCTTCGCCTCGTCGACGACTGCGATCGACTGATCACCGGCCCAACCGAGCCCGGTGATGGGCGCTTGGAAGCTGATGACGTCCTGTCCGCCCTGGAGGCGCATGGACATCGCGGTTTCCTTGATCTTTTCATTGGTGAGGCCGCTGTCCACCCGCAGCGAACCGGAGAGCTGATCCAGCATTCCGTCGAAGACGACCGGGTTGGCGAGGACGCTGGGGCGAGCGGCCTTGTCGATGATCGCGCGCACAACGTCGCGCTGGTTCTCGGCGCGGTCGAGATCACCGCGGGGGAGGTTGTAACGCTCCCGCACGTAGGCCAGCGCTTCTTCGCCCTTCAGGTTCACGATGCCTTCCGGGAAATAATGGGAACCCGCCCGGAATGCACGCTTGTTGAAGACCTCGACCCCGCCAAGGGCTTCGGTGACCTTGATGAAGCCCTCGAAGTCCACCACGGCCGCGTGGTCCATCGGCACACCCGTCAGGTCGTTGAGCGTGCGAACCGTGAGTTCGGGCCCGCCGAAGGCATAGGCCCAGTTGATCTTGCCCTTGCCACGACCCGGGATGTCGACCCACATGTCACGCGGGAAAGAGATCAAATAGACCTTGTCCTTGGCTGCGGTGACGTGAGCGATCATCAACGTGTCGGAGCGGCCTTGGTCCGGCCCCCGGGAGTCGCTGCCCATGAGCACGTAGTTGGTGCCCACCGGCGGGGGCAGTGCACGGGGGGCCGAATCGCCCGCACCACCGCCTCCACCGGAGGCGGCGCTGGAGCCGGGCATGAAATCCTCCCGGGCAATCCCCGACAGGGCGGACTCGATCCGCTGGAAATACCAGCCGACAAGAACCCCGGCGCCCAACAGGAGCACGAGAAGGCTGACGAGTGCGATCAGCAGCGGCTTGCGTCTGCGCCCCCTGCGCGCTGCCCTTCGGGGACCCCTCTTGTCCGGGGCCCGGTCAACGTCCCGATCCGGGTCCTCGGAGAACAGGGAGATCCCGTCGCTCATCTCGCCTCCTTCGTCCACCAGTCGTACTTGCCTGGTGTGGTCGAACCGTTCGGCTCGGTTGACCTGTCTGGTTCGGTAGAACCGCTCGGTCCGGATGGGCCGTCGGGTGCCGTTGACCGCTCGACTGTATTCGCGATGGTCCGGACTGCGACCGTGATCTCATCACTGCATTGGGCGAAAACCTCGTCGCTCTGGCGATAAGGGTCTGCGATGTCGTCGTCCACTGGATCCTGGGCCCGGGCAGCGACCCGGAGTTCCGGTGCCTGACGGGTGAGCTCTGCCAGCGCCGCTGCCTGCGACGGCTGTTCGTCGATCTTCATGCCCGCAACGATCCTGGCGAATTCGCGCAGGGTGAAGGCGCGCCGGACCGCCATCGGGACAAGCTCAACCGCGAGCGCCCGGTGGAAACGGGTCAGGCCGAGGATCAGATCGGCTTCCCGCACCAAACGGGGAGTCAGGCTCTGAGCGGCAAAGGCACTCGTATCCATCGGCAGGAGCGCCGCCATTTGTGCCTCCACCCCGTGACCAACGACCGCTGAGGTGCCGGCGCTGACCACGTTGATGCCGGGGCCCAGCCTTTCGCGCAGGAGATATTCCGCAGCCGGTGACCTGCAGATATTGCCGGTGCAGATGGTGAGAACAGTGAATGACACGGGGTCAAGTGAAGCAGAGGTCACCAATTCAGCCGGCTTGCAACGTCCAATACGCGGGCATTCGCTTCCGATTCTCCAATGCTGATCCGCACGCCGTCCCAGGGGCTTCCGGAGATATACGGACGCACCATGAGGCCTGCCCTGGTGAACTCCGCAGCGAACTCCGCGGTCCGTTCCCGGGTGCCGAACCAGACGAAGTTCGCCTGGGTGTCCGGCAGTTCGAAGCCCTGCTGAGTCAGTCCGGCGACGAGAGCCTGACGCTCCCGGACCACTGCTGCCACCTGGTCCATCAGCTTGTCGTACACGGACAGCGCCGCAACCACTGCGGCCTGCGCAGGGAGGGAGACTCCGAAGGGCAGCGCGACGGCACGGACGGCCGCTGCCAGTTGGGGCTCCGCGACGGCGTACCCGACCCGGAAACCCGCCAACCCATAAGCCTTGGAGAAAGTACGCAGGACGGCCACGTTGGGTCGGTCGTGCCACAGCTCGAGCCCGCGTGCTGCGGCCGGGTCGGTGATGAACTCGACGTACGCCTCATCGACAGCGATCAGGATGTGGTCCGGCACCGCCTCGATGAACGCCCGGAGCTCGTCGTGACCGACTGTTGGGCCGGTCGGATTGTTGGGTGTGCAGACCAGGATCGCCTTAGTGCGTGGGGTGATCGCGGCCAGCATCGCATCGAGGTCGTGGCTGGCGTCGGGGCGCAGCGAGACCTGTACGCCGACCGCGCCACACACCTGGACCGCGATCGGATAGGCCTCGAAGCTGCGCCAGGCATAGACGACCTCGTCGCCGGGCTCGCACACGGCCTGCAGCAGGTGATAAAGCACCGCGACCGAACCGGTGCCGAACGCGAGATTGTCCTCAACGATCGGCACTTCCGCGGTCGTGAGGTGGGCCGCCACCGCCTCCAGTGCGGCGGAATTGCCCATGTCGGGATAGCGGTTCATCGTTGAACAGCTCGCCTGTGCCGCCGCCAGGATTTCATGGAGAGGTGGGAAGGGGTTCTCGTTGCTGGACAGCTTGAAGGTGCGCTCACCGCTCGAGGCGGGCTTGCCCGGCTTGTACGCCGGCAGGTCGGCCACCGCAGCCCTGATCGGCACGGCCATCAGATGCGCACCTCACCGTTGGCGGTCCGGAAGTGGGCGGCGATGATGCCGGGCGTGCCGTGGGGCGCGATCCACTCGATCTCGAAACCCAGATGCCCCAGCAGATCGGCGCGGCGACCCAGCCACTCTTCCAGGCGGGCACGGTCGCCCGCGATCTCCAGCCGAATCAGCTCGACCGAACCGGCTAGTGCCTTGGGCAGCACGGACTCCTCGCTGATCCACTGGATGAAGAAGGGAAGCTGCGGGTCGGCCTGGGTGCCGCGCACTCCGATCTGTTTCCACTCCAGGAGCCTGCCGTCGGGGAAATGCCGACTGCCGTCGACGGCCTGACGTCCGAGGCGGAGCTCCACACCGGAGAGGTCGTCCACGGAAATCGCCCAGCCGAGCCAGCCGCCCCCCGCCTCGGACCGGGCGCGCACCACCTGCCCGAAGGGTGCCTTGTCGGCGACCGGGTGTTCCAGAACTTCGACGATCTCGATATAACGACCGTCGGCCAGGGGGATCAGGCGGTTGCGCGTGCCGAACCGCGGGTGGAACCCGCCGTCGCGGGAATCCTCTCCGAGGGCCTCGCTCAGCCGGTCGGCGGTCCCCCGCAACCCCTCCGGGCCCGCTGCAAAGACAAGATGGTCGACGTGCATGGCCTCATTCTGGCCCCTCACCCCGTTTCCCCCGAATCGGGGGTGTGCGGGAGGTGCGAATCCTCTGCGTGATAGCACGATGGTCTCCTCTTGCGCGTCATCCTAATCGGTCACTTCGGGTGTTCTGTCGCGTGGCGGGGTGGATGGTTGTGCTGGCAGCAGCTTCGAACTCCTCGCAATGGGTCACGAGTTCGGCGTACGCGGCCGCACCCATCAACTCCGTCAGCTCCGCCGCATTCGTGCGATAGACCGGATCCGCGGCGGTGTGGGCGTCGGTGTGGGAGGTGCAATACCAGTCCAGTTGATGGCCTCCCGAGCCCCAGCCCGAGCGCACGTATTCCCCGATTGTCACCTCGAGATAGCTGGTGTCGTCGCCACGGTCCACCGTGCGGTATTGCCGCCGGATCGGCAGTTGCCAGCACACGTCCGGCTTGGTCTCGGTGATCGGCCGGCCCTCGCGGAGTGCCAGCGCGTGCAGCGCGCAGCCATAGCCGCCGGGGAATCCGATGCGGTTGAGGAAGATGCAGGCGCCATCCACGACCCGGGTCTTGCGGTCGGGCTGTTCGCCTTCCCCGACATGGTCCGGATCCTCCAATTCCGCCCAGCCTCCCGCGGCGGCCTCGTCCGCGAACTGCCAGGTCCCGGCCGTCAGCCGCGCCGTGGCCGCCCCGACCCGGCGTTCGTCGTCGGCATCGGCGAAGTGCGCGCCGTGGGTGCAGCAGCCGTCGTCAGGGCGGTCGGCATAGATCCCGGGGCAGCCCTGCCCGAACAGGCAGCGCCACCGGGAGGTCAGCCAGGTCAGATCGCAGCGGAACACCTGCTCGGCACCGTCGGGATCGGGGAACTCGACGAAGGACCTGGCGAAGGGCGTACGGATCTCAGGCATGCGGATCAGTATGAGACCAGGAGCCTGCAGAGGTACATTTTCGATCGTGCGACTCGGAGTTCTCGACATCGGATCCAATACCGTCCACCTGCTGGTGGTCGATGCGCGGGTGGGCGGCGCGCCCAGCCCAGCTGCCTCCCACAAACGGGAGCTCCGCCTGGCCGAGCACCTCCAGAAGGACGGCACGATGAGCAGGAAGGGCATCCTGTCGTTGATCGACATGGTCGAATCCTCGCGGGTGCTCGCGGAGGACTCGGGGTGCTCGAAGGTCCTGCCGTTCGTCACCTCAGCACTGCGCGAGGCGAGCAACTGTGACGACGTCATCGCCGAGTGCAAGGACGCGACAGGCGTCGAACTGCGCGTCCTGTCCGGGACCGATGAAGCGCGCGGCACCTTTCTCGCGGCTCGACGATGGTTCGGCTGGTCAGCGGGAGCGCTGAGCGTGTTCGACATCGGTGGCGGATCGGTGGAACTCTCCTGCGGCCGGGACGAGGAGCCCGAGGTCGCCCTGTCGATCCCCGTCGGCGCCGTGCGCATGGCGCGTGAGTTCGGTCCGACCGATGTGGCGGGGATTCGGAGGTACGCACGGGCGGAGATCGGTGCGGTCGTCGGTGAGGTGCTGCGCAGAGGGCCCTATGACCGGGCTGTGGCCACCTCCAAGACGTTCAAGATGCTCGGGCGGCTGACCGGGGCTGCACCGTCCGCCGACGGGGTGTTCGTCCGGCGGATCCTGTCCCGCGAGAAGCTCAAGGAAGCGATCGGAATGATCGTCGAGATGCCCGTCGAGAGGCGTTCGGAGTTGGCCGGTGTTTCGGCAGGCCGTGCTCCGCAGCTTCTGGCCGGGGCCGTGGTGGCGGAGTCCGTCATGGAGCTGGCGGGAGTGGATGAGCTCGAACTGTGCCCCTGGGCACTGCGGGAGGGCATCATCCTGAACTACCTCGACCACCTTGAATATTTCGAGTCGGGATCCATCAAAGCCCGCAAGATCGGCCAGCGCATGCGGCTTCAACCGGAGGCTCTCGAAGTCGCCGCACTCGAAGCGGGTCAAAGCGAAGCCTGACCGCTCGCGACCATGCGGGGTAGGGTGACCCGGGTGAGTTCCGAACGCGATCGGCGAGAAGCCACCCCGCCCCCGCCCGCCCCCCGCGTCGCCCTCAGCACGTCTGCGGTCTATCCGGAGACAACGTCGGCGGCGTTCGAGTGGGCCGGCCGGCTGGGCTATGACGCCGTCGAGATCATGGTCGGCACGGACGCCCTGTCGACCGATGTCGATGCAGTGCAGCGGCTGCGCGACCACCACCAGATTCCGGTGGTCTCCGTGCACGCACCGACCCTGCTGCTCCTGCCGCGAGTGTGGGGCACCGACCCCTGGGAAAAGCTGGAGCGCTCGGCGCGCGCCGCTCTCCAGCTCGGGGCACCCACGGTCGTCGTTCACCCGCCGTTTCGCTGGCAGGGGTCCTATGCGAAGAACTTCCTCGCCGGCATCACCAGACTGACGGAGACGACCGGCATCACGTTCTGCCTGGAGAACATGTATCCCTGGCGGGCGCCCCGTGGGGAGTTCAAGGCGTATCTCCCCGACTGGGACCCGACCGAACTCGAATACGACCACCTCACGCTGGACCTGTCGCACGCCTCGACGTCCAAACAGAACTCGCTGGAGCTGGCCAAGGAATGGGGCCCCCGGCTCAAACACGTCCACCTCACCGATGGCACCGGATCGTTCATGGACGAGCACCTCGTCCCCGGCCGTGGTGACCAGAACGCCGATCAGCTGCTGCACTATCTCGGGGAATCCGGATACGGCGGTGATGTGATCCTCGAGATCAACACGCGGGGAGCAAAGACGCGGGACGACCGCGAGCGCGATCTCTATGAGGCCCTCGTGTTCACGCGCACCCATCTTGCGGCCACCCAGCGCGCGCGGACGAGCGGTGGCGGCGACGCCTGACCCCACTCCGATGGCTGAGGAGGCCGCAGGCCCTCTCGAAGCCCCGGGCGGCGCCCGGTTCGGGCTCGAGGTGCTCCTCGTCCTCGGAGTCTCGCTGGGGGAGTCAGCGGTCTATTCCATCCTGCGCATCATCGAGCGGATGACGCGGCCCGAACCGCTGTCCGCGCAGACGTCCACGATGAACACCTCGGCCACCCCGGAACGGTCATGGCTCGATCTGGCCTACCAACTCGCCAACCTCGCCTTTCCGCTCGTCCCGGTGCTGCTCGCGCTCTATCTGCTCTGGCTCGCGGCCGGTCCGCGGGCCTGGCCGGGGGATGACCCGGGCGTACGCCCCTGGCACCGCATCGGCTTCGACCTGCGCCGGCCCCGGGCCGATCTGGGCAGGGGAGTCGTGGTCGCGGCCGGGATCGGCATTCCGGGGCTCGCATTCTATCTGTTCGCTCGCGAGATCGGCATCAACACCAACGTCGCTCCGGCGAATCTCGCGGAGAACTGGTGGACGGTCCCGATCTATCTCCTCGCCGCCGTGATGAACGGCATTCTCGAAGAGGTGCTGATGCTCGGCTGGCTCTTCCTGCGACTGCGGCAGCTGCAGTGGTCCTGGGTCGCCGTGCTCATCGTGTCCGCGGCGGTGCGCGGGAGCTATCACCTCTATCAGGGCTTCGGTGGCTTCGCCGGCAACCTGGTCATGGGGGTCGTGTTCGGCGTGTTGTTCCTGAGGTGGAAGCGCGTGGGCCCGTTGGTCGTCGCGCACACGGTGCTGGATGTGGTGGCTTTCGTGGGGTACGCAGTCGTCGCCCCGCACGTGACCTGGCTCTAAGAGTTGCCGGGACCCGGCGACGCACCTAGCCCGGGGCTTTCATGGCGC
>LSQX01325933.1_pt2 | contig 16784 bp, 18 predicted proteins | sample 654561 | NCBI WGS metagenome assembly LSQX01 (sample SAMN04489861, study PRJNA283612) | anaerobic digester metagenome | isolation source: 4 biogas reactors fed with cattle manure at either 37C or 55C with and... | place: Denmark: Kongens Lyngby | collected 2014
GGACTTGTCGCGTGCATAATCCAAGCTAGAGTTCGTCGAAATCCTCGGAGGCCACAGGGGGCAGGGCGGCCCGGTAGCGGATATCGAGGCGGGGGACTTGGGCGCGCATGTCGAGGCGCAATTCAATGTCTTGGAGGTCGCGGGCGTTGGACCAGCGCGCAAACATGATGGCCACCAGCGGTTCTCTTTGATCAGCGGCCTTGTTTTCCTGGATTCGGCGGGAGGCATGGGCCGCGGTTTCGAGGGCTTCTTTTTTCCAGGTTTTCAGGTCGCGCAGATCGCGCTCATAGGGCGCCAGGTCGCGGGCAATCAATTCATCGCGGCGCTGCCAGCGTTCATAGCGGGTGTGCAGGGTTTCGCGCCGGCGCTGCAGGCGCTCTTCGGCGATGGCGATTTCATGATCATATTGCCGGGCCAGTTCATCCTGTTTGTCGAGACGGCGCTGCAGAGCAGTGACGTCGCGCGGCACGGTGATGGTGCGCTCCCGGGGTGGGCCATAGCGTTGGCGAAGCTGTTCGCGCAGGAAGAGAAAACGGCGTTGGGCCTGGGCGAGGGACAGGGGGGGGATGTCGCGGCCTTCGGGATCGGAAAAGGCTAGATGAATCCGCACCAGGGCGTCCCACTGGAAGATATAGGTGAGGCGGCAGGGCAACTCGACGGTGGTGGTCAGATAGGTCAGTGCGCGGCTGCCGGCATGCGCGGGGGAGGCATCTTCAGCGGCGCGCACCTCGTCGGGGCTCATGCCCCAGCGCACCCGCCGGAAATGGTATTCATCTTCCGTCGGCAGGGGGGGCGTGGCTGGATCCTCATGAGCAGGTTCTTCGGGGGGAGGATCCTCCCATATTTCGTCATCCAGCAGGTTCCAGAACGGCTCGAAGGCGGGTTCGGCTTCCGGCTGTGATTCGGGAGAGGCGGAATCAGGCGCCAGCGTCTCTTGATCGTTCACGGGCAGCAGGGCCGCGATTTCCCCGGTTTCCGCGGTGCGGGCGACTTCATCGGCGTGTTCCACAACGGGGGCGGAGACCAAAACGATGCCCACATAGGCGAGCAAGCCGACGGCCCCGGCCAGGATAAGGATTCGTTTCCAATTGAAGTCGTCCATGGACGGAAATATGGCCCAGTCGGCCGCGAATGCCAAACCCATTTCACGCGGGCAACCCGGTTGTGACGCGTGAAACCTGCGTCGGGAGGCGGGATTAGTCGTCTTCGAGGTTGTCGAGGATCTTGCCGAGTTCTGCCAGAAAGGTGTGCAGACTCGCGCCGGCGAACACGTTGGCTTCCTTGAGATAAGTAAAGCGAACTTTCAGGAAGTGGTTTTGGAATCCCCTGAGATAGAGGTGGGACAACAACTCAATGCCTTCCTGAGAGAAGGCAAACGACGCATGGAGTGAGACGGGTATGGTTGAACCCGGCTGCCAGGCGGCCTCGCCCGTGGAGATGATGTTGAAGTCCTCGTACAATCCGTTTTCGGCGAAGTGGGCGACCTCGCGGATGGTTTCCTGGAAGTGGTCCTTCAGCACGGGGTCTTGCAGGTTGGAGGGGACTGTCGAAAGACCCAGGGTATAGAGATAGACGTCGGCCTTCTCCCAAGGCCCCTCATAGCGGACACTCACGCCGAGGCCGGGATTTTGAGCTTCGTAGTCGGCGGCTCCAGGCCCCTTGCGAAGACCGCCAAGGCGATCGGGAAACTCAATGCCGGTATCGGGATGCTGATAGGGTTCGGCATGGACGCTCTGGATGGTCAGCAGGACCATCGTGGCGGCGAGGCAGCAACGTTGAATGGTTTTGAGCATGACTTCCCTTCTGCGCGTGGCGTCGCGCTGATTTGTGATGGCAGTGTAGCGTGGTGATTTTGGGCGCATGAGTCAGAAGTGTTTGTTTTGTTCAGTTGGCAGGCGGGGGCCCGGATTGGCCGGGCGGGTTGTCGAGGAGGTCGGGGCGGCGGACCCGGGTGCGGGCTTGGGCCTGCTTCTGCCGCCAGCGGGCGATCTCGCCATGGTTGCCGTTGGTGAGGATGTCGGGAACGGCCATGCCACGGAAGACGGGAGGACGGGTGTATTGGGGGTACTCGAGGAGTCCGGTGGTGAAGGATTCGTCGTCGGTGGCGCCTTCGCCGCCGAGCGCGCCGGGGAGGAGGCGCACGACGGCATCGGCGACGACGGCGGCGGCGATGACGCCGTTGGTGAGGACGTAGTCGCCGATGGAAATTTCGAGGTCAACCAGAGCCTCGCGGATGCGCTCGTCCACGCCTTCGTAGTGTCCGCAAATGATGAGCAGATGGGTTTCGGCGGCCAGACGCTGGGCGGTGGCCTGTTTGAAGGTGGCGCCCTGGGGGGTCATGAGCAGAACCTGGGTGTCGGGGCCGCGCAGGTCTTCGACGGCCTTGAAGACGGGCTCGGGCTTCATGACCATGCCGGGGCCGCCGCCATAGGGGCGGTCGTCCACGGTGAGATGGGCCCCGGTAGCGTAGTCGCGCAGATTGATGCAACGGAAGTCCACCAGGCCCGCCTGTTGGGCGCGCTTGAGGATGCTCTCGCCCAGGACGCCATCGAGCATCCGGGGGAAGATGGTCAGGATGTCAATCCGCAACGCCATGGCGGATGCCCAGCGGGGAAGGTCTTATTCGACGACTTCGAGCATGGCGCGGCGGTTTTGACGCGCGGCGACGGTGCTGAGCAGGGTGCGCAGAGCGCTGACGGTCTTGCCGTTTTTGCCGATCACTTTGCCGATATCGTCGGGATGGCAGCGCAGTTCGAACACCACGGTGCGTTCGCCTTCGATTTCGGAGAGGCGCAGCTCATCGGGATGATCCACAAGTTCGCGGACAACATATTCGATCAATTCTTTCATGGGGATACCTTGGGGAAGAAGGGGGAAAAGGGGACGGAAGGAGAGTGAGCGCGGGGCTATTTGCCCGCGCGGCTCTTCTTGATGAGCGCGGCGACGGTTTCCGTGGGCTGGGCGCCCTTGGCCAGCCAGGCCTCGGCGCGTTCCAGGTCGAGCTTGTAGTGGCCGCTGGTCTTGCGGGGATCGTACCAGCCGATTTCCTCGAGAAACGTTCCCTGGTTGGCGCTGCGGACATCCGCGACCACAATCCGGAAAAAGGGCTTCTTGTTCGCGCCCATTCTGCGAAGACGAATTCTTACTGCCATGTCGGTTCCTTGTGTTGTTTGTCTGGCCGCCCCGGGCGCGACCGTTTCACTATGAGTTCCCGGGTCTAAACGAAACGCGGCGGACTCTACCCGAAAAGTCCGCCCAGTGGCAACCTTTTTTGCATTTTTTTTACTTTCTTCATCATGTTGCGGGCCTGGCGGAAATTGCGGATGAGGTTGTTGACGTCGCTGACCTGCACGCCGCTGCCCTTGGCGATACGCCGGCGGCGGCTGGCATTGAGGATGTCGGGATGCCGCCGTTCCCGGGGGGTCATGCTCAAGATGATGGCCTCGGTCATCTTGAGCTGCTGGTCGGATTGCTGTTCGATCTGGTTGAGATGTTTGCCGGGAAGGGTGGCCGCGCCAGGAATCAGGTCCATCAGCTTGTGCAGGGGCCCCATTTTTTTGAGTTGGCGCAACTGGTTGAGGAAATCGTTGAGATCGAGCGCGTCGGCATGACGCAGTTTGGCCTGCATGGTCTCGGCCTGCTCGAGGTCCACGGTGGCCTGCACTTTTTCGACGAGACTGACGATGTCGCCCATGCCGAGGATGCGCTGGGCCATGCGGTCGGGGTGGAAGGTTTCGAGGTCTTCGGGGCGCTCGCCGATGCCGACGCGCAGGATGGGGCAGCCGGTGACGCTGACCACCGACAGGGCGGCGCCGCCGCGGGCGTCGCCGTCGAGCTTGGTCAGGATGAGGCCGGTCAGGCCGAGGGCTTCGTGGAAAGTTTTGGCCACATTGACGGATTCCTGCCCGATGGCGGCATCGAGGACGAGGACCACGTTGCGCGGTTCGGTGGCCGCGCGCAGGGTCTTGAGTTCGCTGACGAGTTCCTCGTCAATCTGGAAGCGTCCGCCGGAGTCGTAGAGGATGATGTCGTAGAAGTTCTGGCGGGCGTGGCGCAGGGCGCGGCGGCCGAGATCGGGCACGGTTTCGCCGGGTTTGGGTTTGAGCACGTCCACCCCGGCGGCGCGGCCGAGGGTTTCGAGCTGTTCGATGGCGGCCGGGCGGCGGATGTCGCAGGCGGCCAGCAGCGCCTTTTTGCCCTGCTGTTTCCATTGGCGGGCCAGTTTGCCGGCGGTGGTGGTTTTGCCGGAGCCGTGCAGGCCCAGCAGAAGAATGCCGGCGGGGAGGGCGGTCAGGTCGAAGTCGCGCCGGGTGGAGCCGAGCAGCTCGACGAGTTCGTCGTGGATGGCCTTGATGATCTGCTGGCCGGGGGTGACGCTGGCCAGCACTTCGGCCCCGAGACTCTTCTGCTTGACGCGCTCAATGAAGTCCTTGGCGGTGGCGTAGTGGACATCGGCTTCGAGCAGGGCCATACGAACTTCGCGCAGGGCGTCCTGGATGTTTTTCTCGGACAGGGTTCCGAATCCGCGCAGATTGCGGAACACCTCCTGAAGGCGGCTGGTCAGGCGTTCGAACATGGGTTATTCGGCGTCAGGCGCGGCGACGGTTTCGTCGGGAGGCTCGGTGGCGACCGTTTCATCGGGCAGGGGTTCGATGCGGACGAGTCCGCGGCCATCGCAGCGCGGGCAGGTGTCCGCTGTGCCGCTATCGGGCAGGATGGCGCGGCCCATGCCGGCGCAGAAGGAGCAGAGGTGTTCATTGGGGCCGAAGCGGCGGATGACCCCGAAGCCGACCCCGTGGCAAAGGGGGCAGGGTTGATAGCGGCCCTGGTCGTCGAGCAGACGGCCGAGGCCGTCGCAGCCGTTACAGATGATTTGTTCGACGCCCTGTTCGGACCAGTCCTGTTTTTCGGCGTCGGTGACACCCCATTTATGGAGCAGGAATCGGCTGAGGCGGTCGGCGAGGGTTCCTTCGGCGTAGTCGGTGGTGCCTTCGCGGCGGGTTTGCTTCATCCAGTTCCACTGGAGGGGCGCGCCAACCAGCACCAGCAGGAGGATCAGAGAGGCATAGACGCCGGTGTGTCCGCGTCTGGGCCGGTAGGTGCGCGGGATGATTTGCGCACCCGTTTCGCCAGCGCGAGGCGTTCCCGTCCGGCGTAATCGGACCGGAGGCTTATCAGATTGAATTGGTTCCTTGGACACAATATTCTCCGGATGGCTTCGGCCTGGTCATCGCCGATTTCCAGCAGGAGCCATCCCTCGGGCACAATAACACGGGCGGCCTGGGAAACAAGCCGCGAGATGAGTTGCAGGCCGTCCCGGCCGCCATCGAGGGCCATGGCCGGCTCGAAATCGCGCACATGCGCGGGCAGGTTGGCGCAGTCGGCGGTGGAGACATAGGGCGGGTTGGATACCACCATGTCAACACTGGCGGGGGGCAGGCCCTCGAGCAGGTCGGTTTGGATGAATTCGACGTTCGCGCCGAGGCGACGGGCGTTTTCGCTGGCGAGAGCGAGGGCGTCGGAGGAGATGTCGGTGGCCAACACGCGGGCTTGAGGCGCCATCAGGGCGAGGGCGCAGGCGACGCAGCCGGAGCCGGTGCAGGCATCCACCACGACGGGTTGGCCGGGCATCGGGCGCAGCTTTTCGAGTGCCAGTTGGGTCAGTTCTTCGGTTTCGGGGCGGGGGATCAGCGCGCGTTGGTCGCAAAGGACGCGCAGGCCGAGGAAATCGGTCTCGCCAATGACGTATTGGACCGGTTCGTGGACAGCGAGACGGTCAACGCCTCGCGCGAAGGCGTCCCGCCGGGCGGGGGTGGGTTGCGCGGACAAGTGGCGCTGCACGTCCAGCAGTCCGCAGTCGAGCAGATGGGCGGCCAGCCATCGCAGGCGCGATTCGGCTTCATCAACACCCGTGGCTTCGAGGCGCGCGCGCGAGTCGGCCAGGAGTTGGGCCCATGTGCCGGGCCGGGAGGGCATCAGATGTCCTTTTTGACCTGGGCGGCCAGGCGCAATTCGATGTCGCGGGCCTGGAGCGCCGCAATGACTTCGTCGAGATTTCCCTGCATGATGTTGTCGAGGGAGTAGAGCACCAGGTTGATCCGGTGATCGGTCAGGCGGTTTTGCGGGAAGTTGTAGGTGCGGATACGTTCGCTGCGGTCGCCGGATCCGATCTGGGTTTTGCGCTCGCCGGCCAGTTTGTCGTGCTCCTGCTGGCGCTGCAGATCGAGCAGGCGGGCGGCCAGCACGCGCATGGCTTTTTCGCGGTTGCGGTTTTGACTGCGCTCATCCTGGCAGGCCACCACCAGGCCGGTGGGCAGGTGGGTGATGCGAATGGCCGACTCGGTTTTGTTGACTTTCTGCCCGCCGGGGCCGGACGCGCAAAAGAGGTCAATGCGCAGGTCCTCGGGATTGATTTGGACTTCGCTGATTTCCTCGACCTCGGGCAGCACCGCGACGGTGGCGGCGGAGGTGTGGATGCGGCCCTGGGCTTCGGTGGTGGGCACGCGCTGGACGCGGTGCCCGCCGCTTTCATAGCGGAGGGTTTTATAGACGTCTTCGCCCTCGACGGAGAAAATGATTTCCTTGTAGCCGCCGAGATCGGAGGGAGAGGCGGCGATGGGCGACGTTTTCCAACCGCGCGCTTCGGCGAAATGGACATACATGTGGTAGAGATCGCCGGCGAAAAGGGCGGCTTCTTCGCCGCCGGTGCCCGCGCGGATCTCGAGGATGGTGTTGCGGCTGTCGTCGGGGTCCGGCGGCAGCATCAGGGCCATGAGGCGCTGCTCGGCGGCGGGGAGGGCGGCTTCAAGCTCCTCCTGCTCGGCCCGGGCCATCTCGAGCATGTCGGGGTCGTCGGCCTGCTCGGTTTGCAGTTCGGCATTTTGCTCGAGGAGCCGGCGCAGGCGCTCGACCTCGTCGGAGGCGTTGAGCAGGTTGCGCATGTGCTGGTGTTCGCGCACCAGTTCCTTGAAGGTTTTCGGGTGGGAGGCCGCGCCGGGCTCGGCCATGGCCGCTTCGAGTTCCCCGATGCGCCGGGCGATTTGCTGCAGATAGGAGGGATCCAGTTTCATGATGAGAATACAAAACGGGCCGGACAAGCCCCATGGGGGGACGCTCCGGCCCGTCGCGGTGGATAGCTACTTGTTGGCAGGCTTGACGGCGTAACGGCGGTGGAACCGGTCCACGCGGCCCTCGGTGTCAATGTACTTGGCCTGCCCCGTGAAGAACGGGTGGCAGACCGCGCAGGTATTGACGCTCATTTCCTTGACCGTCGAGCGGGTTTTCAGCACATAGCCGCACGCGCACGTGATGGTCGCTTCTTCGTATTTCGGATGAATATTCTTTTTCATGTCGGAAGTCCCTGACGCTATTGGTCCACACCAAGCGGATCAAAATCGCGTGAACCCTACTGCCTGACGCCCGTCTTGGCAAGGATTATTTCTGTTTTTGTGCTCAATTGGAGGGGGATTGTTTTGACAGTTGAAAATGGCGGGTGATAGGGTTGTCCACTCTGCGGGAGATTGATTCCCGGCGGCGAGGAAAGGATCCGATGGCCACAGTACGACTTGAGCATGTCACCAAGGTTTTCGAGGGCGGGGTGACGGCGGTGCACGACGCGAACCTCGAGATCGGGGATCGCGAATTCATGGTGCTGGTCGGGCCGTCGGGTTGCGGCAAATCCACGTTGCTGCGCATGATTTCCGGACTCGAGGAAGTGACCCGGGGGACGGTGTACATTGACGGGCGGGCGGTGAACGATGTGCCGCCCAAAGACCGCGACATCGCGATGGTTTTCCAGAACTACGCGCTGTATCCCCACATGACGGTCTATAACAACATGGCCTTCGGGCTCAAGCTGCGCAAATATCCCAAGGTCGAGATCAAGCGGCGGGTGATGGAAGCGGCCGACATCCTCGGGCTGGAGAACTATCTCGAGCGCAAGCCCAAGGCGCTGTCGGGCGGCCAGCGCCAGCGGGTGGCCGTGGGCCGGGCCATTGTGCGCAAACCCAAGGCGTTTCTGTTTGACGAGCCTCTGTCGAACCTGGATGCCAAAATGCGTGTGCAGATGCGCGCCGAGATCACCAAACTGCACCAGCAGTTGCAGAGCACCATGATTTATGTGACCCACGACCAGATCGAAGCCATGACCATGGGCGACCGGATCGTGGTGATGAAGGACGGCTTGATTCAGCAGGTGGATCGGCCGCTGGACCTCTACAACCGACCGGCCAACCGGTTCGTGGCCGGCTTTATCGGCAGTCCGCCGATGAATTTCTTTGCCGGGACGGTACGGCGGGGGGCTGCGGGCCTGATGTTTGACGCGGGCGCCTTCCAGGTGGCGGTGGCGGCGGACGCGGCGGATCGCCTGGCGGGGCACGAGGGCCAACCGGTGGTGCTGGGGGTGCGCCCGGAGGATGTGGACGAGCGCGATTCGGCGTCGAACGCCGCCCCCGACCGGGTGCTGAGCGCCAGGGTGGAGATCATCGAGCAGATGGGCGCGGAGATTTACCTGCACGCCCGCGCCGGTGAACACAACCTGACCGCCCGGGTGGCGGCGTCCTGCCGCCGGCAGGTGGGCGAGCAGGTGGACATGGTGCTCGACATGGATCGGGCGCACTATTTTTGCGGCGAGGATGGGAAATCGCTGTTGAGAGGAGACTAGGGCGATGGATCTGGCACTAAGCGAGCTATTGCATACTGCGGGCGTGATTGTGGCGGCCTATGCGGTTTTGACCCTTTTGGGCATGTTCCTGAAAGCGGAGTCGGCCACCTGGAACAAACCCGCGACGGAGGAAGAAAAATGAGATTGGGCGTCAACATTGACCACGTGGCCACGCTGCGACAGGCGCGGCAGGCGGCCTATCCCTCGCCTTTGGAGGCGGCCGCGCTTTGCGAAAAAGCCGGTGCGGATGGCATCACCCTGCATCTGCGGCATGACCGCCGTCATATTCAGGATGCCGACCTGATGGCACTGCGCTCAGCGGTGAACATTCCAATCAATTTGGAAATGGCCAACACGGCTGAGATGGTGGCCATCGCCCTCGAGGCGCGGCCCGACGAGGTCTGCCTCGTGCCGGAGACCGCCGCGGAGGTGACGACCGAGGGCGGACTGGACGCGGTCAGGCAGTTTGATGCCTTGAAGCCGACGATTGCGCGCCTGAAGGAGGCGGGCATGGTGATCAGCCTGTTCATCGAGCCGGCCGTCGAGCAACTCGACGCGGCGGTGGCGCTGGGCGCGCCGGTGGTCGAGCTGCATACCGGCACCTATAGCACGAGCACAGGCGCCAAGCAGCTGGAAGAACTGGCCCGGCTGGTCGCTGCGGCCCGCCACGGACACGGCATCGGCCTGCAAATCAATGCCGGGCACGGACTCAACACCGAAAATCTGCCCCCGTTCCTGGCGGCGGTGCCCCATTTGGACACGCTGAACATTGGCCATAGCATCGTGGCGCGCGCGGTCATGGTGGGCATGGTGGAGGCCGTGCGCGAAATCAAGGCGTTGATGCCGTCATGAAATTCGTGGCAACCAACGATGTGCGGGCGGCGGAAGCGGCGGCGATTACCGAACGGCCTGAATTGGGCATGCAGATGATGAACCGGGCCGGGCAGGCCCTGAGCAATCTGCTGGTGGACCTGCTGGAGCAGTCGGGTTCTCCCGCGCCTCTGGTGCGATTTTTGGCCGGTCCCGGCAACAACGGGGGTGACGCGTTGGTCGCGGCCAGCAACCTAACCGTGGCGGGCATTGCCGTGGATGTCTGGCTGACCTGCCCGATCGAGCGGCTCGAAGGCGACGCCAAGAACGCCTATGATCTTTTCGAGGGCATCGGCGGCTTTGTCCATGAACTCGACGAAGACCACCTCGGACAATTGACCGCCGGGTCGGTCCGACCGACGCTGTTGGTGGACGCGTTGCTCGGGACGGGCGCGCGGGGCGAACCGCGCGGGCTGGTGGCCTGGGCGGTGGACTATCTCAACTCGATGGCCGGACGCTGCCCGGTTGTGGCCGTGGACATCCCCACGGGGATGGATGCGGAGACGGGACAGATCGCGGCCCGGCATGTGCGCGCGGACTACACCCTGACCATGGAAGTGCCCAAGGCCGGCATGGCTTCGCCCAAGGCGTTCGAGGCGCTGGGGTCGCTGTGGTGCGCGCCAGTCGGCCTCCCGGCGGACGTGGCGGACGCTCTGTCCACGTCGGCGCCGGACCTGCGGCTCATCACGGCCGCCGAGGCTGCCCGGGCGTTTCCGCGCCGCGCGCGCGATGGCCACAAGGGCATCTATGGCACGGTTGGTCTGATCGGCGGGGCCGAGCCGTATCCTGGCGCGATGGTGCTGGCCGCCGAAGGCGCCAACCGCTCGGGCGCTGGGCTGGTCAAGGTGTGGACATCGCCGGGCGCGGTCGCGGCCATTCTGGCCCGGGCGCCGGAAACCATCGTGTTTGAAGATGTGTCGGCGGACACGCCCTTGGACGGTCTGGATGCCATTCTGGTGGGGCCGGGCCTGGGGCAGGGGCCGGAGAGCCGCCGGCTGGTGCTCCGGTTGCTGCGGGAGGCCTCCTGCCCGGTGGTGCTCGACGCCGACGCCATCAATGTGCTGGAGGGCCGCCCGGAAGTGGTTCGCGACAACCTGACCCAGGCCGTATTAACGCCTCACCCGGGCGAATTGGCCCGGCTGCTGGGCAAGAGCGTGCTCGAGGTGCAGGCCGATCGCCTGGCGGCGGTGCGCGAAGCCGCCGAACGCACGGACGCGCTGGTCATTCTCAAGGGAGCCGGCACGCTGATTGCCGGCGGGAAAGAGCCAACCTGGCTGAACCTGACGGGCAATCCGGGCATGGCTTGCGGCGGCAGCGGCGATGTGCTGGCCGGGCTGCTGGCCGGGTTCCTCGCGCGCGGGGTGAAGGCTCCGGATGCCGCCCGCGCGGCCGTTTGGCTGCATGGCACCGCCGGCGACATCTCCGCTCTGCGCCTTGGCGAGGCCGCCATGAAGGCCGGCGACATCGTCCAAGCCCTGCCGGCCGCCACCCGCTGGGCGGCGCGAAACGCCTGACACGGCCTCCGGTCAGGGCAGGCAACCGTCTCGTTCAGGCGCGAATTTCGCGCCCGAACGAGATGGGATGGGGGTTGGCTCGGTTAGAAGCGGAGCATCAGCCCGGCATTCACGCCCGGGCCACTGAACTTGGCGTCCAACCCACGAACGGTTTCGCCTTCATATTTTGCTTTGTCAATTTCGAGGTGGCGGTAGAAAGCTTCCGCGAAAATTGACAGCGACTCGTTCAGGTTGAGCTCCACACCGCCGACCGCATAGAAGCAGAAGTCGTCGTCCAGATCCAGGCCGTCCGCCTTGGGCAGGATGGCATAGCCCGCTCCGCCGCCGCCGTAGATGCTGATAGGATTGTCGTAGCCCAGGGGGAAGGTCAGCAGCAAGCCGGCTTCCAGGGGAAAGCAGAACAGCTCGTCGTCGCCATCCCATTCATCAAATTTGGTCAGGGCTGACGCGCGCAGGTCCACGGCGAGATATTCGTTAAGCTCTCCTTTGAATTTCAAGCCGCCACCGAAGCTGTATCCGGAATCATCACCGTGCCAGTAGGAGCCGAAGACGGCCATCCCGCTCTCCGCGGTTGCCACACCGGCGCTCAAGACTACGATACCTAATATCACCAGTAGCTTTTTCATGGGTTTTCCTCCAAGTGTTTTGTTTGTGCTTTAGGACCTTGTAAGTCCTCCTTGTTCATATCTTAGGGGAAACCATGAACACCGGGCAACCGTAAAGTTGTGATCAGGTCATTTTTTTTATTTTTTTAGTCACCTGAAATGGGGATCTCGCGGAGACGCCAAGAGCGCAGAGATTGGAACCGCAAAAGGCGCGAGGGGCGCAAAAGAAACGCAAGCGAGGGATGCGCGAGGGGGGGGGGATTGCGGGAATGCATGATTGCGAGATTATGTTGGGTGCGTTTTGAACCGCGAAGGCATCTGCGGCGCGAAAAAAGTAGGGCACGCCTCGCCGAGGCGTCCGTTGTGAGGGAAGATCATTCCTTTTTGGTGTTTTCAATGATCAATATCCAAATTCAATATTCAAGGAATGCCTGCGACGTGAGGGCGCCTTTGGCGATGCGTTCCTCCTGAAACCAGATGGCGGCGGTTATTCGGGGACGGGGCGGGTGATGCCCTGGCGAAGGGCGGGGAGGGTGTCGTCGCGGAGGGTGCCGGAGAGATCGAAGAGGACGAAGCCCGGGCAGTTGGCTTGCCGGGCCAAGACGATTTGTCGGGCGACCTGGGCGGGATCGAGTCGTGATTCGCTGGCGGTGACGCCGATGCCGGGGATGATGCGTCCGGCTGCGCGGGGTTGGGCCGTTTGAGTGCGCAGGAGCGTGGCGAATTCGGTCGAGGACTCGGTGTAGTTCATCGGCACGATGAAGTCGACGTAGCCCGCGCGGAGCCAGTCGGGCCAATATTGGGCGATGTTGCCGCCATCGGGCTGGATGGCGCCGAAGACGGCGGCGGACAGTTTGATGTTGGGGTTGGCTTTGCGCAGCGTGGAACGGATGTCGGCCACCAGCGCGGTGATGTCGCGGGTGCGCCAGGTGCGGAACTGGCTGTGGCGACGGCCACCGGGGAGGACGTCGGCGGGCCAGGCGGCGCACTTTCTTTTGGTGGCGGCCTCGAAGCGCGTGCGGGTGGTGGCGGAGTAGCAGCTTTGCGAATCGGGCAGGCGGATGTAGTCGAGGTGGATGCCGTCGATGGTAGGATAGGTGCGGGCCAGTTCGGTGATGACGTCGAGCACGAGCTTGCGGTTGGCCGGATGGTGCGGGCTGAGCCAGGGGCGGGTGGCGCCGCTGGAGGTGACTTGCAGACGGCCCTCTTTTTTGGCGCGAGCGATGAAGGTGTCTGGCGCGCCGGTCAGTTGCCAGAGGACCATCCAGACATGCACCTGCATGTGGCGGGGCTTGGCGGCGGCGAGGACGGCGGCGAGCTGGTCGCCGTAGAGCCGCTGGGTGGTGGAGGCGGGCAGGTGCTTGGAGGGATAGTGGGCGCAGCCGCCCCAGGCCAGATTGGGAAAGATGGCGTTGACGCCGTGGTCTGCCAGATGGGTGACGGTGGCGGGCCAGTTGCCTGGGACGTAGCCCGTGCCGTCGTGGTCCCATACGCCGACCAATTCGCCGGGTCGGGGCAGTTGGACGGCGGCATCCGCTTGCAGGAGGAGCTGGCGTTGGCGCCGGGCAAGGTGCAGGGCCTCGCGGTGCTGATTGGCACTCAGGGCCTGATGGATGGGGCCGGAGAGATCGCGGGCGGTGTCGAGCAGGGCCCGGGTGGCCTCGGGATGGGTCGCGCGGGGCAGCAGGCGCTCGATTTCGCTGAGGGCGTGCGGCAGGGAGGTGAAGTCGTTGACCCGTCCGGCCTGGCGGACAGCCTGCGCGGTGGCGGGCGCCCAGAGGGTGGGGTCCAGATGGGCGCATAGCGATACCAGCAGCTTCTGCTTCGAGGGGGCGTCATCGTTTAGCAGGATGTGCGACATCCAGAAGCCGCGCGACGACACGACCAGAGCTGGTTCAGGTTGGCGGACGTCGCGGGCATTATGCCAGTGGGCCACCACGCGCGCGTCGCGGGCCGCGGGCAGTGCGGGCATGAGGTTGGCGGATTTCTGCCATATGCGCGGGGGTACGAGCCACTCGGCGGGCTGTGCGAATACGATGGAGCGCCAGCGGTCGGGGCGCTCGGCCTTGATGTAGGGGCCGAGTTTGAAGCCCATGGCGGTGGCCAGCGCGGACGAGGCGCCATAAAATACGCCCAGCTTGCCGTCGCGCGCGAGAAAGGCGTTCAGCGCCTTGAGCTGGGCGGCGGTGGGTTTGGGGTTGTAGGGCAGCAGGGCGGCGCGGGCCTTGTTCAGCGCGCCGCGTTCGAGGTCGTCGTCGGTCACGATGCCATGAGGCACGCCCGCCTCCAGCAACATGCGGCTGAGGCGCTCGGTGGTTTTTGCTGCAACGGCCCGGGAGTCGGCGTCCGGGCAGGATGACGTGCCCCGCACGAGGAGGAGAGAGCCGCCCTCGATGACGGCGAGGCGGTGCAGAACCAAAGCGGTGTCCAAGGCTTCGCCCTTCCAGGGCGAGAGCCGAATGCCGGTGATCCGCGCCCAGCCGGCGGGTGTGCCTTCGGTCGAGAAATCCGACTTGCTGAACAGGAGGGTTTGCGGGCCGCTGCCGGGCAAAGGCTTGCTGGCGCTGTACCATCCGTTGCCGCTCTTGAAGTAGATGCCGAATTGGCGGATGGCGGCGGCGTGAGGGCAGGCCAATTCGATTTCGAAGGCTGTGGCGGCGGACAGATCGAGGTTGACGGGCTTGTCCCAGGCGGCGCGATCCACCTTCCGCGAAAAGGGCAGGGGAAAGGCGATGCCCTGCGTGGCGGCGACGGGTGCCGAGGCATCGAGAAAGGGCGTCCAGGTCTTGGCAGTGGCCGGGGCAAACGATTCGATGTTGCGGGTGGCGGCGTGGGTCGGGTTGGCGCCGGTTGTCAACGTCCATGCCGCCAGCAGGCAAACCAGCCACGCGGCTGTTCCGGCTGGGCGGGGGGGGGGCTTGGTCCCAGATTGCGTCATGATTCGGGGAGGGCGGGGGGTGGGCATCCGGCTTGGGGAAATATTCGCATCATGCTGCCCCACAGAAAATAACAATACTTTCATCCATGTTGATGAATTATTCAGGCTAGACGTTGGCGTATTGGTTGCGGCGGATGACTTGGTAGCCCTTGATCAATTCGGCAATGGCCTGCTGGAGGGAGACCTGCGGCAGGTAGCCGGTGGCTTCAAGTTTGGCGTTGCTGACAATGTAGTTGCGCTGGTCGGGGTCCTTGCCAATGGGTGCTTCCATGATGGAGAAGTTGGGCACCTGCTTCTGGATTTCCAGGCAGAGTTCCATTTTGGAGAGGTTGGCATCGGAGAGTCCGACGTTGTAGGGCTCGCCCCGCATGGCCTCGAAGTTGTCGAGGGCATGCAGGAAGGCGCGGGCGACATCGCGGACGTGGATATAGTTGCGCTTGAAGTGGGCTTCGAACAGGACGATGAAGCCATCGTTGACAGCACGATAGGTGAAGTCGTTGACCAGCAGGTCCAGCCGCATGCGCGGGCTGATGCCGCAGACGGTGGCCAGGCGCAGCGAAACGGCGCCGGCCTCAAGCAGGGCCTTTTCCAGTTCCACTTTCAGGGTGCCGTAGAGCGAGACGGGGTTCATGGGGGTTTCTTCGGTGCAGAACACGCCGTCCTGCCCCACGCCATAGCCCGAGTTGGAGGTGGGGGAGATGAACCGCTGCTCCTTTGACGCGTGGCGCAGCAGCATGAGGATGGCCTCGAGATTGATGGAACGGGCTTCGTCGGGTTGTTGGGCGCACAGTGGCGCGCCCACCAGGCAGGCCAGGGGCATGATGACGTCTGCTTTGCGAAGCAGGGGCAGTATCAGCTGCTCATCGCGTACGTCGCCACGGATGATGGACAGCCGCTCGTCGTGGCAGCAGTCCAGCAGCGAGGTTTGCCCGTACATTAAGTTGTCCACGACGGTGACGTTGCATCCGCGGGCGAGCAGAGCGGGGACCAGAATCGAACCAAGGTAGCCTGCGCCACCGGTAACCAGAATATGAGGGGAGTTTTGCATGCCCGCAACCTACCGAATTGACCGCCCCGCACGCAAGACGGAAGGCGCCGGTGGCGAAACGATTAAAGAACCGCGAATGAACGCGAATTTACGCAAATGGTGGGATACGCTGTCGCGCAAGACTGTTTTTTAACGCAAAGGACGCGAGCGGTGCAAAAAACATCTATTGCAACAGATGGTCAGAGGACCGTGCGGGGGGAAGATTGTCAATTGTCAACGCCTGGCCCTGATTGGGGGTGCATCTGGGCCAGACGTGTCACGTAAATAATCCGGGCAAAGTTGTGTGTGTTCGACGGCTTTATTGAACTGAGACCAAGTCAGATTCCCGAGCATAGAAAGATGTATCATCTGGTTTATTATTGCACTCATAGCATAGCGGCAGGATATATTCCTTGCCGCCCTCGCCTGACTTAATTACATGTCCGCCCACGTCAGCTGGCCCATCGCACGGTATGGTTTTGCACTGATATGCTCGCTGACCTTTCTGCCTTTCCCAAAAATCGAGCCAACTTGTATAGCCGCTGGGGGGGAGCTTTTCTACGGTTCCCTTTTTGTTTTTAATCACGATATAGCTCATTTCAGTTTCTCCTCATATTGTGGTTTTACAACGATGTTTATAACCTAACTATTAGACTGACCTGCGTTTTGTTCCTGAAATGTTTTTCACCGTGCCACGTACACCTCCATCTTTCATTGCCTGTGCAGCTAGAGACATATCGCCCTGCGGAACTTGCAGTACTTTTTGTGGTTTGCCACTGTCTCTTAGCCTTCGTACTGCGAGGTCGAGCGCAGTACGAGAACCACTCCTCTCAACTTCTGTCGCACGTTTCGACGTGGCTGCATCAAGACGACGGCCGCCGGAAAGCGGAACCTCTGTGCGGCCTGTACGGCCAGCTGCAGCACCTTTTGCGCGTTTATGGCTTTGCGTTTCGCTCATCTAGTTCTCTCCTTGCCTAACAAGCAAACAATCGTGCCAGAGATGGTGGTCATTGCCATCTATTAGAACCATGCACAACCTACCTCAACTATACAGAAAAGGGCGGTTTTGTCAAGCAAGAATAGTGTCTTTGCCACGTAGTTTTCAAAACTGGTATTTTTTGTAGTTTACTAAACTGGAATTTTTCATGTTGGTCGGTTGGAGAACAAG
>LSQX01372171.1_pt1 | contig 16782 bp, 14 predicted proteins | sample 654561 | NCBI WGS metagenome assembly LSQX01 (sample SAMN04489861, study PRJNA283612) | anaerobic digester metagenome | isolation source: 4 biogas reactors fed with cattle manure at either 37C or 55C with and... | place: Denmark: Kongens Lyngby | collected 2014
GCTCATGCAATCGCAAATGGGATTCACGTAGCTGCAATAAATCGTGTAGGTCAAGAAGGGTTGCTAGAATTCTGGGGAGGCAGTTTCGTATGCGACTCGTTTGGCAAAGTAATTGCAGAAGCCAGCATAACAAACGAGGAAGTAGTCGTAGCTGAACTCGACTTATCACATAATGAATGTATTAAAGAAGGATGGGGTTTTCTACGCAACCGACGCCCCGATACCTACAACTTATTGACCAAAAATGTGGAGGAGGATAAACAATGAACACAGCAAAAGTTTGCCGTGAAACTGGTTTTATTATGCCAGCGGAATGGGAGCCTCACGAAGCAATTTGGCTTGCATGGCCATATGACCCCACAACCTTCCCTGACCGAATTCCAAAAGTAGAAGCAACATATGTCCAAATCATCAAAGAAATTCATGAAAACGAAGTAGTTAACCTCTTTGTAATTGATGGGTCCACAAAAAAGAAAGTTCTCACCATGCTCAACGATGCAAGCATCAACTTAGACCGTGTAAACATTTGGGTCTATGATTATGCTGATGTCTGGTTCCGTGACTATGGGCCTATATTCGTTAAGAACCCACAGCATGAATTAGTCATGATTCATTGGGACTTCAACAGTTGGGGTGACAAATATGAAACCCTCCTAAAAGACAAAGAAATCCCCGAAGTCATAAACAGGGAATTAAAACTAACTTGCTTTAAACCGGGCATAGTATTAGAGGGGGGGTCAATTGATGTGAATGGGAAAGGAACGCTTCTCACGACTGAACAATGTTTGTTAAACAGTAACCGCAACCCAGATCTTAAAAAAATAGATATTGAACAATATTTAAAAGATTACTTAGGAGTCACCCACATTATCTGGTTAAAACGTGGTATCTTAGGAGACGATACTGATGGTCACATCGATGATCTTGCACGCTTTGTAAATCCAACCACTGTAGTTTGTGCATTTGAAGATAATTCAGAGGATGCTGATTATGATGCCTTAAAAGAGAACTATGATTTGCTTGTCGATTCAGTCGATCAAGATGGTGAGCCATTGAAAATCGTAAAGTTGCCAATGCCAAAAGTGGAAAGCGACGATGGTTTCCGGTTGCCTGCAAGTTATACTAACTTCTATATAGGAAATTCTAAAGTGCTTGTTCCGGTCTTTGATCACCCCAACGACGAAAGAGCGTTGGCAATTCTACAGGAATTGTTTCCTACCAGAAAAGTCGTCGGCATATGCTGTAAAGATCTCGTTTATGGTTTTGGGACAATCCATTGCATTAGTCAGCAACAACCCATTTCTGTCTAAGGGTAGACCACTCAATACTTTTTTCCCTTTAGTTACCTTTAAAGTCTCCAATGGAATTATAGGTAGGGCATTATATAACCAGGAATAACGAGTGTAGAGGGGTATGGCTAGGAAACAACCGCAACGAAGCCGCGGAGTTAAAGTGTTAAAAGCTGTTTCATCACCCCTTAGGCTACAAATCCTAAACTTACTTTTCGATAAAAATGCTCTCGCCTATACTGAACTCATGACAGAGTTAAAGATGAATCCAAGTCGGGATGCGGGTCGGTTCGCTTACCATCTTAAGTTTATGCTAAAGGCAGGCTTAGTTGAAGCTGATGTTGAAACAAAAAAATATTTTCTTACAGACTTAGGCAAGATGGTGCTAGATGTTGCTGATCGGGTTGAAAAGAAAGCAGTAAAATCAAATAGTATGCTTGTTCGAACATCACATTCAACCTTTGAAGAGTTTGACGTAAACAAAATAACTAACTCACTTATCAAAGAAGGTAAAGTTCCAGCGGATTTAGCTCAAAAAACTGCCAAGGAAACTGAAAAACGTCTTGTCAAATCAAAAACTAGATATATTACTGCACCACTTATTCGCGAACTTGCTAATAGTATCCTAGTTGAAAAAGGCTATGAAGAATATCGCCATAAATTGACTCGTGTTGGCATGCCAATACATGAAGTAAACGCCCTTATAGAATCCAAAGAAGCAATTTCTGATTCAAATCAAATTATCAATAAAGCAGGTCAAGTTGTGCTATCCGAATACACGCTACTAAACATTTTTCCTAGAGACATCGCCGATGCACATTTATCAGGTGCGATCTATATTGATGGTTTAGGAACTTGGGTATTGAAACCCACCGAAGTCTTCCATGACTTGTGTTATTTCTATCAATATGGTATTAAACCGGGAAATCCCAAACAAGTCTACATACACCCTCCACAAGACTTTAAATCTGCGCTTTCAATCACCTTTAACATATTACTGCATAGCAGCAGAGAGACTTATCTAACACAGACTTTCAAGTGTTTTAACGTATTCATCGCACCATTTGTAAAGATAAACGAAGCGTCAGAAATTAAAGAAAATCTTCGACTCTTCATTTTAAATCTTAATCAACATATAGATGCAACGCTGGGAATTGAACTCGTATTCTCCAAATCAGTAGCTGAGAAAACAGCTATTGGTCCAATGGGTAAAGTGTGTGGTAAATACGGTGACTACCTAAAAGAAAGTCAATTGGTCGCTTCTCTGATACTGGAGATTTTACGTGAAGAATGTGCCCTTAAACCGTTGTTAAATCCAAAATTTGTTTTGAGAATTAACAAGGAAACCTTGAGCAACGAAAAAGCATTATCTATACTCAAAAATGCTCACGACATAGCCTCAAAGTGTGGACTGCTTTATTTTGCAAATCTAACTAAAATAGAAAACGAAAATTCAGCGCTTTCCTCGTCAGGAATTAAATTATCCACGGACATAACCGGTGAATGGGAAACGGATACTTTACGCAATGGCTGCCTTGGATGCGTCACCATTAACTTGCCTAGAATAGCACTCGAATGTGAAAAAGACAAGAACAAATTCATCGGACTAACAAAAGAACGTTTTGAATTAGCTGCTAGGGCATTGAGTATTAAAAGCAACGCATTAAAGCAGTTTGGGAAAACTTCTGTACCTTTTTTGATGCAAAAAAATAGCGGTGATACTTATTTCCGATTAGAAAACTGTTCCAGAATAATCAATTTTGCAGGACTTCTTGAAGCTGTGGAAATACAGACTGAAAAACCAATTAATTCGGAAGAAGGCCATAGATTTATCGAAGAAATTATTGATAGTCTACTGTTATTTAAGCAAAAGATTTGTAGGAGATACGGGAAACGTCTTTATCCAGCTATAATTAGTAACCGGAACGCTGCAGAACGCTTAGCGCAATTAGATATTGAGAAGTATGGGGTTGCTAAAATAAAATTTTTGGGTACAAGAGACAAACCGTACTATTCTACCTTAAGACGAATTCAAATAAAACTAGCCCAACCGCTTGTAGCACCACCAGGTACTGTTGAAATGACTAAAACTCTTAAGGGTTTAAACGTAGGTGGCAGTTTGGATGTCTTCGAGTTGGACGGTGATGGATTTACACCTGAAACGTTGCTAGATTTTACAATGCGGGTCATTGAAAATCAAGCTAGCGAATTCTTTACATACAACCGTACAATCAGCTATTGTAGTAACTGTAACCAGAATTGGGTTGGAACTACCCATAAATGTCCTTCATGTAGTTCTATGAGTGGATTAACGACATTTGACAGGTTTTCATCAACTTAATTATTGAACTGCGCCTAATACAAGAGAAAGTAGCGCCATTCTCACTACCATACCGTTCCATACTTGCTGGAAATATTTTGCTTGTGGAGTACTGTCAATTTCTTGAGCTATCTCGTCAACTCTTGGAAGAGGGTGTAGGATTGAAAGGTCTTTTTTGGCTTTCGCAATTGCAGGTAAGTCAATGCGGTATACTCCTTTAACCTTCGCAAACTCTGCAGCGTCGGGAAACCGTTCTTTCTGTATACGAGTAACATAAAGGACATCTAGCTGGGATATTATTTGTTCTAAATTCACATTTTCAGTAACTGGAACTGAATTTTTAATTCCCTGAATGACGTCTTTTCTCATACGTAAGGTTTCAGGTGAAATTAGGAAAAGCTCGATATTATACTTAGCAAGTCCATATGCTAACGAATGCACAGTTCGACCATAGCGTAAGTCCCCAATAAGTGCAATTTTTAACCCGTTAAGACTACCTTTTTCCTTACGTATTGTGTAGAGGTCAATTAGAGCTTGTGTTGGGTGTTCTTCTGCTCCTGTTCCAGCGTTTATTATTGGGACTTTAGAGAATTCAGCTGCTAGCTTGCCTGAACCTTCCAACGCATGGCGCAAAACAATTACGTCTGCATAATTTTCGACTGTGCGTATAGTGTCGGCAAGGTTCTCACCTTTGCGTGTAGAGCTTTTATCAGGTTCAGCAAACCCGATGTAGTTACCACCAAGTTTTAACATCGCAGCTTCAAAACTCAGTCGTGTGCGTGTGCTGGGTTCAAAGAATAGTGTGGCTAGAATTTTACCTTTTAGCAAGTTTGAGCCGCCATTTGCTAGTGGCTCCATTGTCTTGGTTATGTCGAGGATATGGTTTATTTCTTGTTGACTGAAATCTTCGATTGACGTTATGTCTCGGCCTTTGAACTCCAAGTACTATGGCACCCAAGAAGAGATTACTGAATCGGTTAATTAACACTTTGTATCCACGGGGATAGTGTAAGCAGTTTAGATAATTTTAACCTGTAAAATGGGGTTATTTCAACTTATAGTTGTTAAATGAAAAAGGGGACGTTTATGTTAGGTTGACAGTTTTTATCATTGATAAATCCGATAGACTGTTTAATTTCACCTGTGAATCCGATATCGTATATAATACGTTGTCAATGTAGAGGGAGCGAGTTATCCATTGGTTTTGTGTGGTATAGTAGTCGTTGCTGTTTTTGAGATACCCATTATTGTCCAGTAAAATTGGGTTAAGGTGGGTCACTGTCCCTTTCAATGTAAAGCCATCGTCTGCGTTAAGACTATAGATGTATGCGCCCTGCCAGACTGTTGTACCGTAAGCTGAAACCTCCATCTGTTCACGCAACTGGTCACTTACTATTGCAACGCTGATTGGAATTACTAGCAGACTCTTTGATTTATCAAACAGGAATGCTTTTGGATTAGACAATACAGGTGAGTCAGAACCGCGGTCCCCGATTATTACATTGGATATTTGTATTGGATTTTTAACGTTACTTACATCAAAGAGTGCAAGTTTCACACCTTGATAATAGGACATGCTGCCTCCGTCGGCTTCAACAGCTTCTTTGCCGATACCTATTAAGTGGGTATCGCTATAGGGATGAAGATAATCTGAGTAGCCTGGTATCTTGAGTTCTCCAAGTACAATGGGGTTTGTTTGGTCGCTGAGGTCAATTACAAATAACGGGTCAGTTACTCGGAAAGTTACTAAATAGCATTTATTTCCCATGAATCGAACAGAATGTAGGTTTTCGTTTGGCGCTAGTCCTTCAAGTTTGCCCGTTATTTTCAGGTCTAAGTTAAGGACATAGATGTTGCTAATTTGTGATTCTGTGGCATAGTAGTTTGTAGCTATTCTGAAGTAACCGTTGAATTCGTCCATTGCGTACTGATTTAGCACCACCCCTGGAACGCTTCCTTGTGCTTCAAGGTTTAGTTGTAGACCGTTGATAGCGACACGGTAGATAGCTGTGTATGGACCAGTTGATTGGTCCCAGCCTGAATATGTTATATACATGTTACCGTTAGAAACGTACATTGAACTAGCGCTTCCCATTAAAACAGTCATGTTAGTTGGTGCCTCAGAGGTATCAAGGATGTTTAGCCCGTAAAAGCTTGTGAAGGTAAAACTGCTATCATTTATGTCAGCATAATAGATTGATGTCGGTGATATCTGAGACTCATGGTTACCTTCATAGGTCACTGGGTAAGATACTTTGTTATTATAAATCCATGCAGTTTGGCTAACAACAATGTAGAGGTTGTCTTCTATCAATCGAGAGTTAAAGTAGCTACCGCTTGCAGTGAAATTTCGTTCCAACATCGGATTTGTTTTGTCTGAGACGTCATAAACATTAATGAATGTATAGACGTCGCTTTGACGGCTAGGCATAATCATAGGAGCTAAGCTATCAGTTTCCCAACTTGGACTATTGTAATATGTTTGATATTCACTGGCAATAATGACCAGTTTAGATGCGTCTGAACTTAAGAATAATCCAGCAGGTTGAGTATTATTATCTAAAATAATTTTGGATACTATTTGAGCATGTTGAGGATTTGCATCTATGATGTTAACTGTATTAGTGTTACCCATGTAATAACGGATATTATGGTATCCGTTGCTTTGTGAATTTGAAATTGTATAAATAAAGTTACCATCTGTTTTGACTGAATCAGCCTCATCAACGCCTGCAACCTGTATGTTAGTTGTCGAATAACCATCTGACGAGGAGAGTGGGTATTCTGTGTTTGGGCGAGACCAATATTCAGCTGGTGGCTTATATCCTACCTTACCAGTTGAGGTTTGAGAAGGAATTATTTCAGATCCAAAGAAATTACTGTCCAATGGACCACCATAATAACGCGATGAATAAGCTGATGAGTCAGTGCTTAGATATTCTTTGATTTCATCATTTGAAGAAAAAGTTCTCATACCTGCCACATCGGGTGAACCTGATGGAAAAATGATAGGAGCCGACCCTAAAATGTAAACCGTGCTTACTAGTACAATAGCCATCAATACTGCAGCTGTGCCGTACACGCTTGTTTTTTTCTTAACCTCTTTTTGTACCATACACATTTTTCTCCGCCATAACACTACTACAGTTTTTTATTTTATACTAAGCCTCCGAACATACTGTTCTACTTTTTAGAATGGCTTCATACCCCAAACACGATATGCTTCATACCAAAAGATGCCACAGACTATAGCACCAAAAAGTATGATAAAGACGTTATCTCGGGTGAAACTATTAACCATTAACAGCAAATACAACGCATAGAATAGGGTTGAAAAAAGTGCATAGAAAAAGTAACGTGGAAACAACAGCTTTCCTAACTTTACATAGTGCTTCAGTACACCAATTTTGATTTGACCAACCAATACATAGTGGCTGCCGACTTCTTGTTTCTCAACCAATCCTAGTTCGCGTAATTGTTCAAGATGGTGAAAAGCAATACTTGGGCTACTAAAATGTAGTGCGCGTTGGACTTCACGAACGCCGACAGGTGCACCATTTTTAAGTAGGAACCAGTAAACTTTCCAAGCTTTGCCTCGCAATGCGTATTCTATGTCTGTTTCGCTATTGCTGCTCAACCCTTCAATGCCCTCGGTAGCAATATCAAAGGTGAGAGATATAAGTCCACGGATTAGAACAGCATGTTCCCGTTAAGAACACTATCAGCAAATACGATCGTTTAATTATTTAATGACCTGAGTAGGTGAAGAGAATAAGCATGCCACATTTAGGGCATTTATGGTATATCAATCGACCCCTATTGTTGCATTGAGGTTGCATTTCTACATAACACTCTGGGCATAAGCGTGGCCTATCCATGTTATTCCTCAAAATTTAAGCTCGTTTTTTACCTATAACTTTTACTCTTGAAAAAAAGAAGAAAGATGGGTGAAATTATTCGATTTCACTTTTTGCTCGGTTTGCTATTCCTGGCATTCCAGGTGGAAGGTCTGGGAAGTTTGCGCTAACTTTTTGTTCTGCAACTACTGCAGCTTCAGATAGGATTTTTGATGCATCTTCGTTTACATTGTCGAAGTTCAATGACATACCGCTAGTTGATCCTGCTTCAAACATTAAGCCGCTTAGCATGTTGCCGATGTCGCCTAATTCACCCTCTGCCTCGGGCAAAACACCGCCGAGTCCGCTGCTAACGCTGCGCAATACTCCAACGCATGGACCAAGTGTCGCTACGACGTCGCCGAGTTCGGACACAGTTCTTATTCTTAGTGCAACTTGGTCGAGTGCCAGTCTGGCATTCATGATGAGTTTGCTCATTTTTCTGATTTCAGCTAGTTCGGTTGCGTAAATGTTTGCGTGTGCTTGATCATGTTTAGTGTATGCGTCTACTAGTTTGGCAAAGAGCGCTTTGTCTTTTTGTGTGAAACGTTCGTTGGTTTGGTCTAGTTTGTTTATTTGCAATTCAAGTTTTTTAGTTGCTGCATCGAGTGCAGGTTTTAGGGGTGGAGGCTTTTGTATAGTGTTTTTAATTGATGTTGATAGTGAGTCGCCTTCTCTTTTTGCTTCCCATTTTTTGGCAAAACGTTCAGACATGATTATTAACCTCTCGATAGGCGATACATCTGATTGGTCTTTTATTTGTTGTTAACATGCAGGTATATACATTGAAGGTTAACTTTTGTAGTTTACTTTTGAAATTGTTCGGCGAGCAACTTTTTATTTTGGGATCTATGTTTACCAGCTTCGTTTAAAGGGGGACCTAACTTCTTCAATCATTGTCCCCACTACGTCGATGTCATTTATACTGCCCAAACCTTTTTGGTGAGCAGTGCGTATGTGACTGGTTTAGTGTGGGTCGATATCCATAATTCGGACGCATGTAGCACCAGTTGCAACTGTATAGGTCTCTGCTAATATTAAGTTCCTTTTTACTGATTGATCATCAGTTGGATCTCTGTCCTCCATGGCAACAAAACCGTCGATTACTGTCAATTGGGGTTTTAGGAAAGTGTTTATGTCAGCTATGACTTTGTTTATTCCTCGTGCGTGCTATTTTAGTTTCAATTTATCGGGTAATAGCTCAAACATGTTCTTCATGTCCAGCGTGACTTTGGTTGCGGTATGAGTTTTCATTTTAGTTGCACTAATGATCGCGGAATTCTGTAACAAGTTGTGGTACGGTTATGTCTTTTAATGCTTCACCGTTGGGTATAGTGAGTTTTATTTTATCGGCGACGGTGCTTTAAATCCAGGTTCATATCTGCGCTCTCTTTGAACCATTGCCCCTTTGATACAAATAAAACACCATTCAGTATTGAATAGACACCAGTTAAACGGTTTATACGTAAACCTTAAACTAGAAATCCTGTTGCTAATCCAAGAGCTAAACCAAACAGTATTGGAAAGGGTAATCCAGGGAAGATACCTCTTTTTTCTAGCATATAGAAGGTAATTATGGAGCCAATAATTACACCGACTATTGAAGCTATTACCGGTAAAATACTTGAGAAACTAAATATCATTGCTCCAGTTAGCATTGAATAGAAAACCAAGTCGCCTAAGCCCATCTGAATGTCTTTGAATGCGAAACTCAAACCTTGTAATTGGTCAAGTCCGGAGGATTGTGCGATTTTTCCAACCGGTCCTTTGTAGACGGCAACGATGTCATAGACTGATAGGAAAGATAGAATCATTACGGCGCTCCAGAGGGGAATGGAGTAACCGAAGAATATTCCTAAGGCTCCGCCTATTAATATTACTGCAATATTGCGTGGTATACTTCCAAACCGGAAGATTGCTAAGTTGAAAAGTACTGTGAATACGATGGCTAAGGGAATGATGATAATCCAGTCCGCTATTAATGGGACATATGCTGCTAATGCGGAAAGGTAAACCAATGAAAGTAGAAGTGACGCAGTTGTTAATGCAACTACAATTAGGGTTTTGATGATTCGTTTACTACGGCGTTTTAGCAGAATGTAGAAGACGGTGGCGCTTATGGCAAGCAATACTACGAAGTAGAGTGCGTTGCCAATGGGGGCGCCTGGTGTATCCTCAGGGATGGGTGTTACGGGAATTGCTTGGGACTGCTGTGGAAGTAGAAGTAGTGAGCAGGCTAAACCAAACAGCATGCTTGCTAATATGGGTAAGAGATAAATGAGTTCAAACTTGAACTTGTCTTCTGCTTTGGGCGGTGTTTTTTCTTGCTGTGGTTGGGGTTGTGTCATTTTTGTTATCCCATGTTAGATATTGCTATTGAAGCATTTAGATAACATTGGTCACAGAATAACTTTTGTTTTTTATCTACATCAAAAATGCTGTTGGAGAAATGCATGACACAGTAGTTTTTGTTGCAGTGTTGAAGACCTAGGGTGTGGCCTATTTCGTGTATTGCTTCTTTTTGTGTTCGAAGTTGTAGAGCTCCAGTGTCGGGTTCTTCACCGTAAAATTGTGGTCTTAGTCTCCAGAGTGATATCAAGCCTGATTTACCAGCGAGATATGCTTCTCCAAATACGTAGCTTAGTCCTGAAGCAAAAATGTCGACGTTTGTTACACCTAAAATTCGGTTGAAGTTTAAGTGATGGGTTGCAAATCTCTGTAATTCGTTTAGGATCAATGTTGAATTATATTGCCTACGTTTTTTATCTAAGGCGTGTTCTGGAAGAGATAGTACTTCGCCAATAACTTGACTGGTGGTATCTGGAAAGATTTTTGGCAATTCGCGTGAGAGACGCTCAATTATTTCAGTGGGTGTTTGACCTACACTTACAACAGCGATTTTCATTCTTATTCCTAAATTTGGTATACTTCACCGGTTCGTGGAGCGACTGCGTCTAAATCTAACTCGGTTTTTGCCCAGTCTGCAAAACGTTCGCAGTTACCTTCGGCGCCATGAATCATGAAGGCTTTTGGTTTTCCGCCAAGTTTAACTAAGGCTTCTTTAAGTTGAGAGGCTCCACAGTGGCTTGAGAAGTCAAAGTGACGGTATGCTGATTTGATTTTTTTAACCTTTCCATCTATAGTACAAACACCTTTTTCCATAAGTTCTCGTCCAGGAGTTCCAGGGATCTGGTAGCTAATAAGGTAAACAGCGTTTATTGATTTTTTGCCTAGTTTTGAGAGGTAAAAAGCGGCTGGTCCACCTTTAAGCATGCCTGCAGTGGATATGATGACACCGGGGTTTTTAAGTGCTTTACGCCTATCACGCCAACCTTCTACCCAATCGCAACTATGCATGGCGTTCATGAAAAGTTTGGGGTCTTTTAGGAATTCTTTGTAGTTCATTATTATTCGGCTAGCTTCTCTTGCCATGCCGTCGAGGGTAATGGAGTGTTCAAAATGGTTTGCGGCTAACACGCAGGCAATTTCTTGTGAGCGGCCAACGCCAAATGCGGGGACTAAAACTGTTCCGCCGACTTCAACTACTGCATTGCATGCTTCGACAAATTGGTGTTCAAGCTTTTTACGTTCAGTGTGGTCGCTGTCGGCGTATGTGCTTTCAATGGCGACTGCGTCGATGTCTCCGTAATCCATCGTGGCGCCGTCTAGAAGCATGCTTTCTTCGGTGTTGAAGTCGCCTGTATAGAGGAATCGTTTTCCATCTGCTTCAATTATGACTGATACGGAGCCTGGTGTGTGGCCTGCGTTAACTAGTGTGATTTTCATGTCACCAATGGTTTGTTCTTGGTTAAATTCTAGGTGTTTATTGTTGCGCATCATGGTTTTAAGTTCAAGGTATTCGAATGGGAGATAATAGCTGGATAAGCGTATGAAATCTTGGATTAACAGTTGGGATAACTCGAGGTTTAGTTTATTGGTGTAGAGTGGTTTTTTGTCGTTGATGTAGAATATTGGTAAAGCTCCAGAGTGGTCGAGGTGACTGTGTGTTAGGATGAGGCCGTCGATGTCTTTGGGAGGTACATGCATGGGGAAGCCTGGTTCGTTGTCGAGCATAACACCGTAATCGATAATAACTTGGCTTTTGGATGACTTGACAGATATGCCTAGTCTTCCTACTTCCCTTGCGCCGCCTAAAAATTCAATCTGCAAACAAATCAGTCCTTGGAATAGTTGATAAAAAGGAGTTTATTGTGTTTTAAAAATGTATTGCGAGTGTTGCTTTTGATGAAGATTATTTTCATTGACTGTTACTTTTAGAGTATTTATTTTAAGCGTGATAACCATAAACTTCAAGTTAAATTGCAGGGTGATGTTTGGGTGTGTGTTGAAACCATGCCTTTCTTTATCGCTGCTAATATTGAATCGACATTCATCGCTGCATCAATTTGGTTGTAAACGCTAAAGAGTTCTGAGACTTGGTGCGCGTCACTTCCGGCAGTTCCAGGCAATCCAATTTCTTTTGCGAATTCTTTCGCTTTATTGTTGTCTTCTTTGTTTGTGCCTCCATTAAGGACCTCTATGGCGTTGACTTTGAGTTTTCTTGCGTATTCGCCCATACCATAAGAACGGAAAGGATGGGCAACTATGGATATAGCGTCGATTGAGCGTGCATAGTCTGCTACAGACTCAGGTGTCCAGGGTTTTGGTGGCAACTCGTGGGTTCCTAAAACAAGCATGTCGCCTTCTACTGTACTGATTTCACAGCCGGGGATGATTAAGATGTCTGGATATGCCTTTGCTAATTCTATTGTAGGTTTATTTGCTCTTACACTGTCGTGGTCGGTGACTGCGATTACTTTTATGAAGCTATGGGCGTTTAGCATGTCAACTAGCATCTTTGGTTGAACAACAGAGTCTGCTGAATAAACAGTATGGATGTGTAAGTCTGCGTGTATCCGACTGTCTTTTGTCTGTTTCATACCTCGGCTATAGGTCGAGGTGGTAAAAAAACTATTTGAAGTTTTAAGTTTATTGAATTGTGTTCTGTTATTTTTCTGTTAATCCTTTGCATATGTTGTCTGTTAGATGGTTTAGCATTTCACGTGTACTCTCGACGTGGGTATCTTGTGAGGCGAATTGTATAGATTTGGCGTCACTTGCTTGCTTAGCAGCTGTTTTTATTGTATTACCCCAGATTTTTTGGTCGTTTAACAAAACGACGCTTTGGTAGTTACTGCGTTCAATGTAGTTTGCTGTTTGTTTTGCAACATATTGGATTGTTTCGTAGTCGAGTGGTAGGGTTATTTCATGTTGAGATAGCGGGTAAACCTCGTCAAGTTCTAGGGGTATGATGCCGAATGGAGCAGCGTAAACACAGACATGCACTTTAGCTGCTGATTCTTTACCGACTTGTCTGAGTAATCGACGGATTTTCTTCATTTCGGGTGCTTTATGGAATGGTTTATTTCGGGTTTGCGGGATAAGTAAGAGTACTCGTGCTTTTTTTGGTGGTGTGTAGCGCTTGTTTAGGTTATTTCGGTAATGGACGATTTCTGGTCTTGCAAGGCCGATAGAGGTGAAGTAGAATAATCCGCTGGGTTTGGATCTTGGACTAAATTTTTCTATATAGTTTTCACTGTTGTGTACATGTTTTAGTGCTGAGAGGAGGGCTGGGTGAGCGTGTAGGCGCATTTCGGTGTGTTCCCAGAGTCTGCCATCATGGATTGCTTGTTTGATGCGTCTCAGTTCAGCCATGCATACATGTAGGTTGTGTTCTGCTAGAAAGACTTCACGTTCTTTAGCAGGTTTTCTTTGCAAATCTGCGGGTATTGTGGATGAGCATTGTGGGCAGCTGCAGGGGAAGTAACTCATTTGGTCAAGTCGCCATGTGCCGTTTTCTGTCATGTACCGGTCTTCACGTGCGTATAATGCGTAAGCTGCTGAATCGAAGAGGTCACAACCTAGGGATACTGCAAGTGCAAACATTGATGGGTGTCCAGCACCAAACAGGTGGAGTGGGCGTTCAATTGGGATGCCTTTTTTGCAGGTTAAAATCATGTCTGATAGTACGTCATAACGATAGTTTTCCATAACTTCTGTTGGACTTCCCAACGCATGGATAGGGAAAGGTAGGTTGCCCATTTCTTTGGCAGAAGATGCAACTAGGTCAAGGTGTCTCCCTCCCTGAACTGGTCCAACCCAGAGGATGTCATCGCGGGTTTTTACGTCGAAGAAAGCTTTAGCTCGACGAATGGTTTTTGCGACGGTGATTTCGGCTTGTTCTTTGGTGACTTTCCAACCAGTAGGTATGTCTAGGATGGTTGCGATGTCGCTACCTATGTTTTCTTGATAGGAAACAATTTCTTTTTGTGATACTTCGACTTCGCCGTAAACAAGGATTTGATATGCACCGGAGTCAGTCATTATTGCTCCGTCATAATCGAGGAATTTGTGTAATCCGCCTATTTCGATTATTTTGTCGCCGAATCTTTTTTTGTTGATGTAGCTATTTGTAATTATAGCTTGGCATCCGAATACATCCTTGAGTCGCTTACATGGTATTGGTTGGTTTACAGGATTTATGACTGGAAACAGTAAGGGAGTCTCGATTGTAGCGGTTCGGGTTTTTAGTTTTCCGATTCTACCAAGTAAGTCTTTTTCTTTAATTTCAAACATGCCAGTCAAGGATGTGAACCTACACACATGCACGCCATTGTATTAAAAAAATGTATGCCTGTAGGCGGGATCTATATTGTGGATAATTAATACTATGGTGCTAAAAGGGTTATAAGCTTAAACATTACAGATTTGTTGGGGCTTAATGTTTAGGTTAAGCTTCAATCGACGACTGCGACCATTAACTTCATTGGCAAAATGATTCAATACATTATTTGTTAGGCACACTTATATCGTAAAGTTTTCTCTATATCTCGCTAGAAGTGCCAAAATATGGTCTGCTCAGTCGATATAATCGAAAAACCCCAACTCAATGACCCTGTGCTAATCGAAGGCTTACCTGGCATAGGATTTGTAGCTAACATTTCTGCGCTCCATCTGATAAAAATGTTGAAAGCTGTCAAGTTTGCACAGATTTTTTCTTCGAGCTTTCAAGATTTCGCGATAACCACTGAAGATGGTGGGACGCTCTCTCCGATAAACGAGCTCTACTATGCTAAGCATCCCCAAGGTGGACGTGATCTCATTATTTGGTATGGTAATACACAGGCGCTTACAACAGTTGGGCAGTACGAATTAGTCGGTAAAATTCTTGACATATGCATTGATTTAGGTTGTAAATTCGTAATTTCAATTGGGGGTTTTAAAAAAGATGAAGTAGCTCCAATTCCCGCGGTTTATAGTACTGCAACTGACCTTGAAACGATGCAGGAAGCACTGGATTTAGGTACTAAAGTTATGGTTGGAAACGTCTTTGGCATAGCTGGTCTTTCTGTAGGGCTTGCTCGTATTCGTGATTTGAAAGGTTTCTCATTACTAGTTGATACTTTAGGCATGGATCCAGATATTAACGCAGCAGAACATGCACTTATTTTACTGGGTAAATACCTGAAGTTCGACGTAGACTTGTCGGAAATTGATAAAAGCGGTGAAGAAATCAAGAAAGTGTTAAAGTCTTTTGGTATTATTCGAAGTATTGCAGAAGAAAAGAAGAAAGAGGAGCAGCAACTGCGCTGGTTTATCTAGTTCTTTTTGTTTATGCTTTTGCTTCACTCATGAAGGTTTCATAGACCTTTTGCACTCGATCCGCAGCTGGTCCGGAACCTTCCACGACGCCTTTCTCTGTTAGTTTAACTTTATCCATTACCCAGATGAAGCCTTGGTCTTCATAGAGTTTAACCATGGTAGGGAAGACTTTTTCTAGTCGACCTGCAAGTGATTTAAGGTCGAATGGTTTCTCAGCAGTGGATATTTGTGCAACTATGGCTCCGTTTAGGATTATACGATGAAGTTGTTTACCGCTTTCGGTTGCATCCGCTAAACTTAGGCTCAAATTGTCGGGGTTAATTCCGATAAGGGTACCATTGTAGATTTTTCCGTTGGTTGTGACAACAGCTACAGTTTTATCTGCTAACGCTGCCACTTCTGTAAAGTATTTTCTTTGCGCTACAGACAACTTTTGATTTCTCCTTTATTGTTACATTTGATTGTAATCCAACTATTTAATCTTGATATAAATAACTTGTAAAACCATTTATCCAAATTGATATCCTCGTACAAATAACGCTTCGCTTCATATCTTATTTTTTCAATAATTTTTGTCATGGTTACTGAAGTTTAGAGGCTCGTTTGGTTGCATGAAAAGCGATAGTTTTGCAGCGTCTTGTGGGTTCCATGAGTCCAGAGTCATTGACAGATTAACGGGTGTTGAGTCGTTGTTGGTTAGGAGTGTACCTGTTATTATGCATAGTTTGGCGAATTGTGAGGTTTCCAATTCAACGCCCAGTACAAAAAATTAAACAGAAGCAGGACAACCCTTCGTTTGTGTTCTGGGGTTATGTAGGGGGTTATGTGTTCAAGGATGAAGCGGTATTCGTTTAGGCTTGTGGCTTTCCAATCCCCTTTAGGCTTAGAGCCAGGTATATCAGCGCATTTGCATATTCTGCCAAACTCTGTTTGTGAGCTGAGTCGTATAACTCGTCGTTGAAAGTGTCAGAGCATATTGCTTGCCAGCTTGTCAATACCCCCCATGTGTGTTGGTGAGTTTTGTTTTCGGTTGCAAAGAAGGTTTTAGCATCATTGAAGCTTCAAACGTTATGTCCAGCTTATGAGACTTCAACGTTCTTCAGGAGTCTTAGTGGCTTCAGTAGTGCTGGCAATTTTACGTAGATTTAGTTTATGCAAAATCGGTTCGCCTAAATTAGTAAAAAGCTCAGATAGTTGTGGTTAGTAGAAATTTGTAAACTTTGTAGTTAAGTTGTTTTCGAAAATCTGGTTGGCTAAATAGAAATTAGGTGTTTAGTTCGGGATGACTGTTAAATGGAAAAGAGCGCCGCCTATACCCGTTACTTTCCATTCGCCTAACTCAACCATTAGAGTGTAGGTTCCGAGTTGAGCGTCATCTAGCGTAGTTATTGTTAGTGTTGTGGATGTTTTTTGACTTGGTTTTAAGTTTATGGGGTTAGGGCTAAAGCTTGCTTCAAACGGCTTTGTCATGTCGGGTGAGTCTTCGTGACCTTGCCAAGGTAGAAACGGGTAAGGGGCTGGAGCCGAAGTGATGATTTTTGAAACAGGTTTGTTTTCAAAAGCGGTTACTGAGAGGTATAATGGTACATTTTGCTCGGTTCGTTTGGTGCTAAGA
>LSQX01261812.1_pt1 | contig 16778 bp, 17 predicted proteins | sample 654561 | NCBI WGS metagenome assembly LSQX01 (sample SAMN04489861, study PRJNA283612) | anaerobic digester metagenome | isolation source: 4 biogas reactors fed with cattle manure at either 37C or 55C with and... | place: Denmark: Kongens Lyngby | collected 2014
CTTATAGACTGTATACTTACCATAAATTACTAAATCGGTTTAGTAATAAGTTAAAAAATTATGTATGTTTAGTTTCTCAAAAATCAGCCGGAAAAAAATATATAAGTTTTATCTTTAATATTCTACATAAGTGCAAAAATTCCTCTTTTTTTTTTATAAAAAATAAAAATCAAGCCTGAATCTGCAGAGAAGATAGAATAAAACATATTGTTTACAGGGCACAAAATATAAGATAGAATAAAATAGGTGATCATAAATGAATCAAGAGAAGGCGGAAATCCGGATATCTGTCAGGAACCTGGTAGAGTTTATTATGCGCTCAGGTGACATAGAAAGTGATTTTAATGGAAGAAGCAGGGGGCTGGAAGGAACCAGAGCCCATCAGAAGCTGCAGAAAGGACGGCAGTTGGAAAATTATCAGACAGAAATAAGTCTTTCCCATTCCATTGAATATGATGAATATATCCTGAATATAAGCGGGAGGACTGACGGAATTATAAAAAAGGACGGAGAGATCATTCTTGAAGAGATAAAGTCTACATATACTGATTTAATGAATATTGAGGAAGCTTATCCCCAGCATTGGGCTCAGGCCATGGTTTATGCATATATTTATGCCTTTGAGGAGAAACTAGACAGTTTATCTGTTCAACTGGTTTATTTTCAGCTGGAGACCGAAGAGATTAAGGAGATAAAAAGAGAATATACATTTCAGGAATTACAGGACTTTTTTTTCGGCCTTATAAAAGAATATCTATACTGGGCCGATTATATTTTCTCCTGGCAAAAGAAGAGGGATGAGAGCATAAACAGTTTAAGCTTTCCTTTTTCTTCTTACCGCCCGGGGCAGCGGCAGCTGGCTGTGGCGGTTTATAAGAGTATTGTGGAAGGGAAGAAATTGTTTGTACAGGCACCTACAGGGATTGGAAAGACCATTTCCACCTTATATCCGTCGATAAAAGCCCTGGCCAGTAATCAGGGAGAAAAGATCTTTTATCTGACGGCAAAAACAGTTACACAGCAGGTAGTTGAAGAAAATCTGGAACTTCTCTATAGGGATAAACTAAGATTAAAGTCCTTGACTTTGACTGCAAAAGACAAGATATGTTTTCAGGATGAAAAAAAATGCAATCCAGAATTCTGTCCTTATGCCAGAGGGCATTTTGACCGGGTAAATGATGCTTTAAAAGAAATTCTGGAGAAAGAAGATCTCATAAGCAGGGGAAAAATAGAATTATATGCAGGGAAACACCGGGTCTGTCCCTTTGAATTTTCTCTTGATCTGGCTCTATGGGTTGATCTTATTATCTGTGATTACAATTATGTCTTTGACCCACGGGTCTCCTTGAAACGCTTTTTCGAGGAGGGCGGAGATTATATTTTTTTGATTGATGAGGCACATAATCTGGTTGACAGGGCCAGGGATATGTATTCTGCTGAGCTCTATGAAAATGATTTTGTAAATCTGCTAAAGCTTCTCGAGGAAAATAAAGGCTCCCTGCAAAAAGATAAAGAGGAAAAGGTATATTATGTACTGGTCTCTTATCTTAATAAAATTATAGAAATGTACAGCTCATTTGATGACGGAATAGCTGCCGGGTCTCCGGTTAATAATGGCATCCTGGCCCGAAGGGAATTTGTTTATAAAAACAGCTTTATTCTGGAGGAAGAACCACTGGAGTATTACTCTCTATTATATGGTTTTACAAACAGGGCAGAGGAGCTTTTACTTATTAATAAAGATAAAGAGTGCCTTGAGCCGTTATTAGAACAATACTTTAATGTTCTGTCTTTTTTAAGGATAATAGATATTTATGATGAAAATTTTGTCCTTTATTATCAAAAGGATGGAGATGTAGAAGATGATGGACAGAAGATTAAGGTCTTCTGTCTTTCACCACATGAACAGCTGGCCCGTATACTGGCAAAAGGGAAGTCTGCAATCTTTTTCTCTGCTACTCTCATACCATTGGAATACCACCGGGAGATACTGGGCGCTGATGAAGATGATTATTTGCTGGAGCTTGAATCACCATTCAGCAGGGAGAATGTGGCTCTTTTAGTCCTCCCGGGGGTATCCACCAGATATACTGAGAGGGAAAAGGGTTATGAAATGATAGCTGACTATATTGCAGAAATATCTACTGCCAGAAGAGGCAATTATCTGGTCTTCTTTCCGTCATATGCTTATCTTTCAGCAGTAGTAGAGATATTCCAGCAAAAATATCCTGCTTTTGTGACCATTGTCCAGTCAAGGGACATGAATGAAAAAGAACGGCTGGAGTTTCTGGCTCAATTTGACTCAGGGAAAGCCATTATTGCTTTTGCAGTACTGGGTGGTGTTTTTTCTGAGGGAGTGGATTTGAAGGGAGAGAGATTGATTGGCTCTATAATCATTGGTGTTGCCCATCCCCTGATTTGTCTGGAAAGAGAATTGATAAAAAAATTCTTTCAGGAGAAAAACAATTGTGGTTATGAATATGCCTATCTTTACCCGGGAATCAATAAGGTTTTGCAGGCAGCCGGCAGGACCATACGGACTGAAACAGATCTGGGTGTAATAGCCCTGATAGGTGAACGCTTTAATACACATCGTTATAAAAAATTGTTCCCGCATTGGTGGAAAGATGTAAAGAGGGTGGTCTTCAGCAGGGAAGAAATAAAAAATGAGCTGGATAAGTTCTGGATGAAAGCAGGTCCTATAGGGGAATAATATCAGTAAAAAGAAGAGATATTTTCTTTTTTTTCTTTTTAGGTTATAATAGTATTTAAAGATTGTTTTTTTATCACGGCTGTTACATATTTTCTCCAGGCCAATTTTTTTTAAATGGGGTATTTTCATGTCAGGAATTAGTTCAATTTTTTTAAAAATTATCCGATACCTGTTTGCGAAGGATGTAAATATCGGGGAAAAATTGTTGTTTCTCTTGCCTGCCATATATTTGCTTTTTCCTTTTGATATTATTCCAGACCTGATACCATTTTCAGGTCATCTGGATGATATAGCCGTCCTGCTATTTATGTGGCCGCTTGTTAAATCACTACTGAACAGATATTATAACGGGACAGGCTATGACGGCGGGAATAAAAAGAAAGAAAAAGATACAATTGATATCGGGCAGGATGATTATGAGATAAATTAGTAAAAGGTAATAACTGAAAACAGATAGAAAGATGCGGAAGGTGTGGTATAACAGATGATGACTTTTAAGGGAGTACCGGTTTCAAAGGGAATCGTTATAGGAAGGGTATTTAAGTATTCAAAAAGAAAGCCCATAATAAATTGTTATAAGATAACTGAAGACCAGATTGAGATAGAAATCAGACTTTTTGATGCGGCAAAGGAGAAAGCCAACAAAATATTAAGGGAGATAAAAAAAGAGGCAGATCATGATCTGGGTACGATGGAAGCACAGATTTTTGATGCCCATATACATATGTTAAATGACCCTGTTCTTGATGAAACCATCAAAGACCTGATAAAAAATGAGAAAATAAATGTTGAAGGAGCAATTAAGCAGGCTGTAGATGATCTAAGTGAAAAGTTTATGAAGCTCAACAATAATTATTTTAAAGAAAGGCTGAAGGATATACAGGATGTTGTAAATCTTATTTTGAATGCCCTGGATGGAAAAAGCAGCAAGCTTATAGATTTGTTTGAAAGCTCAGTAATAGTGGCTGAAGATTTAACCCCTTCCGAGACTGCCCTTATTAATAAGGAAAGGCTGGCCGGCTTTGTCCTGACAGAAGGCGGTATGACTGCCCATACTACAATTATAGCAAAGAGCCTGATGATTCCTACGGTGATTTATGTAGAGGAAAACATCCTGAATCATGTTAAAAACGGTGAAACCATAATTCTTGATGCTGTAAAAGGGGAAGTTATTGTTGAGCCTGATGAAGAGACCCTTGAATTGTATAAACATAAAATTGTGCTGTATAATAAAAAAGAAAAAGAACTCCTGAAACTGAAAGATGAACTTTCTGTAACCAGAGATGGCTGTAAAATTGAACTGGCTGCAAACATCAACTCACTGGATGAAATAAACTCAGTTTTTCAGGTAAATGGAGACGGGATAGGGCTTTTGCGGACGGAATTTTTCTTTCTAAAGGAAGAACATCTCCTTGATGAAGAAAGGCAGTACAGAATCTATCGAGAGATAGCTGAAAAGATGAAAGGGAAACCGGTAGTAATCAGGCTTATTGATATTGGGGGAGATAAAGACTTACCGTATTTTGATGCCCCAAAGGAAATCAATCCCTTCCTCGGCTGGAGGGGTATCCGTATTTCCCTGGAGAGGCAGGATATCTTCCGGGTTCAGCTGAAAGCCCTGTTACGGGCCAGTTGTCATGGTAATATCAAGATATTGATACCTTTTATTTCTTCAATTGAAGAACTGAGGAAGGTTAAAGGATTGATAATAGATATAGAAAACGAGCTGGAGCAGGAGAATATTGAATATAACCGGAATATAGAGATAGGCCTAATGATAGAAATTCCTTCTACAGCTATACTGGCTGATGTATTTGCAAAGGAAGTAGACTTTTTCAGTATCGGGACAAATGATCTTATTCAATATACCATTGCTGTAGACAGGAACAACAGTAAAATAGCCGGTCTTTATTCACCATATCATCCTGCAGTATTGAAATTGATAAATCATGTAGTAAAGGCTGCTAAAAATGAGGGTATCGCTGTCAGTGTCTGCGGGGAGGCTGCTGCTAACCCGTATCTTGTTCCTATTTTTATCGCCATGGGAATAACTGAACTAAGTATGAGTAGTGCTTACATACTTGAGACAAAAAAACTGATCAGAAAAATTGACCGGAAAGAACTTGATTATCATCTTGAAAAAGTAATGAATATGACCATTGCTTCAGAAATAGAGGAATATCTTATCAGTATGAACCTGCGGTAAATATTGGAGGTTGTTAAAATTGAATAATCTTACATATTGGAAAAATGGTCTTAAAGACGGTATTCCTATAGCACTGGGTTATTTTGCCGTATCATTTAGCTTTGGTATACTTGCCGGGAACTATGGCCTCAGCCCTTTTCAGGCAGTATTTATGTCAGCAACTAATTATACATCTGCCGGACAATTTGCAGCACTCGGCCTGATTGCTAATTCAGCGGGCTATATAGAAATGGCCGTTGCCCAGTTAATTATTAATCTGAGATATTTTCTAATGTCCTGTTCTCTGTCCCAGAAAATAGATACAGATAAAGCTTTTTTTCATAGATTTTTACTGGCCGCTGGTATTACAGATGAGATTTTTGCTGTATCTGTTTGTAAAAAGGGCAGGCTCCATCCTTTTTATAATTATGGATTGATGAATATGGCCATGCCGGGCTGGGCACTGGGCACACTGGCGGGGATTGTTTCCGGCAGTATTTTGCCTGAGCGGATAGTAAGTGCTTTGAGTATTGCCCTATATGCGATGTTTATAGCAGTAATTATACCGCCGGCAAAAGGAGACCGAATACTGGCAGGAATAATTCTATTGTCTATTCTTGTAAGCCTGCTTTTTGCATATATTCCTGTAATCAATAAGATATCATTGGGTTTCAAAATAATAATCCTGACAATATTAATAGCAGGTGGTGCAGCATTTCTATTTCCTGTAAGTGGTGATAGAGATGAGGAATAATGTATATGTATATATCCTGATTATGGCCGCTGTTACATATCTGATTAGATTGGCACCCCTGATTTTATTCCGGAAAGAAATAAAGAGTATTTATATTAAATCATTCCTGTATTATGTGCCTTATGTTACCCTGGCTGTGATGACTTTCCCGGCCATATTAAGTGCTACAGAAAATATCTGGTCCGGCCTTACCGGATTTATAGTATCCCTTATACTGGCCTACAGGGGCCAAAGCCTTTTCAGGGTTGCAATGCTTGCCTGTCTATCTGTTTTTCTTGTTGAACTTATAATATAAAAATTGTGGAATCAAATTATAACTGGAGGTATAAAACATGGAAACAAATCTTAAGAAAAAACGGGTTTTTTCAGGTATTCAACCGACAGGACAAATTCATATTGGTAATTACGTAGGTGCCTTAAGTTTATGGGTAGAGAATCAGGATCAGTATGATAATATCTTCTGCATAGTTGATTTACATTCATTAACCATTCCTGAAAAAGTAAAGCCAGATTATTTACGCAGAAAAGTTAAGGAAGCGGCAGCCCTTTATCTGGCCTGTGGTATTGATCCTGATAAATCAACAATATTCATCCAGTCCCAGGTAACCCAGCATGCCGAGCTGGCCTGGCTTTTAAACTGTGTTACCCCGATGGGCTGGCTGGAAAGAATGACACAATTTAAGTCAAAAGCGGAAAGCCTGGAGACTGTTGGAACGGGCCTGTTTGATTATCCAGTATTGATGGCAGCAGATATTTTATTATATAAAACAGATTATGTCCCTGTTGGAGAAGACCAGAAACAACATATTGAGATTACCAGGGATATAGCTCAACGCTTCAATCATATGTATGGAGAAGTATTTAAGATACCTGAAGAATTAATGAGGAAAAGCGGTGCCAGGATTATGGGTTTTGATGATCCTGAAAGCAAGATGAGTAAAAGTATTGGTGAAGTTAAGAAAAGACATTCCATAGGACTCCTTGATCCGCCTGATACGGTTAAAGATACAATCATGAAAGCTACCACTGATTCCAACAGGGAACTGCGTTTTGAATATGCTTCGCCGGGAGTAAAAAATATGCTGGTATTGTATGAAGCCCTAACCGGAAAATCGAGGGAAGAAATAGAAAAACATTTTGAAAACAGCAATTACGGCACCTTAAAGAAGGAGTTGATCGATGTAGTAGTAGAAACCCTGAAACCAATACAGGCAAGATTTGAAGAAATCATCAGGGAAGAGACTTATTTAAATAATATATTGAAAGAAGGCAGAGAGCGGGCAACTGAAATTGCCGGAGATACACTGGATACCGTCAAGCGAAGCATGGGCCTTTCATTATGATGGACCTTTATATAGGGATAATATGATAAAGTGAGGGGAGAGGATTGTGTTTTTCAGCTTTTACAGAAGGGTAATCCCATATTTGCTATGTTTCCTTTTCTGTTTATCTATATCTTTTCCTGTACCGGCCGGGGATCTGTATGATATAGTAATACTGAATGGACGGGTTATTGACCCGGAAACTGAAAGGGATGAAGCTGGCCTCAATATAGGAATTAATGGTAGACAGATAGTCCGGATCAGCAGGGAGCCTTTGTCCGGTAAAAGGGTAATTGATGCCACAGGCCTGGTGGTTGTACCCGGTTTTATTGACCCCCTTTCTTATGATCCCAATCCAATCGGGTCCTGGTATAAGCTGGCAGACGGTGTTACCACCAATCTGGCCCTGCATGGCGGAGCAGTAAGCCCTGCTGAATATTTTGAAAAACACAACAAACTGGACCCGCCCCTGAATTATGGAACTTCCTTTTTTGTTGCTAAAATGAGAAGTAGAATGCAGCCAAATCCTTATCTCAGGCTGACCAGTGAAGAAATAGAGAAATTGGCAGAGGCAGCAGAAAAAGCCCTGAAAGAAGGGGCCATGGCCATATCCTTCAGTCTGGAGTACTATCCCGGGACAAAAAGAGATGAAATTGTCCCATTGATGAAACTGGCAGCTGAATATAATGTTCCGGTTTTCTTTCATCTGCGTTATTCAACAATGTTCGGGAGTGGCGGCAATAATATTGATGGAATAAATGAGGTACTGGATTATGCCAGGGAAACAGGTGCTGCCATTCACATTGACCATATAAACAGTACTGGCGGAACCTTTTCCATGGAGGAGTCACTGGCTCTGCTGCGCCAGGCCAGGGCAGAGGGGTTAAGGGTAACAGCATGTACCTATCCCTATAATTACTGGGCTACCCGTCTGTCTTCTCCGCGCTTTGATGAGGGCTGGCAGGAGAGATTCCGGATAGATTATGATGATTTGCAGTTAATTGGTCATGAAGAGAGGATGACAGAAGAAAGTTTTAAGAAGTATAGGTCTGAAAAGGGGGTTCTGGTAGCAGCATATGCTATACCTGAGGAAGATCTGGTCAGGTCACTTAAGGAAGATTATATAATGATCGGCAGTGATGGTATGATTGAGCCCGATCCCTATGGAAGAGGCCCGGGTATGAACAATCATCCCCGGGGTGCAGGGTGTTTTTCGAGGGTAATAGCAAAATATGTCCGTGATGAAAAGGTGATTTCCCTGATGGACGCAGTGAAAAAGATGACCCTCTTACCGGCACAGCTCCTTGAAGAAGAGGTACCGGCACTTAGAAAGATGGGCCGTATACAGGAAGGAATGGATGCAGATATTGTTGTTTTCAATTATGATGAAATCGAGGATAAGGCTGATATAATTAATCCTGCACAGTATTCGGAAGGGATTTATTATGTCCTCGTGAACGGACAGGTGGTAATAGATGAAGAAGGGATTCACCGGGATGTCAGGGCCGGTGAGCTAATCCGCAGCTATTTTGATTAAGGAGAGGAAATATTTTTACGGAAATCCATCAGGGCCATTTTAATAATAATTTGTTTCATGGAACTGGTTTGTCCTTTATTTGCTGCAGTTATTTTGCTCTTCAGTGTTTTTGTAAACGCCTTGACTAAGAAAAAGTTTGTATGAGGAGTGATCATTATGAAAATCGAAGGGGTATGGCTCCCTGTAATTACACCATTTTATGAGAATAAGATTGATTTTGTATCATATAAGGGGCTGATTGACCATTATATCAAACAGGGAATCAGTGGTATTATTCCTCTCGGAACTACTGGTGAATCTCCCGTAATAGAAGAAGATGAGTTTCTGGAATTGGTGGAAAAGACGGTAGAATATGTAAACAATCGTGTTCCTGTCATGATCGGAGTTGGGGGAAATTATACCAGGAATGTAGTCCGGAAGCTGAAATTATTAGAGAAATATAGAATTGATGGTATTCTATCCGTCAGTCCATATTACAATAGACCAGATCAGAGGGGAATCTATGAACACTTCCGGACCATTGCAGAGAATACAGATCTGAATATAATTATTTATAATATTCCCTACCGGACAGGGAGGAATATCGAAAATGAGACCATATACAGGTTAGCAGAAATAAAAAATATAATAGGGATAAAAGACTCCTCAGGAGATATAAAACAATCCATGGAACTCTTGATAAATAAACCTGAGGGTTTTTCTGTCCTTACGGGGGAAGACATTCTTTTCTACATAACTCTTGTAAATGGCGGAGACGGCGGAATACTGGCTTCTTCTCATCTGTTTACTTCAGATTTTGTGGATGTTTATAAACTTGTCATTGATGGTGAATACAAAAAAGCCTTTGAGAAATGGAAGAGCTTATACAAGGTAATCCCATTGTTGTTTAAAGAACCCAATCCTGCCCCATTGAAGTACTGCCTGAAGAAACTGAATCTGATCAGATCTCTGGAAACAAGGCTGCCCATACTCAGAATATCAAACGGGCTTGCCAGTGAACTGAACGGGGTTCTTGAGAGCAGCTAGAATAATAAGGAGCAGTATAATGAAAAACAGATTGCTAAAAATTATTCTCTTTTCTCTGATGCTTCTCCTGTCCGGCACAAATAGTACCATATTAAATGCACAGGAAAATGAAGCTGAAAGCCTGGAAAACAGCTCTCTGGAAATACTGGAAATTTTAAGAGAGGATAAGAATATCCTTGATTACTTCTTGCGGCGGGATGATAAAGCTGTATTAAGTTCTGGAATAGAAACTTTTGCCGTAGATGATGAGGAGAGGATCTACTTATCTAATTATGCCACAGGCAAGATACTGGTCTTTCACAAAAATGAATTGATTGAGGAGATAAATATATCTGCTTTTTCACAACCCAGGGATATAGCAGTAAATGCAGGTTTTCTCTATATTTTTGAGGATACAGGTAAGATAAGCGGGATATCTCTAGCAGATAAGGAGACAGTAAAGGAATTTACTGTTCCTGCCATAATGGCCAATACAGCAAAACAAAATGTTCTGGAGATTGGACTCCCTGTTTGTTTTATCAAAGATTATTTTCATAGCCAGATATCTGTTTATTATAGCAATGACCATGTTTATTTTCCTTTTCATGATACGAAGGGGGGACTGCCCCTTGATGAATACAGACTGCCTGTTGCTGGAGACAGGGTGTATAAAAGACTGCTCTCTTTAGATAAATATAAAAACATCTACATCCTGGGAACAGAAATAGAGGATAAGGAAGACAGGATTGAGATCAGGGAGATTGTCTGTAAGTACAGTTATACAGGGGAATTGCTGGGTATATTTGAAACAATCAATGATAAAAATTACATCACTCCCTATAATTATATCTCTGTAAGTGAAAGCGGGAATACCTATCAGCTCCTGATATTGGAAGAAAGTGTGAAGGTTTACAGGCTGGACTTTACTGAGGTTAATGAGCTGGTCTTAAGTTCTGAAGAAAATACTGAAGATGAAGCTGATGATACCGGTAAAAACGCCCGGGGGGCAGCTGAAGACTATACTAAAAGAATAGCCCTTTATAATAAAGCTGTAGAGCTTATTAATCTCAGGTGGATCTATAACCCCCGGAAGAATGCTTCCAGATTAAGTGATGTTTTCATGCCATATTATTTACAGGGCATTGATGAAGAAAGGGAGATGGAGGGTATCCCATACTGCTGGGGTGGATTTGATTCTTTGCATAAAAAAAGTACAAATCAGAAATGGGACAACTTCCTGGATGCCATTGATAAGGGAGCTGCTGCAGGCAATCTCGGGATTACCCCCAATTATATCCCTGGAACCGCGGGACTGGATTGTTCGGGTTTCATATCTGCAGTACTGGGCCTGGAGAAAAGAGAACCTAGCTGGAATTTTCTTTACAGCCGCCAGTTTACAGATAAGATAACTTATAATGAACTGCTTTTCATGGATTTACTCGTTAAGAATGGACATATGTTTTTTTACTTTGACGACAACAATTATGGTATTACTTCCATAGAAACAAACACCATGGGGAGTGAATGGAAGGTTAAATTTTTCAACTGGTCCTGGCGGGCCTTGCGGGATATGGAGTATTGTGCCAGAAGATATAAAGGCCTGGATGACTGAAGGACCCGGGAATAATATATGGCAAAGGCGGTTATATTTAATGAAAAACAAAAGATATATCCTGATAGTATTATTTATTCTTACAATAGCAGGGAGTATTTTGGGATTAAGATTTTACCAGGAGCTGGAAACATACCGGAAACAGGTATCTGAGATTGAGATTTTTGATATTGATTTATCTGAGATTCCGGATGGAGAGTATACCGGCAGTTATGAAGTAAAATTGGTTAGTGCCGAAGTAAAGGTGCTTGTAAAAAATCATGAAATTATAGATATAATACTATTATCCCACCATCATGGCAGAGGCGGGGCAGCTGAGGTGATTCCAGATAGAGTGGTAGAAGAGCAGTCACTACAGGTAGATATGATATCTGGAGCTACTTCAAGCAGTAAGGTGATATTAAAGGCTATAGAAAATGCCTTTAAAAACAGGTAGATATGGAACAGGACAGTGGGTATTTAAAGATAAAAAAAGGGGTTATCTCATCTGGAGGCAACCCCTAAAATGATGCTTAAACGGCCCCTGCCTACATGACTTTTTAAATGGATTCAAGCCTAATATTTGTGATGATAATATATTTTTAAAACTCCTCTCACGAGAGAGATGAAAAACAGGGCTCCTAGCAGGGTGAAAAAGACAATCTGATTAAAAAAACTGGCGATAATTGTTGCAAAACCTAAACCCAGTAAACAGATCAGCAATCCCCAATTACCTGATTTTTGCATTATTAAAATATTGCGCTCATCGTTTTCATTTATATACATCTTTCTTAGTGCATCCTTATCTCTGAGAGCTTTCAGGTGTTGTATCAGGGAATATATCTGGATGATTTCAAGGGTTAAAAATATACCCAACTGAAACCCTTTGTTGAAATCAGGCAGTACTGGTAAGCTGTCTTTAAAAAATAGCAGGGCTAAATATGTTAGTGCCAGCAATATAGTACTTACTAATAAACATATGGACCTCTTATGTACCTTCTTTTGATATTTTTCCATCATAAACCTCCTCCACTTCAGAAAAATCAAATACCTCTTCAATACTCAACCCAAAGAATCTGGAAATTTTGTAGGCAAGGATTAAAGATGCTGTGTATTTCTCACATTCCAGTGAGGTAATGGTCTGTCTTGTTACTCCTACCGCCCGGGCAAGTTCTTCCTGTGATAATCTGTGTTTTTTCCGTAATTCTTTTATCCTTGTTTTCAAAATATCACCACATTTCTGCAAAGTTAACTTTACATTTTTAGTATAGTATACTTTGCAGAAAAAGTCAAGTATACTTTGCATAAATATTTTATTGGAATTTTTGCATTTCAGTAAATAATAAAGTATAATTAATACGAGTGAACAGTAAAAGGAATGATTGTCTTGATTAAGGGTCTGGGTGTTGATCTTGTTGATATAAAGAGGATTGAAGAGCTAATCAATAAAAGGGGCCAGGCGTTTTTGGAAAAGGTATTTACTCTCCGGGAGATTGAATACTGTGAAAGCAAAGCCGCCCGGTACCAGCATTATGCAGCAAGATTTGCAGCAAAAGAAGCAGTTGTGAAAATGCTGGCTGGGGCTGAAGGGATTGGCTGGAAAGATATTGAAGTTTTGAAAGCCGGCAATGGCAAGCCGGAATTGGTTTTGTCCGGCCAGGCCAGGAAGGCAGCTGACAGGTTGGGGATAAAGAGACTGCACTTGAGTATATCTCACGAAAAAGAACTGGCTATTGCCCAGGTAATAGGGGAGGATGATTAGGTGATTGTTCTTGCTCCTGAAGAAATGAGAAGAGTTGATGTGAGGGCTGTCCAGGCGGGTATTCCAGAACTCATATTGATGGAAATAGCCGGAAGGGGTGTTGCAGAAAAGGCCAGGCTGATACTGGAAGGATATAATGAGGATTCTGAACATGACCATGCACAGGAAATGAGCCCGATGAATAGGAATGGTAGAGGTAAAACAGTTGTAATAGCGGGGAAAGGAAATAACGGCGGGGATGGCCTGACAGCAGCCCGTTATCTTGATATGTGGGGATATGATGTAAAGATATTGATGATTTCCCCTGAAGATGAACTTAAAGGAAGTTCCCTGGTAAATTATAAAATATGCCGCCTGAGGGAAATGGATATAGTAAATTTGACAGTAGATAGTAAAGGGAATTTTGAGAGAATAGAGAATTATATTTCCGGGGCTGATATACTTATTGATGCGTTATTTGGTACCGGTATTAAGGGTAGTGTAAAAGAGCCCTACAGGGGAATAATAAAATCTATAAACAACTTTGCAGGTACAGTACTCTCTGTTGATATACCGTCAGGCATTGACGGAGAGACGGGGGAGGTTCTGGGTAATGCAGTTTATGCTGATTATACAATAACAATGGCCTATCCCAAGATCGGCCTCCTTGTTTTTCCGGGACGTGAGTATTGTGGTGAGATAGAAGTTGTAGATCTGGGTGTTCCTGAGGAATTTGCCCTGGAGCAGAATCCTGCTCATTTTGTCCTTGATGATGATGAAGCCCTGGCTTTATTGCCGCCACGGCTGAGGGATTCTCATAAAGGCAGTTACGGAAGTGTGGGTATTGTGGGGGGCAAGTCCGGTATGTCCGGTGCACCTTCTCTGGCTGGTCTTGCAGCCCTGAAAACAGGTGCCGGTCTGGTCAGGGTGCTTGTTCCGGAAGATATTCAGTCCATAGTGGCTGCTTATTCAGCAGAACTTATGACAATGTCTCTGAAGTCAAAAGAGGATTCTTTTTCTGTTGAAGACCAGAGAATAGTGGAAGAATTGATGGATAATTCTACAGTAATTGCAGTGGGGCCAGGTCTCGGGTACTCAGCAAGAAGTACTTTGCTGGTAAACAGATTGCTGGAGGAATATCAGGGCCCTCTGGTCATTGATGCAGATGGTATTAATTCCATAAATGATCTTGATTTGCTGAAAAAGAGGAAGGCCCCTCTTGTCCTGACACCACATCCCGGCGAGATGGCCAGATTAACGGGGAAAAACACAAAAGAAATACAGGCTGACAGGATAAATACTGCACGTAGTTTTGCCCTTCAGTATGAGCTGTTTCTGGTTCTTAAGGGGGCTGCAACAGTGATTGCTTTCCCTGATGGAAAAGTATATATAAACCCTACAGGTAATGAGGGCATGGCTACAGCAGGCAGCGGTGATGTTCTTACAGGTATGATGGCTGGATTGCTGGCCGGTGGAATGAAGACTGGAGAAGCAGCTGTACTGGCTCCCTATCTTCACGGATTAGCCGGTGATCTGGCTCTTGATGAGTTGACTTCATATAGTATGACTGCAGGAGATATTATTTCACATATCAGTACAGCAATAAAATACCTTGGTCAGGGATGATACTCAATGAATAATATTACCCGCCCTGTATGGGTTGAGATTAATCTGGATAATCTTAAGTTTAATCTGCGTCAAATAAAGAAAGAGCTTTCCAGTGAGACAATGGTAATGGCCGTTGTGAAGGCAGATGCATATGGTCATGGTGCTGAAGCAGTGGCAAAGACCCTCATTGAAGAGGGGGTTGACAGACTGGGTGTGGCTATACCTGAAGAAGGTGTCCAGCTGCGTGAAGCCGGTTTCAGGATTCCAATCCATGTTCTGGGAGAGCTCATGCCTGAGCAGTATGAACTGGTGATGGAATATGATTTAATCCCTACTGTAGCGAAAAAAGAGACACTGGAAGCCCTGAACAGAATGGCAGCAGGAAGGAAAGTCAGGAAAAAGGTCCATATAAAACTCGATACGGGAATGGGGCGCATCGGTCTTAATACGGAAGAGGCAGTTGATTTTATAAAACATGCAATGAATTTAAAAAATATAGAGCTTGAGGGGCTGATGACCCATTTTGCTTCTGCTGATGAGGAAGATAAAGAATATACCTATTATCAATGGGAGAGGTTTAATTATGTTTTACGGAAACTGGAGGAGGAAGGTATAGAGATACCTTTAAAACACGCTGGAAACAGTGCAACAGTAATCGATCTACAGGAATTCCAGCTTAATATGGTAAGACCGGGAATAGCCCTTTACGGCCTCCCCCCTTCTTCAGAGGTAAGACTGATAGATCTGAAACCTGTTTTGAGCTGGAAGGCAAGAATTGATTTTTTGAAGGAACTTCCTCCCGGGGCAGGAATCAGTTACGGGATTACATTTATTACTGAGAGAAAAAGCAGGATCGCTACGATACCTCTTGGATATGCTGACGGTTATTCCAGATTGCTTTCAAATAAAGCTTATGTACTGATCAAAGGCCGGAAGGCACCTGTCAGGGGAAGGATCTGCATGGATCAGTTTATGGTTGATGTGACAGATATCCCCGGTGTAGAGCTGGGAGATGAAGTGGTTCTGATTGGAAGCCAGGGAAATGAAACAATTACTGCTACAGAGATAGCAGATATGATCGGAACCATAAATTATGAGGTTTTGTGCAATATCTCAAAGAGAGTGCCGAGGAGGTATATTTCAAGTAGTAGGGGGGAAAATGGATTATGATCGAGAAAGAAATTATTATTATGAATAAAACTGGTCTGCATGCCCGGCCTGCTGCTGTTTTTGTTGAGATGGCAGATCGATTTGAATCAGAAATAGAATTGATCTATGATGGAATTAATGTTAATGCCAAGAGTATCATCGGTGTTTTATCATTGGGTATCGGCAAAGGAGACAGGGCTATATTGAGAATTTCCGGCAGTGATGAAAAAGAGGCTATGGAAAAAATGTTGCAGCTTATTGAAGGCCGTTTTGGTGAAAAGGAGGAATAATAATGATTTTATCAGATGGAACAATCACTAGTTTAATCGAGGAGGGTATTTTGAAGATAAGTCCTCTAATGGAGTATCAGATTCAACCTGCGTCAGTAGATCTGAGGCTGGGTACAAACTTCCTGAAATTAGATGAAAACATGACTGAAATAATGACACTGGATTCAGAAATTAAATATATAAGTTATGATTCTGAAGAAATTGTTATCCCTCCCCATTCCTTTCTGCTGGCAACAACAATGGAACATATCGAACTTCCCGCTGATATTACTGCTTTTGTTGAGGGTAGAAGCTCTATCGGGAGGATGGGATTGTTTATACAGAATGCCGGCTGGGTTGATCCGGGCTTTAAAGGCCAGATTACCCTGGAATTGTATAATGCCAACTGCCTGCCCATAAAACTTACAGCAGGCCGCAGGATTTGCCAGCTGGTTCTGGCCAGACTGGATCAGGAAGCGCTTAATCCCTATCATGGAAAATACTTGAACCAGAAGAATGCTGTAGGAAGCAGGATTTATAAAGATATAGAAAACCAGTAAATCATGCTGGGATAAGTTACCGGATAATACTCATCTCCCTTGATTGACAGTATATTGGACTTGTTGTATACTTAAATAGCAGGTCCTTATATTAGTCATATTTAAGAGGTGAGAATATGGCAGGAGATATAAAAAAACGCTCCAGAAAGAGTCTCAGTAAAGAGGAAAAAGAGAAAATAGCTGAAGCTATGATTGAAGGGTATAAAAAAATGGCTAAACTAAATCTAGAGATAGCTGAGGAAGGAATGACATCTCCAGATGAGACTGATTGATTGTCTCATCTTTTCTTTTCCTTAATTAATTATTATAGAATTGCTTACAGTGACTGTCTCTTATACACATCT
>LSQX01300020.1_pt1 | contig 16775 bp, 11 predicted proteins | sample 654561 | NCBI WGS metagenome assembly LSQX01 (sample SAMN04489861, study PRJNA283612) | anaerobic digester metagenome | isolation source: 4 biogas reactors fed with cattle manure at either 37C or 55C with and... | place: Denmark: Kongens Lyngby | collected 2014
GGGCATTTATTTCTAATATGCGTTCTTTGCCTTTTGGGGTTACTCCTGTGAAACCTGCCACGGTTTCGTGTTGTTTGGCGACATCTGGGTCGTGGAGGACTGTTCATACCCCCCACTAATAAGTTCATAAGTAGCTTCAGGGGTATGTGTTTTATCTGAGCGCAGCGAAGGATCTTGTCAGGAGTAATACGAGATCCTTCATTTCGTTCAGCAGGCTGCGCATGTTTACCTGTGAACAGCAGCTTCATTGTTATTGCAGAAAAGCCGACAGAGAATTCTCTCTGCCGGCTTTTGTTGGCTGCGTTGTTCTTTTTATGAGCAGACTTCTGTTTCACCCGGTATTTATACCGCGCTTGCGTAACCATCTCCGCCCTCTGTAGTCTCAAGGAATAACTTGGCTCCTTCCAAATTGGCTTCTGAAAAGTCAACACCCATAAAGAATGTTTGATTTCCTTCCTTATCCTGCACCAAAACATCCCATACAAGCGTATCTGCGGTAAAAGTGAGTTTACCCTGTGCGGATTCACCTATCTTAATCACATCAATGAGCAGGTTTTCTCCCCAATCATCGCTATTGGCAGGAGAAAGCGCAAGGGCATAAAGATCAAAGCTTGTAAAATTGAAAATCTCTACGGGAACAACGACAGATGCTGCTTTGGGACTCTCATTGTCTTTTTTAATCTGGTCTAAGGCCTTTTCAGCTTCTGAGATAAATTTTTCCGTTGCATCAATGGCTGCTTTCAGACTGCTCATAACCTCAGGGGTGAGCTTATTGGGATCAGTAAAGTATTGGTCAGCAGCAATGATCTCGTTTGCAAGTTCATTCATGGTATTAACAAGGGTTTCGTTTGCAAGAGCTTCGGGCGTTGCATTTACTCTTTCAGCAGTTTTATCAAATGCATCTGCCATATTCATAAACTCTTTGGCAAGGGCCTGTTGCTCTGCCGTGAATACTGGTTCTGGTGTTGCTGTAGGTTCGGGTATTTCTGTAGGCACGGGTGTTGCTGTAGGTGCGGGTGTTGATGTAGGCACGGGTGTTGCCGTTGGTGCGGGTGTTGATGTAGGTGCCTGTGTTGCTGCAGGTGCCTGTGTTGCTGCAGGTGCCTGTGTTGCTGCAGATGTCGGAGTTGCTGCAGGTGTCTTTGAAGCAGGTTTATTTTTTCCGCAGGCAACCATGCTCAGTGTCATAATAATTGCCATCATAAGTACGAATAATTTTTTCATAACAAATCCCTCCATTTTTGATTGTTTTGTACAGGGTGCATTCCCTGGGTTCAATTTATCAGGAATTTGTTAGAAAAAAACATTCTCTGCATGAAACATGTTTTTTTCTGCATGAATCATGTTTTTACTATCCAGTTCATATAATAAGCTCATCAGCAAAAATGTAATTTCGATCATTCTATATAAATCGAAATGAAGACTTGCCCGTAGATTTATGACCATCAGGGACAGTTTCCTTGACTCAATGTATTGTATCATACTACAAAAATAGTAGTAATGGTTAAGGTGCCATTATCAACAGGTGATTTCTCAGGCATAACCTTCACCCCACCCTGAAGTACTTTGTCGTTTCCATTAAGTTCATAAGCTCTTTCCAGTCCAATCACCTTTACCTTGCCAGTGATACCGCCTTCAGAATTTTTCGGATCTTAGCTTCATCCTTATTCCCATTCGTCTCAGCACCGCTGCTGATATCAACGCCATAGGGCTTGTATTTCAGGATGCACTGTCCAACATTTTCTTCATCCAACCCTCCAGCCAGAAAAAAAGGTTTCTGAAGTGGCGGGATAAGGCTGTGATCAAACTGCCTCCCGATCCCTCCATAGCTTCCCTGGTGAAATGCATCCAATAGCAGCATGTCACACGGAAGCATTTGTGCTGCAAGAATCTGTTCCGGTTTTTCAACCCGGACCGCTTTGATGATGGGGCATACCGTTTTTTGCTTCAGCAATTCTATCGTATGTTCATCTTCATCTCCATGAAGTTGTATGACATCGATGATCCCGCTTAAAGCGAGCTTCAGGATGGAGTCGACCTTGTCATTGACAAAAACCCCCACCGTCTTGATTCCCTCCGCCAGCTTTCTTCGCAGTTCATAGGCCTGTTCATGGGTAACTCTGCGACGACTTTCGGCAAAAACAAAACCAATGTAATCGGGTCTGTGACGGTTCACAATCTCGATTCCTTCCTGGTTTTTAATTCCACAGATCTTCACCTGTGTCATCCTTGTCCACCCCTTAGCCTTTGCAACATTTTTACTTTGTTCGTGCTTCGCATCAGCGTCTCTCCAATCAGCACACCGTTTACTCCCGCTTGTTCCAACCTTGCGATATCATTTTCATCCCGTATACCGCTTTCGGCAACAAACAGAACCGAATCCGGCACCAGCTTGCGAAGCGTAATACTGTTGTCCATATTCAGTGTAAAATCCTTCAGATTTCTGTTGTTCACACCAATAACCCTTGCTCCTGCCGTTAGCGCGTTGTCCAGTTCTCTTTCGTTATGGGCTTCTACCATGGCGGAAAGCCCCAATTCATCACAAACGGAAATGTATTCTCGCAGGGTTTGCACATTTAGCAGGGAGCATATCAAAAGTACTGCCGATGCCCCAAGTATTTTGGTTTCACAAAGCTGATAGGGATCAATGATAAAATCCTTTCGCAAGATGGGAACAGAAACCTCTTGCTGTATTTCATGCAGGTATGTTTCACTGCCCTGGAAGAAATACGGCTCAGTCAGAACAGAAATCGCATCTGCACCAGCTCTCTCATATTCTTTTGCGATATCCATATATGGGAAGTACGGTGCGATAATACCTTTGGAAGGCGATGCCCGTTTTATCTCACAAATAAAGCAAATTCCCTTTTTCTTCAGTGCTCTTTCAAATGGAAAGCCTTCGACAGTTTTCACTTTTTGAGCCTGACAGATAATATCTGAAAAAGATACGACAGATTTTCTCTGCTCCACTCTAAACCTTGCGGCGCTGGCGAGCTTATCTAAAATACTCTCGTTCCCGTTTTCTCCGGAATTTGAGTACTCGTCATTCTGCTGTACTGGCGGCTCTAATGTTGTACTACACACCACTTTTGGAGGATTAAGAAGATTCATTGTTTCATCGACTCCCTTCATAAATTCATGTACCCAGAGCAAAGCCTCTTGCGTGTCTGGCAATGGAATAAAGTTTGATGTTCAGCTTCCGCGGTTTGAGTTCACTAAAAATGTTCTAACTCACAGTAGTATCTAAGTGCTTGGGAGGTTTACCATTGTGCCACTTCTTGAAAAAGAGAAAAATCCATTAATTCAAGAATACTTCATTTGAAAGCATACGCAATTCATGAAGCTTATTCATCGCTTTTCCGCTATCAATCAAATCTTGAGCAATCTTTATGCATTCTGATACCGGACAGTCATCCTTGCTTAAGTAGATAGCCATTGCTGCATTCAATACCACCACATCTCTTTTGGCACCCTTCTCAGTACCTGTGAGGATATTTTCAGTAATCACTGCATTTTCTTTTGGGTCTCCTCCCTTCAGATCTTCCATGCTGCAACGCTTGAAACCAAATTGTTCTGGTGTGATATCATATTGGCTAATGGTTCCGTTCCGTATCTCACAGATATGGGTTTCACCTGCCAGTGTCACTTCATCCATACCATCGCTGCCGCAAACACAGAGTCCACGGGTAACCCCCAGGTTCATCAGAACCCTTGCCAGTGGTTCTACCAGCTTCTGATTGTAAACACCCATCAGCTGCATCTTTGCACCGGCTGGGTTAGATAAGGGCCCCAATATGTTGAAAATAGTTCGAACACCCATTTCACGGCGCACTGGCGCAGCATATTTCATGGATGTGTGATACAGCGGTGCAAACATGAAACACATATTGCTTTTTTGCAGAATATTTTCTGTTTGCGCAGCGCTAAGGTTGATGTTGATCCCCAGCTCCTCCAACACGTCCGCCGCCCCACATCGGCTTGAGACCCCACGGTTTCCGTGCTTTGCAACAGGAACCCCACCTGCCGCCGTCACAAATGCTGCCGTTGTGGATATATTGAAGGTTCCCGTACCATCACCACCAGTACCGACGATATCTATCACCTTGCGAACCGGTTTTATTTTTAAGCCCTTTTCCCGCATGACCTGAGCGCAGGCGGTAATCTCTTCCACCGTTTCACCCTTCATGCGCAGCGCGGCCAGAAAAGCACCCATTTGCGCCTGGGTGGCGGTACCATCCATCATTTCATGCATAACTGTTTTCGCGGTATCATATTGCAGATCTGAGCCCTGTAAAAGCTCCTGTATAGCTTTTTGTATCATGCTCTTTCCCTCCCTATTGATAAAAAGTTTTCAATGATCACATTTCCCTGTGGTGTCAGGATGGATTCCGGATGAAACTGCAGCCCATACAAATCATAATGAACATGCCGCACTGCCATCACTTCACCCATGGAATCCTCGCCAATTACACGCAGTACTTCGGGAATACTCTCCCTCAGTGCTACCAGAGAATGATATCTGGCACCCTCCACCTGCTGCGGCAGACCGCTGAAGATTGGCTCTTGATTTTCAATCCTGATAGTGCTCTTTTTTGCGTGCATCAGTTGTGTTGCGTGGCAGATCTTGCCCCCATAAGCCTCGCAGATTGCCTGATGCCCCAGACATACACCTAACATGGGATAGTCCTTTGATAATGCGACAATCAACTCTTCGCAAATACCTGCGTCCTTTGGATACCCCGGCCCCGGCGACAAAATGATATGATCAGGGTTCAATCGCCTGATATCTTCTACTGTGGTTTCATCATTCCTGAAGATCTGAATATCCGGATCCATACTTCCCGCAAGATGAACCAGATTGTAGGTAAAGCTGTCGTAATTATCGATAACAACAATCATATGTCATCAACCTCCTTTGCCCTTAAAACAGCGTTCATCACTGCTGACGCCTTGTTTCCAGATTCCTCAAACTCCATCTCCCCCACACTGTCGGCAACAATGCCTCCCCCTGCCTGGATATGCACTGTATCTCCTTTTTTAACCGCCATGCGAATGGCAATACAGGTGTCCATATTTCCGGTAAAATCAATATACCCCAGTGCGCCACCATAGATACCTCTTGGCTCAGCTTCAAGCTCTTCAATGATCTCACAGGCCCGTATTTTGGGTGCACCCGACAGGGTGCCTGCGGGCAGTATAGCCTCGATGGCATCCAGGGCATCATGTCCGGGTACAATCTTGCTCTCAACCCTGGAGCAAATGTGCATGATTTTTGAATACCGGTGTATGGTCATATATTCAGTAACCCTAACCGAGCCAATTTCCGATATCATTCCAAGGTCATTCCTTCCCAGGTCAACCAGCATGTTGTGCTCAGACAGCTCCTTTTCATCACTAAGAAGCTCCTTTTCCAACAGTTCATCCTCTTGTTTCGTTTTCCCTCTTGGCCTGGAACCTGCAATGGGGAATGTGGTCAGACAACCATCTCGAAGCCTGACCAATGTTTCTGGCGAAGAACACATTAAATCAAGATCGTCGATTTTCAGATAAACCATATAGGGTGAGGGATTCGTTGTTCTTAACACCCTATATGCATTCACAAGGCTGCCTTTCATTGTTGCTTTGAACTTTCGTGACAGCACAGCCTGAAAGATGTCTCCATCATAGATATACTTTTTGGTTTTTTCGACAACTTCGCAGTAATCTTCCCGGGACATATTACATTGAAAGCTTGTTGGCAGATTATCAAACTGTACCTCAGGCACTGGTGTTGCCCGGATGATGCTTTCAATAGCATCTATCTGTTCGTTTGCTTTCCGGTAATTCTTTTTCAGGTTGTCGGTGCTGATATTGACAATGATAAAAACTTTCTGTTTGAGATGATCAAACACAATAACATCGGTAAAAAGCATTAAATCGAAATCATTGAATTCGCTCTCACGAAGCTTTAGCTTACGTTCTTTGTAGCGGAACATGGAATAAGCAAAGAAGCCCACAAGCCCGCCTGTGAAGGGAGGCATATTCTCAAGTTTCGGCACCTTATACTCTTCGAGTATCTGCCGAAGGATAACAAATGGCTTTTGAGTTGGTATCTGTAAAGTCTTTTCATCCCTGAAAATGCTTATCAAATCATTTTTACAGGTGACACGCATGTTTGGGCTTAAGCCCAGGAAGGAATATCTTCCCCAGTTTTTCCCATCCTCTACGCTTTCCAGCAAAAAGAACCGTGAGCTTCGTTCCTCCAGTTTCTTTAGAAGAGAAACGGGCGTTGTCAGATCCGAATAAACCTCCCTGCAAATGGGAATGAAATTGCATTTCTTCGACAGTTCAACTACTTTTTCATAGTCCATCATTGAATCCTTTTTTTCATCTGATGCGATGAAACTCCTTTCTTCAGGTTTTCACATCCTGTATACCTGCATAACAAGGGTTTGCTTCCCAAGTCTCACATAGCTGCAGTATGCACGCATAAAGAGTGTTAAAGGGTTCTCAAGGCTTTTCTGCGCAGGCTTGCTTCCATGTTCGGAGTATTGTTTCGCAAAAAAGTGTACAAAAAAAGCCTTTGCCCCCATAGGGACAAAAGCTTTATGCTTCTGCGGTACCACCCAGTTTGGTAAATATTACCCACTCTTTTACGCACAACCATGCGTACCTCTGTGATAACGGATGAGGTTCCCGTTGGCGTCTACTCCCAAAAGGTTTCAAGCCACCCTCTCAAGCCCATTCGGTAAAGTACTGTATTGCCGCATTCACACCCGCAAGCGGCTCTCTGTAATACCATCCTAAACTTACTTCCCTTGATCTTCGGTTTTAAAAATATTCTTTTCATGTATTATAAGTAAAAATATTCTATTTGTCAATACTAATTTTTTCTATCAAACCATCCCGAGCTACAGCTGTCTGACCGCACCCTGTAACGCACCATCCAGAAGCTGTACCCTATGACACTTCCAAGCCTCAGCAAAGATAAAAAAGCTTACAAGCAGAAAAGCAGAACCAAAATAATGGGGGTTTGCGGCTTTTTGCTTCCGGCAAAATACACTAAAAGAAGAAGGGGCATTAGCAATACTTTCGTGATAAAGCTGCCGGTCCTCAGTTTCTTTACGTTAAAAGCGAAATTCAAGCCATAATAGACAATGTAGGCCAATATTCTGCAATAGCATATGACATATTAATATATTCTGTTACTCTTGAGTGTTATCATAAAAGCTATGTTAACTATACTGATGCTTTAATATCCGGGAAACACACCATGTTGTATAACAGGATTTTAGAGATGGCGGGGGATCAGAGGCCTGTAATAAAAGAGGCATCCTCTCAACAGTTGGGGAAATCAGATACATTTTCAAGCAATATCGCCCTGTACATTCCACCGAACATTAAGGATTCGTCTCTGATTTTATTCACGGGGAGACCTTGGAGAGTGTCTTCAAAACACCGGTTGATATCCGTACCAATAGACGAGGTTATTGAATTTATCAATTTTCGGAGACCGGATACCTTTGCCCCGGAATGAATGAACTTATCAAACACCAATATCCGACCATCCGGTTTTAATACTCTTTGCGCTTCGGACATAACCTTTTGGGGGTTTTCCGCGACGCTTAGTATCAGGTTTAAAACGATGATGTCAAAGGTATTGTTTGGAAAACTAAGTTTTTCCGCGTTCATATTGATCAGTTTTACTCTTTTGCCAGCCGATTTCCTTTTGGCCTTGTCAAGCATTGGGTCGGAAATATCAATACCGGTTATAGAGCATGGATCCGGGATATATTTCAAGTCTTCACCGGTGCCAACACCCACCAGAAGCACTGAATTACCGGGATGGAAGTCAAGAAAATTGAAGGCTTTTTCTCTTCCGAGCGATAAAATTGCCCCGAAAAATAAATCATAGATGGGAGCAAGCCTTCTGTATTTTTTTATGTTGGTTTCATTTTTCATCATTAAACCATTCCTTCTTTCAGTGTATTATGTTTGAAATTGCCATGAAAACCTCTGCAGAAATAATTTCATTTCCCTCCTTTCGTAAATTATGGACGAGAAAAAAACACCTGCGGAACTATAATTGTTTGGACTACAGTCCCACAGGTGTCATTCCTGCTGCCCAAAGGGCCCGGCCCCATACATTCCCGAAGGAATGCATCGCCTGCTCTATTTTCCAATAAGAACTTGCTTCCATTATAACAAATGATTCGAACCACAGACAAGCGTAATTTTGGATAAAAATTGAATTTAGTATGGTATTATTTCAATAGATGTTAGTACGCATAACCTTCGTTTGATTTGGAAAGCTGTATCAATGAATTTTATCGATTGTTTTAAATATGTAACCCTTTCCTTCCATATATTGAACTACTCTGTGAAGAACTGAGTTTTGGTCATATTCGTATGTGGGATACCCGTCTTCTTCCTTGCCAAGCTTAATGTATTCGTATTCAAGAGCGGGATGAAAAAAGAGGCTGGCTAATGTCTCAGGATCAAGGTTCTCAACATTTCTAAGCATGTTATCCGTTTCGCCTATCGAATTGATATAACCAAGCGGGGTAGGAACATATTTTATATTCCTGCCGCCCCTGTTGATAATGAGTGCCTTTTTACTGTAAGTATCTGGATTGGGCTGATAAATGCAGTCAAAATACTCTTCAGCGATTTCTATTTGCTGTTTTGTTGCGGCATAATGCGGAAATTCGAAGAACGTAAAGGGAATATTCAATTGGTTGGCTGTATTTATGGCCATTTCAAAGATATTGCGTATCTGTTCCCCATCCTCGTTTATACTGCTTCCGAATTCGTTGCCTGAAAGGCTTTGTTCGGTATCGTGCTGATGGGTATATCCATGAAGGCCCATATAACCACCATGCCAGACCAAATAATCAAGGGTATATATAAAACAGATGTTATACATACTGAAGTTGATTAAAGGATCCATATCAATCCCATTTCCGGGATCTTTATACCTGGGCACCCATGCCACATAAAAGGGTATGGACTGCTCATCAAGATAATCCGCAACCGCCCTTATCTTTTCAAGCCCCTGTACACTGTGGCGGTAATGTTCACAAGCCGCAAAATCCTCCAGCCGGAGAAGTGCATCCATGCCGTCCCCGCTTTTTTGTACGTGTTCAGAACTATACCTTGAATAAAAGATGGAAACAATGGAATTGTCCGTGTTCCAGTCTGTTTTCAGATCAAACATCCGCACGATATCGATAAGGGAGACAAAAACGGTATCATCAATACGATAGATATAGCCATACAATTTGTTAGTGGTATCTCCGGCCTTATAACAGTTATTTCCCAAATCTATAAGCCTTTCCGCTGACTCTGTTTTTATCGTGATCTCATTTTTAGTCATCTCAATGGTTCCTTCAAGTGCAGTGACAAACTCGGCCAGCGGTAAATAATACCTGCAATTGATGACATATACAGGTTTCGTGAAGGATAAAGCGGAATTTTCAAAAAGGAAGGTTGCATCCGCCTGAAGAATGTTTTCAGAAAGAGCGTTTTCCGGCTGCAGACTCCCCGAAATTATATCCGCGATTTTTCCGGAAAGAGCTTTCGGAGTGGGTGAAATTGCCGGGAAAAGTTCAATTGGAAAAGTACAGGAGGATAATATTGCGATCATAAGAATAACATAAAAAAATTTCAGCATAATCCATTTCAATATAGATCTCATCTTAGCGATCCCACCAATATTAAAAATAGTGATAAATACCTGAACAGGTTCTTTATAAATATATATTCACTGCAGAATCAGTTCTGAATTAGTTTCCTGCTTTTTTTTATGAAATATTTATGTATATCATTCCAACGCATCCATTTATCAATCAGTTCAACATAAATGTACCTAAAGTGAAACATTTTTATTCAAATTTCTACAAAAAACAGCACAGTATTATTTTCCATAAATATTTATGACCACTCTAAAATTACTATTTATCCTTCGCGTTGTTATCGTTATTATCATGCTCGGGAGCTAATACTTTACCAGATTGTATTAAATACTTTTCTGCACCCTCTGCTATTGCTTCGGCAATTTGCTCCTTAAATTCATCTTTTCCCAGCGCGAGTCTTTCTTCCGGATTCGATATAAAGGCCGTTTCAACAATAAATCCAGGGATATTAGAATGATTTAGAAGTGCAGAGTTTATCGATTTGCTCCCGTTTTTTCTCCAAAAACAAAAATATAGAACCCCAGAATAAAGCTTAAACCGCTTGCGGAAAATACGCTGAGCCGCTCTATAAAAAAGTAGGATTTCAATTATCGCGACATTTTCATGCCGTTTGTTTCTCTTATATTGAAGATGCAGTCTATGATTTTTATGGTCAACGGCTCGCTGGTGATAAGGTAAAAAACGAACCTATATCCTGGGGTTTTCATCCCATAGTAATTTTATGTGAATAAGTAAGGAAACCATCAAATGGAATTATATCATCTCCTTTGATCTGATAGGACTGGCTGTGTTTTTCACCTTTAAAAAATTCTGATTCCCCGGTTCACAGCAGCAGAAATGGCCTGGTTGAAAATTGTATTAAATACATACTCCGGTAGAAATATTGTGGTATAATCCTGAATAGAAAGAAATTACCCCCGGAGGAAATATGGCCGTTCAACTTGTTGTGATTGAAGGTTATGATAAAGATAAGCTACTGTCATTCGAAGCTACCTGTTCGTACAGCGTCGGCAGAGGCGATATGGATCAGCCCGTTGACCTGAAGCTCGATTCGCGGGATCGTCTTGTTTCAAGACTTCATTTCTTTATTGACTACAGGCCTCCTCGTTTCTTTATACGGGACAATCACAGCACCAACGGTACATTGATTAAAAGCAAAAATAAAAAAAATATCTTATGGAACCAGGAATCTGAAATCTTTGTCGGTGATTTGATTATTGCCGGGAACACCATTTTCAGGCTGGAGATGATTGAACCCGTTAAAACAGCCCGGGAAACGCCCTCTTCCGTCGGATCGGGAGAACCGGGAAACGCTGATATACCCGGCGTACATAATAAAATTCCGCCTGTGAAAAACACCGGACCGGCAATGAACTGCATTGACTGCGGACTCCCCCTCACCACCGGTATGACCGCCTCCGAACTGGAATCATTCGGTCTGCCTGTTTTTATGTGTCCAAACTGTGCCGCGGCATATACTTGCGAGCATAGCCTGAAGGACTTAATGGAATACCGCATATTGAAAAAAATTGGCGAAGGCAGCATGGGCCTTGTCTTCCTGGCCAGGCAGGAGACCACCGGCATGCTTGCCGCGATAAAAACGATTATTCCGGGTATGTCCGCCTCGGAAACCGATCTGCTTCTTTTTGAGCGTGAAATCAACATCATGCGGGGGCTGGATCATCCGAATATAACCAAATTGTATGAATTCAGCTTTTTAGACGACAGACATTATTTTATCAGTGAATACATGCCCGGCGGAGATCTCCTTTTGAAGAATGACTGCCATGGCGGCCGGATGCCATGGAAAAAAGCCTGCATAATTGTCTGTGACATCCTGTCGGCACTACATTACTCCCATGAAAAAGGAATCATTCACCGGGACATCAAGCCATCCAATATCTTGCTAAAAAAGTATTTACAGGGGAACGACGTACCGAAGCTGACCGATTTCGGGCTGGCAAAAATGTACGAAAACGCAGGGCTCACGAATATTACCAAAACCACCGACAGGCGGGGTACTCCACTTTTCATGGCTCCGGAGCAATTTATCAATTACAGGTATTGTAAGCCTCAGGCTGACATCTATTCCACAGGAATTGTCCTGTATTACTTGCTGTCCGGTTCCTTCCCCTTTACAGAGTCCCTGACGAAAAGGGATGATCCCTTAAGCTTTCTGCGAAAAAGAGATCCCATCCTCGCTATTCTTGAGAACAAGCCTGTACCGGTACTGGAAAGAAACCCCTCCATTCCCGTTGCGTTATCGCAGATCGTGGATACCGCCATTCGGAGAACGCCTGAAGAACGGTTCCGGACCGCGAAGGAAATGCGGCAGGCGATTCTTGACCTTCTGCGTTCCACGAACTAATCCCGCTTAATTCCCTCTTTCTTCGGAATCCAGTAGCCGCAGCAGATTTTCTACATTCAAATCCCCAATATCTTCGATTTTGCTGATTTCGTACATTACCCCCGGGTAGGAATTGATCCCATTTTGGTTCAGATCGGCATAAAAAGCCCTGTTTTGCTCCAAATAACCGATGATATCTTTTACAACAGGATGAAAATCCGTTCTGCCAATCTCCCTGACCGGAACAGCATAAACGGAATTTTTGTTGTATGCAAGCTGGCCTTCTTCTGAAGCGGCATACTGGAGAAAACTTATACATGCTTCTTTATGCTTTGACTGCACACCCGCCAGAACAGTTGTTTCAGTATCAACGAAGATCGCGTTTTCCGTATCCGATACCGGATTTGCAATAAATCCGATGTCCGCTGACGGATTGGACTTTAAAATATCTGATAGACCGGCATTGTAAACAATCATCATTGCGGCGGTCCCGTCCGCTATCCAGGCAAACGAATCGTCGAAACTGCAGTTTTCAGGATCATTGGCGGAATATTGTATTTTTTGAACATAGCGGTCTATACATTCACGGATAACCGGGTAAGACGACGGTTTCAAGCCTTTCACCGCCATATCTGCGTAAAGCTCCGGATGCTCATACAGGCATGACGCCAGTTCTGTATCCAGAACAATATACCTGTTCAGGTATTTTTCATAGAAATTATTCGCAAAAGGGTGGATTCCGTTGGCATTGAACACATCGCACACAGCTTCCAGCTCCTCTGTTGTCTCCGGCGCGGCCAAGCCCATCCTTTCAAAGACGTCCTTATTATATAAAATACCGAAGGTATAGGCTTCCATTGGAATTCCGTATTTTTTTCCGTCGATGGTAACCGAATCCGCAATCGGCTGATAAACTCCGGAAAAGCAGTTGAGGCCGGTAATATCTATAAACATACTTTCAAAGCTTTCCTGGGTTATTCCGTTGATAATGGTTTTCTGATTGGCAAACACAATATCCGGCATGGAATCAGTCGCATGCATCACAGTGAGCCGTTGAGGCAGTTCGATATCCGTCGTTATTTCTTCAAAAGAAAGGTGAGGGCTCACTTTTTTCGCTTCATTCAAAAAAGTCTTGATATTGTCAGCCTTCAGCTGGTTGTAGGCCTCATAAAAGACACTTAGCGTTGTATCTTCGTTGATGGGAATTGCAGGCGCAGCTGCACTTTTCCCCTGCGTGGGTTTAGAGGGTTTACTTGTCGGAGCCGGTTTCTCCTGGGCATCTGTAGCCTTTGCCGTATGTGTCGGCACGGCCTGGGTTGTAGTGACCGCAGTTTCATTGTTCGATGATTCCTTGCTTTTTCCATTGTTGCAGGAACGGATGAACAACACGAGAGTAATAACGATAACGATCACCCATATCAGGCACCCGATATTGCCCTTTATGTTCCGCGCCGCAGGCTGTGGAGCCGGTCTATAGCCTCCCGACGGCGGCGGAGGTGTATAAACCGGCTTTAACGGAGTCGGTGCACCATGCGGACTCCAATAGTCTCCGGTCTGGACAGCCATCTGCTCACAAAGATAGATCATTTCATTGAGGGTCTTGTATTCATTCCCAACCTTAATCTTCCGGTCTCCGGTCAGCGTCCGCATCAGTGCTGTCGCCAGCCTGTACCTGCCGTCGTTGATGCTGTCTATAGCCAGGTCCTGAAGCCGGTCATACAGGTTTTTAATTTCATTCTCTATATTAAATGGCTGCGAGGACTCAGGTTTGACGGAGTTCAGTCTTTTTTCCAGATCCTTGATGGCCGGAACATGGTAATAAGAAATTTCATAGCTTTTCGTCGTCCGAAGCTCGAACATATAGGAATCTTCCTTACCGGCTTCATATAAAAGCAGCCTTTCCAGATTACCAACAACACCGTACAAATCATGGAGATAAGAGAATACGCCTTCATAATCTCCGGTATACCCGGTTTTTACCTTCCCTCTGAAAAAGATCGCGTCCGCTTCTTTAATCAAATCCGAAATCATTTTGTCCAGAACCGCATTTGCCACAATTCCAAGCTCTCCAAAGGAGGTAAGCCTTTTTACAAGATTAAGATAAACGCAGGCCGGCTTTACACGGCTCATATTCAACTGCTCCTTGAATTGTTCGTAGCTGCTTTCCGGGATCCTTCCTGTGAAATTGTTCCAGACCTGAAGGCATAATTCTTCCTTTGAGGTACCCGCAAACTTCCTCCAGGTATATGTTTCCTGAAGGAAGCTGCCCCGGTTGAATATTTCCACCCAGCATGAAACGGATTTCTCAACCATTTTCATCATCTGATCGGTCTTTCCCGTTTCCTTGCAATGGTCGGCACATCTTTCATAAATCAGGGCCAGACTGTGCAAAACCCATACATCTGCGCGTATATCCTGCAGTATTTGCTGAAACGAGCTCGGTATATTGATGAACTCGGGGTGGGCCGTTACTCTCCGATAAAGATAGAAGGTAAGGTGAGGAGACAAGTTCACTGCATTGTCAGGAGTCTCCGCCAAACAGGTGAGAAAACTCCCGTACCGGTCACCTTCTGTGATCGGCGCGGTATAATCCGGATCATGAAATGTCGTCAATTCGCTGAGCAACCGCTCCTGCGGATTTAAAAGCTTTCGCAGCGCATCTTGCTTCGTATTCGGATCCACCTTGTCATACGACCTGACATGAACCGCAATTTGCCTGTCATCCCATTGGGGTGAAGCTTCAAGAACCTCAAAGTAATTATTCTGACTCACTTTAAACCCTCTGCTTTCCGCCGAACAGTTTATATTGATTCAAATGGAGAAATTCCGCAAAGAGAAAAATCCCAAAGCAACGGTGCGTAACCCTCATTCTCGCTCTTTCCATGCGTAATAACATACCGTTTACTCCGGGCAGTGATATACCGGCTTCCTCTGCACTCCATCTGTATGATCGCTCACTGGACGGGAGGCTCTACACCCGGTTCGGTATTTTTTTAATCCGGTTCTTCAATAAACATGTGATCCACCAGTTTTTTAAAGAACATCCCTACCATACCGACCTGCCAGGAAGACAATTCAGCCTTCTCCAGCTTAACCGGCGCCTGGAACGGGACCTCTTCCTTTCCTTCCCCATAGCTTTGGGCCGCGAACAGTGCGCCTTTGTCGTCGAGCTTAAATTTTTCCATTGCCAAACGTAAAATCGTATCTCTTTTATCCACCGATACCGCACCGATATTCATCGCTCCCAAAAGCGCCTGATTGAACGGACCGGTTTCGGGGAAACGAAGCGTCCGGATCACATCGCCTTCCTGCCACTGGATTCCACCCTGGACCAGGAAGGTTTTAAACCAGAACAGGTAATCCCTGATGAAAAAATCCGGGTCAACGGCAAAAACATTCCGGCAGTGCTCCAGCAATGCACTGTATATGACCTCAACGTGAAAAATGGATGTGTCGGGCTTAACGGCAGCCCAGGTATTTTGAAGAACATTTCTGACAGCCTGCGCATCCTTTTTCGACCACTCATGCAAAGCCTCTGTCAGGATCGTATCCACATCGCCATACCTGCAGACGCCAAAGCCCGATAATCGCAAATATTCTCCAAATAATTTATCTTTCTCAGTGGTTTTGAAATAGATTGAAGCATACAGCGATTTCATTTCCTTGAAATCGGCGCTGTCTGTATGAGAACTCAGCAGCATGATGGCCAGTGTGTCCACTCTTCCCCATATGTCGGCGGGCAAGCCATTGTTTCCGTTGCTGGTAACCTTTATCAGGTAATTCACCCGCTCTTCAACAGACGGCTGCGCAAGGAACTGGCAAAGTACGGAATCACTGACATCTTCCGGCTTAACCAGTGTACCGGATGTACCCTGGTAAAAGATCGCAAGCCGGCGCAGCCGGGGAAGTAATTTATTGGAATGCTCAGATGACCCGGCATATTGCAAAGCGGTCTCCCCATAGCCCTGCATTATCAGCGTCATTAAAAACCACGCTTCCACATGGTAATCGTTCTGTGTCTCCTGCATCAAAGCGGTGTATACCTGGCTGATTCCCTCAATACTGGTCGGTTTTCTACCGGCAAAAAATGCCTTCGCGAACTTCTGCATGTAAGGCGGGGTAACGGGAAGCAAGCGCTTCCGGAAGGTTTCCTCCACCTGAATTCCGCACAGGATTAACAGGCTGATTGCATGAGTTGCCAAATTAAACCGGGTCAGCCACACGTTGTTCAGTGAATCGGCTGTAACAATGGTTTTATATATCTCCTCCACCAATTGAATGATCATGTTCTCGGAAACCTTTCCGATATGTTTCAGCAGCAGCTTCTGAAACTTCTCGTAATGCGCGTTGGGAATCTTTTCATCCGAAAAGGCTGCTGCGTTCTGCAGTTTGGCCCGGATATTCTGCGCCGTCCGGTATAGCACGTTTTCACTAAAAATCAACTCCTGGTTCTGATCCACCATGTCCTCGGTGATTCGATAAACGGATTGATCGTTTTCCAGGATACCCCATTCTACCGGTTTGAGCGGAAACTTCTTGTTCAGCCGCAGAATAAAGTTCTTTTTCATCTCGAAGGACAGGTTGGTCAGAAGCCGGAGAGACTCCCTTCTGTCAATTTCCAGCCAGGCGTTGATGACCAGCAGCCATGCTTTCTTTTTACCCGCCGGCCAAAAGCGCTTTTTAATCGTGTTTTCACATTCGGCAAGGATTTTTTTGGATTCTTCCACATTAGTCACGTTGTTATAGTTTATTAG
>LSQX01145954.1_pt1 | contig 16774 bp, 17 predicted proteins | sample 654561 | NCBI WGS metagenome assembly LSQX01 (sample SAMN04489861, study PRJNA283612) | anaerobic digester metagenome | isolation source: 4 biogas reactors fed with cattle manure at either 37C or 55C with and... | place: Denmark: Kongens Lyngby | collected 2014
ATTCCCCGCACCTCCACTCCTATGGGCCCCTGCCAGTTCGCTGGCAGGGGCTTTTCCCTTTTCGGGGCTCCTGTCTCTTTTCGGGGCTCCTGACCCATGGCGGTCTCGCGGGCAGGGACCTGATGCCGCTACCGGCGAGAGTCTGCGTCCGCATCCGCCGAGCGACTTCAACAGCTTGTCCGACGCCGCGGACGATCGACGGACGGCTTGAAGCGACATCCACTTCCCGGCTGCAGGGCGGCGGGCGCCACATCTGAGTCGGATGCTGGGTACGGTTGCCCCATGCCCTCGTGGAGTCCGCCGGTGCGCCCAGCCCTGCGAGACTATGTGTCGTCCTGGGTCGGGTATGACTACCGCATGTCGGTGGATGCCGTGCCATCGACCGGGTTGACCGTGGTGCTGGCGATGGACGATCCTCTGGACTGTGGCTGGCTGACGGACACCGTAAGTGCCCGATTCGACGTGCTGGTGGCCGGCCTCCACACGCAGCCGGCTCCGGTGCGAACTCATGGCCGCCAACACGCCTTGCAACTGTCGCTAAACCCCTTGGGCGCGAGGGCGCTCCTTGGGCTTCCGTCCGCGGCCCTGGCCCACGAGATCGTCGACGGCTGCGAGGTGGGTTGGCCAAGGCATTTGGTGGACCAGTTGCGCGAAGCGTCTTGGCGGCAACGGTTCACCCTGCTGGGAGACTTCCTGCTGGCCCGGCTGCCCTCAGCGCCGCTTCGCTGCCGCCCTGAGGTGGCTCATGTCTGGAATCAGCTTTGCCGATTCAACGGTGCTCTGTCCGTGGAACGCTTGGCGGCGTCCACCGGCCTATCCCAGCGTCGACTGACGACTCTAGTTCGCGAGGAGTTGGGCTTGGCACCAAAACAGGCGGCCAGAGTAGCCCGCTTCCAGTACGCCAGTCGCTGCTCGAGGCGGGAGAATCCTTGTCGCAGGTCGCCGCTCTGATCGCCAGAATCTCAAGCGCATCAACCGTCTGATCGATGACGCCCTCCGGGACCCCACCTCCGGGATTGGCAAGCCAGAACCGTTGCGCCACATGCTCTCGGGTGCTTGCGGCGAATCGGTGAGGAACACAGGCTCGTCTACCTCGTGGACGGTGACGACCTCGTCATCCTCCAGGCCCGCTTCCACTACAGCTGTGTGCGGCCCATCACGGCCGGGGCACTGTTTTTTGTTGGTCCGGACCAGGTCCTGCTTCAGGTGGCTGGTCAGTCGAACTGCCAGGAACGCTTGGCGAGGCCGAACCAGAAGCCGTCGATCGCGGAGGTCGGCGTACCCCTCCCGGAATCCGCAGCACCCAACGCCACATAGAGGGGCGCCCAGTGCTCTGTCCGCGGGTGAGCGGCACGCGCCGCAGGTGCGGTCTCCTCGAAGTTCAGCAGCGCATCAACATCGCGCGCGGCAACAGTCTCGGCGGCCCACTGGTCGAACTCGACCGACGGAGCAGGCGCGGGTGCGTCCGTGGGGTTGCCGGGATTGAACCAGCGCAGATTGTGAGTCGTGAATCCGGACCCGATGATGAGCGTCCCGCTGTCCCGCAACGGCTGCAACCGCTCGCCGAGCGCGAACAGCTCCGCCGGCGCGAGCGTGGGAAGGCTCAGCTGCAGCACCGGGATGTCGGCGTCCGGGTACATCTCCTTCAGGGGGACGTACGCGCCGTGGTCCAGTCCGCGTTCGTGATCCGCCACGACCTCATCGGCGCCCAGCAACGAAACGACGTCATCGGCCAGCTCCGCCGCAGGGGGTGCGGGGTAGGTGACCGTGTAATAACGCTCGGGAAACCCCCAGAAGTCATAGACCAGTGGCAGGGTCTCGCGATAAGCGGAGATCGACACGGGTCGGGCCTCCCAATGCGCGGAGACCATGAGGATGTTCTGCGGGCGAGGGAGTGCAGTCGCCCAATCGGCGAGCTCACGCGTCCACACCGGATCGTCGGCGAGGGGTGGCGCGCCGTGGCTGAGGAAGATGGTTGGTTGGCGGCTCATGTTCGTCACCTAACGTTGAACGTTAAACTACTATATTCGCGGGCCGTGGTGTGGGTCAATAGCGGACGCGAGCACCCCCGGTAGGGTGCATCGTGTGATGGGCAAGGTGATGGGGGCAGCCGATGCGGGACGCGCGTCGGGGCCGAGCGGCAAGGCAACGCGGTCATGAGTGTCGTCAAGCCCGGCGATCTCCTCATCTCCCATGTGGTGCTGCAGGACGGCGTCTTCGATTTTACGGTCGTGCTGATCCTCGACGCGGACAGCAGCGGCACCCTGGGCGTCGTGCTCAACAAGCTCTCCGACTTGGACCTGTCGTCCGTGCTTCCGGGCTGGGAGAGTGTGGTATCCGAGCCGCGGGCGTTGTTCGACGGCGGTCCGGTGTCGCGCAACGGAGCCATCTGCGTGGCCAGCGTCGGAAGCGATGAGGAGCCACCGGGCTGGCGCCGGCTGTTCGACTCGGTCGGACTGCTCCACCTTGACACTCCCATCGAGTTGGTCGAGGGAGCCTATGACGCGATGCGGATCTTCGCAGGATATTCGGGGTGGGCGCCCGGCCAGTTGGAATCCGAGCTGGCGAGGGACGCCTGGTTCGTCGCCCGGTCGCGGCACGACGACATCTTCGGCATCGACCAGCGTGACCTGTGGCAGCGGGTCCTGCGCCGGCAGGATCCCGACACGGCCATCTATTCGACGTGGACCGACAGCCCGGACGCCAACTGACGGCACCGTGGCGATTCGCCGTTGTGACGGGTCGGGACACACGGGCGTGTCAGGGGACCGGGGCTGCGGGTGCCGCCAGCGTAGGATGAGCGCAGCCACACGAGAGGGGAACCGGTGACGGACAAGCCGAACGCCCGCATTCTGGTTGTTGACGACGACGCAGCGCTGGCCGAGATGTTGCAGATCGTGCTCCGCCAGGAGGGTTTCGAAACCGCCTGGTGTGCAGACGGTGATCGGGCGCTGCAGGCGTTCCGGGATACCCAGCCGGACCTGGTCCTGCTCGACCTCATGCTGCCGGGCAGGGACGGCGTGTCGATCTGTCGGGACATCCGAGCGGAGTCCGGGGTCCCGATCGTGATGCTGACAGCGCGTTCCGACACCGTCGATGTGGTCCAGGGCTTGGAGGCCGGGGCGGACGACTATGTGCCCAAACCCTTCAAGGCCAAGGAACTCGTGGCCAGGATCCGGACCCGACTCCGGCGGCTCGCCGAGACCGGGGAGGGCGACCTCCTGAGGATCGGCGATCTGACGATCTCCGTCGAAGGGCACACGGTCAAGCGCGGGGGACAGGCCATCCCGCTCACCCCGCTGGAATTCGACCTGCTGCTGGCACTGGCGCGCAAACCCAAACAGGTGTTCAGCCGGGAGACGCTCCTCGAGGAAGTGTGGGGTTATCGACATGCCGCCGACACCCGGCTGGTCAACGTGCACGTGCAGCGGTTGAGGTCGAAGATCGAACTCGATCCGGAGCGTCCACGGATCGTGGTGACGGTGCGAGGGATCGGCTACAAGGCCGGCGAGCTTGGCTGAGACCCCCAAGCAGCCGCGGATCGGACGACTGCTTTCAGCGCCTGCCCGATGGTGGTGGGCTTCGTTGCCCTTCCGGGTCGTGGGCAGCACGCTCGTGGCGTCCGCGCTTGTCGTCACACTGGGTGGAGTTCTGTTGCTGGCACTCGCCACCGAGGGCGTCGTCAGCGCCAAGCGAACCGCCTCGATCGCGGAAGCCTCCGTCGCCATCGACACGGCGCAACGACAGCTGCGCGCCGCGGACATCACCACCACCTCGGTGAACGACCTGCTGACCCAGCTCACCTTCGAGGTGGCCAACAGGGGTGCCGTGTCCGGGCAATATCAGGTGATTGTGCAGGGCCCGGTGTCCGACATCCGCTCGGGCGGCGTACTGCCCGAATCCGTGCCCAGTGCACTGCGGGAACAAGTGGCCTCCAACAGCGAAACCGGACGACTCTGGGTGACACCGACGCAGGTCCTCTATTCGGGCGAGGCGAGTGAACCGGGCATTGCGATCGGCGCTTCCCTGGAGACGCCGACCCTCGCCCGCTACCCGATCTATCTCATCTTCCCGCTGACCCAGGAACAGCGGACGCTCGAGGTTCTCGAGCGGGCCGCCATTTCCACGGGGTTCCTGTTGATCCTGCTCCTGGCGATCATTGCTGCCCTGGTGTCCCGACAGGTCGTCGCCCCCATCCGGGAGGCGCGCCTCCAGGCCGAGCGGATCACCTCCGGACATCTGGACGACCGGATGACCGTGCGTGGCACGGATGACCTCGCGTCGCTGGCGACCACGATGAACAACATGGCTGCGGAATTGCAGAAGCAGATCTCGCAATTGGAGGAGCTCTCCCGGGTCCAGCATCGATTCGTCTCCGACGTCTCGCACGAGTTGCGTACGCCCCTGACGACCGTCCGCATGGCGGCCGAGATGCTGCACGATGCCCGCACGGAGTTCGAGCCGATGGAGCAGCGGGCCGTGGAATTGCTGCAGCACGAGCTGGACCGGTTCGAATCGCTCCTCGGTGACCTGCTGGAGATCTCGCGCTTCGACGCCGGCGCCGCCGAACTGAGTCGGGAGGTCGCCGACCTCGAGGAGATCGTGGTCAGCGAGATCGACGCGCAGCAGGCGTTCGCCGAACGCAGTGGTTCGGCCCTGCGCCTCACCACGACGGGGCCGACCACGGCGGAAGTCGACGTGCGCCGGGTGCGGCGGATCCTGCGCAACCTCATCACCAATGCCATTGAGCACGGGGAGGGCCACCCGATCGATGTCCTCATCGCCGGTGACGACAAGGCCGTCGCGATCGCGGTCCGTGACCATGGTGTCGGATTCGAGGCCAACCACGTCAAACAGGTCTTCCATCGGTTCTGGCGGGCGGATCCGGCTCGCAACCGCACGGTGGGGGGCACCGGTCTCGGCCTGTCGATCGCGATGGAGGACGCCAGACTGCACGGTGGCTGGCTGAACGCCTGGGGCCGTCCCCACCAGGGCGCCCAGTTCCGTCTCACGTTGCCGCGCACCGCCACCACGGTCCTGGAGATCTCGCCGCTGCCCGTGATTCCGCGGGACCTGCAGGCACCCCAGCGGCCGGCACTGACCACCGGCCGCGAGGGGAGCGCGTGATGTGTGGCGGACGACGAATCGTGGTGTGGCTGGGTCTGTTGACCCTGCTGATCGCCGGCTGCGCCCGGATCCCGACCGTGGGGCCGGTCACACCGGCGGATGGGCCCAGCCGGTTGCCCGATGTGTCGGTGGAAGTTGCCGCCGAGCCACCGACGGCAGGTGCCTCCCCCCGGATGGTCGTGGAGGGCTTTCTCCAGGCGATGGCGAACTATCAGCAGGGCTATGGGATCGCCCGGCTCTACGTGTCCGAAGGGGCCCGCGATGCCTGGCGGCCGGAGAGCGGGATCACGATCTATGAGGACGGGTACGGCGTGACGTCGACGCCGGAGAACGCCAGCCTCGAGGCCCCACTGCGCGGTTTCGTGGGGCCGGACGGCGCTTTTCGCGCAAGTGCGGACACTCTGACCCATGACTTCGGCATGGCGCGGGACAGCGACGGTGAATGGCGCATCACGAATCCGCCGAACGGGCTGTTGATCTCGCGGTATCTGTTCGAGAAGTTCTATCGGCCGGCCAACATCTACTTCTTTGATCCGAGCTGGACGACCGTCGTGCCCGATCCGATCTTCGTCCCCGTCGGGAATTGGACGCCGACCGCTCTGTTGCAGGCGCTCCTGCGCGGGCCGGGGGACTGGCTCAACCCGGTGGTCGTGACGGCGATCCCGAGCCAGACGAAGTTGAACGTCCAGGCCGCGTTCGTCGATCCCGAGGGCGTGGTTGAAGTCTCCCTGAGTGAGTCAGTGGCAGCGCTGGCCGACGAGCAGCGCTCGCGCATGGCGGGACAGATCACGTGGACGCTGAGTCAGCTGGACGATGTCTCGGGGGTCCGGTTTCTCATGAACGGCGCGCCCTATGCGGTTCCAGAGGCTGATGAGGGGGTGGTCCGCATCCAGGCCTTCTCGTGGCTCGACCCGACCCCCGATCGGCGAACGGTCGAGGTGTTCGGCGCAACCGATGACGGGTTCGTCAGCGTGCTCGATTCCCCCAGGGGGGCAGAGCTCAGGACCCTGTCCGGAGCGCTCGGGACGGTTGCCGGAGTCACCGCCATGGATGTGTCCCCGACGGGTGACCGCATCGCCTGGACAGGGCCGGGAGAGGACGCGCTCCGAGCCGGGCTGATCAACGAGGACCTGCCACCGGTGGTGCTCGAGGCGCGACACCTCCTGCGGCCACAGTTCGTGCTCGGCCGGGAACTGGAGCTGTGGGCGATCGCGGACGAGGAGGACGGGGGACAGTTGGCGCACCGCATCATCGGCGACCGCGTCGAGCCCGTTCGCCTGGAGGCGTTCGCCGGGAGCCGGGTGGAGGCGTACCGGATCTCCCCCGACGGCACCCGCATCGCCGCCGTGCGGCGCACGGACGAGGGCCGCCTCGAGTTGGGTGTCGCCCGCATCAACCGGAGCAATCCCGCGATCGTCATCGATGGTTGGCGCGAGGTGTCCATGGAAGCACCCGGTCGTTCCCGGCCGGATCAGATCGTTGATGTCGGCTGGCTCACGCCGACGCACCTGATCGTCCTGGCCAGTGGGGAGGGCCGGCAGACATTGCGGCCCTACCGGATCGACATCCAAGCGGCCTTCGTCAGCGAGATCGGACAACCGGACAATTGGCAGTCGTTCGCCGTCGCCACGTCCCCGCGCGCGGAGAACGGGCGCGCCGTGGTCGTCGGTGCCGCCGGCTCTTGGCGATTCGAGGACGACTATCGGTGGCCGTTGCTGACGAGAGGACTGGTCGCGGTGGCGTACGCGGGCTGAGCCTTCCGGCGCCGCGGTGAACCGATCGGAGCAAAACCTCGCATGGTGGGGACATGACAGTTGTCGATGCCGCCACCGATCTGTTCCTGGGGTCCCGTTGCCCGGGCTGCGAGCGTCCCGGGCGTTCGCTGTGCCACGTGTGCCGGACCGAGGTCATGGCCGGACACGTGCGTTTCGTGGGCCGGGACCCCTCTCCGCCCCACATGCCGCTGACGGTCGCCGGAGGTGACTACGTCGGCGTGCTCCCACGTCTCATCTCCGGGTTCAAGGACGAATCGCTGACCGGTCTCACCGGGCTGCTGGCCGACCGGTTGCTCCGCGCGCTCGCCTGCCTGCTCGCGGCCCTCGGCCGCCCCGGAGAGCGTTTCCATCTGGTGCCGATCCCCTCGACGGCTGCTGCCGTCCGGAAGCGGGGCATGGACCACACCCATGTGTTGGCTCGTGCTGTCGCGCAGCGGACCCGTCGCGACGGGGGCCTCGTCCTGCCGGTGCGCCGGGTGCTGCGTACGCGGGGTGGGGTGGCCGATCAAGTCGGGCTGGATGCGGTTGCCCGCTGGGCGAACAAGTTCGATCACGTGGAGGTACGCCGCAGCGGCCCGGCCCGATCGGTCCCGATCCTGCTCGACGACGTGACGACCACGGGGGCATCGCTCGCGGCAGCGGCCAGAGCGCTGGAGGGCGCGGACACCCCGGTGCTGGGTGCCGTCGTTGTGGCGGCGACGGTCCGGCGCCATCTGCCTGCGTCGTCACCCGCGGCGGGGGCGGGACCCCGCTAGGTGGGCGGCGTGGTGACGGCGAACTGCCGGTGCACGGGGGGCCCGCGCACCGGCAGCGATATTCACAACGCGGCTGAACCGCGTTCCCCGGTCCGGACGCGGACGGCGTCGTCGACCGGGACGGACCACACCTTTCCGTCCCCGACCTTGCCGGTCTGCGCCTGCTTGACGATGACGTTGATAACCGATTCTGCGTCCTCGTCCTCGACCAGGACCTCGACCCGGGCCTTGGGCACGAACTCGACTTCGTATTCCGCGCCGCGATAGACCTCGCTGTGCCCACGCTGGCGACCGTAACCGGAGGCTTCGGAAACCGTGAGCCCAGCAATCCCGAAGGCCTCCAGGGCCTGCTTGACCGGGTCGAGCTGATGGGGCTTGATGATGGCGGTGATGAGCTTCACTGGACGCTGCCTTCCGGCTTGAGGGTTGCGGTCTCGGGCGGGGATGTCCGGGTCAGTGGTGTCTCGGTCCTGGGGCTTGCGGCAGGAGTGGCAGTCGGGGTGGGTACGCCGGCCTGCACCGGCTTCCCCACGCGGCCACCGAATGGATTGAAATCGTATCCGGACTCGGCATGGACGTGGGTGTCGATGCCCATGGCCTCGGCCTCCGTGGGGATCCGGAGCCCCATGGTCACGTCCAGGATCTTGGCGATGACCAGCGTGACCACGAAGGAGAACACCATGACCGCGAGCGCGCCGATCGCCTGACGCCACAGCTGGTCGGGCCCGCCACCATGGACCAGCCCCGCGACGCCGGCCGGGGACAACGGGTCGGCCAGCAGTCCGATGAGCAGCGTCCCGATGAGCCCGGACACCATGTGCACCCCGACGACGTCGAGGGAGTCGTCGTAGCCGAGGCGATGCTTCAACCGGACAGCCCAGGCGGAGGCCGCCCCGCAGATGAGGCCGATCGCGAGGGCGCCGAGCGGGCTCACCGAGTTGGCTGCCGGGGTGATGCCCACCAGACCGGCGACCACACCGGACGCGGCGCCGAGACTCGTCGCGTGGCCGTCGCGAAGGCGCTCCAGCACGAGCCACCCGATCACAGCGGCTGCTGTGGCGGCGATGGTGTTGACGAAGGCCACCGCAGCCAGGGTGTTGGCGCCCAGGGCGGACCCGGCGTTGAAGCCGAACCAACCGATGAACAGCAGGGCGGCGCCCATCATCACGAACGGCAGGTTGTGGGGACGCAGGGGCTCGCTGCCGAAACCGTGGCGCTTGCCGAGCACCAGCACCAGGGCGAGCGCGGCCGCGCCGGCGTTGATGTGGATCGCCGTCCCCCCGGCGAAGTCGAGTGCTTCGATGCGGTTGGCGATCCAGCCGCCCACGGTGCTGCCGTCCTCGCTGCTGAAGGCGAACACCCAGTGGGCCACGGGGAAGTAGACCACGACCGCCCAGATGACCGCGAACACGAGCCAGGCGCTGAACTTCATCCGGTCGGCGACCGCGCCTGAGATCAACGCCACCGCGATGATCGCGAACGCCGACTGGAAGGCGACGAACGCCAGGGTCGGGATCGTCCCGGAGACCGCGGACTCGCTCATCAGACCAGTGAGCCCTGCGAACTCGAGCGGGTTGCCCACGAGCCCCCTGCCCCCGATCGAATCGCCGAACGTGAGGCTGTAGCCGAAGAGCACCCAGAGGACGCCCACCACGGCCAAGGCGGAGAAGCTCATCATCATCATGTTGAGGACGGCCTTGACTCTGGTCATGCCGCCATAGAACAACGCAAGGCCGGGGACGGTCATCATGAGCACGAAGGCTGCGCTGACGAGCACCCAGGCGGTGTCGCCGGTGTTGATTGTTGATTCCATGACGAGAACTTCACCGCACGCCTGTTTCGCCGCAGTTGTGGTGCTGTTACGGGTCCGTGGCTGAATTCACCTGCATGTTTCGGCCACGTTTCAGGGCGGTGGGGTGTCCGCGGTTTCCGGTCCGCCGTTCAGGGACTGAAACGACCGTCAACGCGGTGCCAGAGCCCCGGGTCATCGCGCAGTTCCCTCGGCAACAGCTCGGGCGGCGCGTCCTGATAGGCGACCGGTCGCAGAAATCGTTCGATGGCCCGGGTGCCGACGGAGGTGGTGGCCGGAGCAGTCGTGGCAGGGAAAGGCCCGCCGTGGATCACCGCGTCGTTCACCTCCACACCGGTCGGCCAGCCGTTGAACACAATCCGCCCGGCCAACAGCTCAAGGTCCGCCAGGAGATCGGCGGCCCCTGCATGATCGATGGCCTCGGCATGGATCGTGGCGGTGAGTTGGCCCTCCAACAGGGGGAGGACGTCCTCGCGCAGGCACGGGACCATGTCCCCGGGGACCCGGACGATCAGCGCGGCCGCACCGAACACCTCCACTGCCAGATCCTCGTGGTGGCGGATGAAGGTGGCCAGGTCGGTCTCGAACAGCGCCGGTCTGCAGCCGGCGGCGAGGCGGTCGTCGGGGGCGGCGCGAGCCACAAGGCGTACGCCGGGGACCGTAGCGAACTGCTCCACCCCCGCAGCGAACGATTCCGCGGTCCGCCGGGTCAGCATGCACCCCGACTCCGCGGCGGAAACGGCTTCGGCTGCGCTCTCGACCAGCGCAGTCGCAGCCGGGTCATCGGGCACGAACACCAGCCCCGGACTCGTGCACAGCTGACCGAAACTCGTGAGCACCGAGCGGATGAGGCCTGCCCCGATCTCGGCAGCCCGGGCGGCCAGGGCACCGGACAGGACGAAGACCGGATTGATGCTGGACATCTCGGCGTACACGGGGATGGGGAGGGCCCGCTGCTGTGCCGCGACGGTGAGCGCCAATCCCGCCCGCCGTGAGCCGGTGAACGCCACGGCCCGGACGGCCGGATGGGTGACCAGAGCAGTCGCGGTGTCGGGGGAGGGGCCGGCGATCAGGGAGAACGTGCCTGGTGGCAGCCCGTGCTCGGCCACCGCTTCGGTGATGATCCGGCCGACGATCTCCGATGTGCCGGGGTGTGCCTCATGGGCCTTCACCACGACGGGGCAGCCCGCCGCCAGAGCGGATGCCGTATCCCCACCCGCCACGGAGAAGGCCAGCGGAAAATTGCTGGCTCCGAACACGGCGACCGGTCCGATCGGGATGAACCGATGACGCAGGTCCGGTTTGGGCAGGGGCGTTCGTCCGGGGTCGCCGTGATCGATGCGTACCCCCAGATAGCTTCCCTCGGTCACCACATCGGCGAAGGTCCGTAGCTGGTTGCTCGTGCGGGCACGTTCCCCGGCGATGCGCGCTGGTCCGATCCCCGTCTCCGCCCGCACCCGGCCGGCCAGGTCCGGGTCGGCGTCCAACCGGTCGGCGATCGAGCGCAGGAGTGCCGCACGCGTCTCGCGGGACGCGCTGCGGAACTCGGCAAGGGCTGCGTGCGCACCGGTGACGGCAGTCACGATCTGCGTGGGCGAGGCCGCGGCATAGGGCGGATCCAGGATCGCGCCCGTTGCGGGGTCCACTGCGTGGAAGATTTCCCCGGCGCCCGCCTCGGCTCGACCAGCCAGGAACATCGATCCGGTCAATGCGTCGGTCACGGAGCCTCCCTCGGCGTGCGGTGGGTCCAGCTTAGGAGGCGGACAGCGGGTTCCTATCGTCCGGGCAGCGGATTGTCACTGCACAAGGCACTTTGCAAGACATCGGGATGGATGGCTGGTAAACGGTCGGCGACCCGACTAACGTGAAGCCATGGCACCACGGACGCCATCTCTCCCGCATCGCGGGACGGGTGGGTCGAGGTGCCTTTTGTGTCCCTTCACCTTCAAAGCCGAGGGTGGGACGGGCAGCCAATACCCAAGGAGGTAGTGATGGACGTTACGGTGACAGGGCGTCATTGCCAGGTTTCCGACGAGTTCCGTGCGCATGTGATGGATCGCATCACCCGGATCGACAAGCTCTCCGAGCGGGTCATCCGCGTGGAGGTGCAGGTTTCGGCCACCGGCACGAAGCGAACGCCCGACGACGCAGTCAGAGCAGAGATCACGCTCCGCAGCCGAGGACCGGTCATTCGGGCCGAGGCGAGTGCCAGCGACAAGGTCGCCGCCTTCGAGTTGGCGCTCGACAAATTGATGGCACGTCTGAGGCGTGCCGCCGATCGTCGCCGTGACCGGCGTGGGCACCGTGGCCACCAGACCATCCGGGACGTTGATTGGCTCATGGAGATTCCCGAGGTCCAGATCGTCGAGGAAGAGGACGACGACACCCGCACCGTGGCAGGCATGGAGGTCAAGGGGGACGGTCCCCTTGTCGTGCGCGAGAAGGAACATGTTGCCGCGCCGATGTCCCTGGACCGGGCGTTGGAGGAGATGGAACTCGTTGGCCACGACTTCTATCTGTTCATCGACAAGACCTCCGGGGCACCCAGCGTTGTCTATCGCCGCAAGGCCTATGACTACGGTGTCATCCGGCTTGCGTTGACCGAGGAGGATGCGGAAGTCAGAAGCGCCTGATCCAAGCACCGGCAGCGGCCCGGCTCCCAGCGAGTCCGGGCCGCTGTTCCTTGTCCGGCGTCTTTGTGCAGGGACCGGAACTGATCACATCGTCGTCTCCCTGCGGTCGTCACTCCACTCCACGTGGAAGCTGCCGTCGTCGTCGACGCGCCGATAGGTGTGGGCACCGAAGAAGTCCCGCAACCCCTGCACGAGCGCCGCCGGCAGTCGATCGGCGCGGACGGTGTCGTAATAGGCGAGTGCGGCGGAGAATCCGGGCACGGGCACACCGGCGGCGACAGCGGTCGCGATGGCGGCCCGCCACCCGTCCTGCGCCTTCGCGAGGTCAGCGGCGACCGACGGCGCCTCGAGGAGGGTGGTCAGGCGGTGGGCGGCGTACTCCGAACGGATCCGCTCCAACAACCGGGCCCGGATGATGCATCCGGCCCGCCAGATCTTGGCGACGCCGGCGATGTCGATGTCCCAGCCGTACTCCTCGCCGGCCCTGCGGATCATGTCGAGACCCTGCGCATAGGCGATCACCTTCGACGCCCACAGGGCATCCCGCAACGAGGTGATCAACTCGTCGCGCTCGATGCCCGTGACCGTCCGCTCCGGCCCTTCGAGCACGGCCCTCGCAGCATCGCGCAACTCCGGGTGTCCTGAGGTCGAGCGCGCAAAGACCGACTCGGCGATCGTGTTGACCGGCACCCCCAGCTCGAGCGCGATCTGTGCGGTCCAGCGCCCGGTTCCCTTCTGCTCCGCCTGGTCGACGATGACATCCACCAACGGGCGCGCGGCATCGCGCGGATCCGCCTGGTCCAGGACCGTCGCCGTGATCTCGATGAGGAACGAGTCGAGATCACCGGTGTTCCACTCCCGGAAGACATCGGCGATCTCGGCGACCGAGAGTCCGGCAGCGCGGAGGACGTCATAGGCCTCGGCGATGAACTGCATGTCCGCATATTCGATGCCGTTGTGCACCANNGCACCATCTTCACGAAGTGCCCGGCTCCGTCGGTGCCGATCCAGGTGCAGCACGGCTCGCCCTCATAGTCGGCTGCGATCCGCTCGAGGAGGGGACCGAGTGCTGCGTACGACTCCCGTGACCCGCCCGGCATGATGCACGGCCCGTGCAGTGCCCCCTCCTCACCACCCGAGATGCCGGCCCCGACGAAATGGAGCCCTTCCCCGCGCAGGCGCGCCTCACGCCGACGCGTGTCCTCATAGTGCGCGTTGCCCCCATCGACGACGATGTCGCCGTCGGCCAGCAGGGGGACGAGCTCGTCGATCACCGCGTCGGTGCCGGCGCCCGCCTTGACCATGATGATGATCCGGCGCGGCTGTTCCAGGCTCGCCACGAAGTCGCTGAGCTTCTCGGCGGGAAAGAATTCGCCCTCGTCGGCATGGGCCTCCATGACGTGTTCGGTGCGGGCGTACGTGCGGTTGTAGACGGCCGTCGGGATGCCGTTGCGCGCGAAATTGCGGGCCAGGTTCGAGCCCATCACGGCCATGCCGATGACGCCGACCCGGGCCTTGGGGGATGCAGACATGATCAGCCTCTCTCGAAGGGATCCCATTGTCCCCGTGGGGCCTTCGGAGTCGGTACGCGGGGTCTGCTTCGCGCGAGCCCCCTGTTCCGTGCGGTCAGTGGCGCCCTAGGGTGTGACCATGCCGCAGCACCTGCCCTTGCCGAACGTTGATCCCGACGGCCTGCTCGAATATTCCGTGGTCTTCACCGACCGCGCCCTCAACCACATGTCAGCCCGCTTCGTGCGGGTGATGCAGGACATCATCGCGATGCTCAAGGAGGCCTATTCCGCCCACACCGTCGCGATCATCCCCGGGGGCGGATCCTTCGCGATGGAGGCGGTCGCGCGCCAGTTCGCGCACGGAAAGCGTTGCCTCGTGCTGCGCAACGGCTTCTTCTCCTATCGCTGGTCGCAGATCATCGAGGCAGGCGCGATCACGGATCACCACACCGTGCTGAAGGCTCGCCCGACGACGGCCGACAACCCGTCCCCGTGGGCGCCGGCACCGATCGACGAGGTCGTGGCCACCATCGAGCAGGAACGCCCCGAGTTCGTGTTCGCACCCCACGTCGAAACGGCCTCCGGGATGTTGTTGGACGACGACTATCTGCGGGCGGTCGCGGATGCGACGCACGCCGCCGGTGGCCTGTTCGTCCTCGACTGTGTGGCGTCCGGCGCGGTGTGGACCGACATGACCGCGGTCGGGGCCGACGTGCTGATCAGCGCCCCGCAGAAGGGTTGGAGTGGTCGACCGTGCGCGGGTTATGTCATGTTCTCCGAGGCGGGTCGCGCGGCCATCGAGTCGACCACCAGCTCCAGTTTCGCGGCCGATCTCAAGAAGTGGCTGACGATTTCCGAGGGGTACGCGGCAGGGAAACACGCCTATCACGCCACCGTTCCCACCGACACCCTGCTGCACAACGCCGGTGTGATGCGGGAGACATTCGACCGTGGGCTGGAAAACCTCCGGACGGCCCAATGGGAGCTCGGCACGAAGGTCCGGGCGGCGCTGGCCGACCGCGGCCTCCTTTCCGTCGCGGCGCCCGAATTCGTCTCACCGACCGTGGTGGTGTGCCACGAACCCCTGCCCGGCCGATCCACGGCGGCGGAGCTCGCCAAGGCGGGGGTGCAGGCCGCGGCCGGCGTACCCCTCGGGTGCGATGAACCCGCCGACTTCGCCACGTTCCGACTCGGGCTGTTCGGGCTCGACAAGTGGGCCGACGTGGACGGCACGGTGCAGCGCCTTGCCGACGCGTTCGACAAGCTCGGCTGAACCGCGCTCGACACGAGCGACCCGATGAGCCCGACCGGTCCGGAGACCCGCGACGCGAACGGCCGGGCGGCGAGCCGCGTGCCCACGGGGCTCACTCTCGCGCAAGCGCGACGCATCGCGCTCGCCGCCCAGGGATTCGGGTCACCACGCCCGGGCCGGGCCGTCACGATGCGTGACATCCAGGCCACCATCACACGCTTGGCGCAGGTCCAGATCGATTCGATCAACGTCGTTCGGCGTGCGCACTATCTGCCGTTCTTCTCGCGTCTCGGTCCCTATGACACCGCGCTGGTCGATCGGGCCGCGGGGAGGGCGCCGCGACGACTCTTTGAATACTGGGGACATGCCGCGAGCCTCATCGACGTGACCCTCGAGCCGGCCCTGCGCTTCCGTGCCGAGCGGGCCACCGACGAGGCATGGGGGAGCATGCGTCGCATCGCGGCGGAACATCCGGACCTCGTCGCCCGTGTGCTCGTCGACATCCGACGCGACGGGCCACTGACCGCACGCCAGATCGATCAGGTGGAGGAGAACCGGCCTCGCGAGCACTGGGGCTGGAATTGGTCCGCGGTCAAAACCGCGTGTGAGTGGCTTTTCTGGACGGGGCAGATCACCGCGGCCCGCCGCAATGCCCAGTTCGAGCGGGTCTACGACCTGCCGGAGCGCGTCCTCCCCGAGGCCGTGCGTTCCGTGCCGACGCCGGGCGTGGCGGCGGCGCACGTGGCATTGGTACGCCGCGCGGCGGCGGCCCTCGGCATTGGCTTCCTTGCCTGTTTCGCCGACTATTTCCGGCTCACGACTTCCGAAACGGCCGCCGCCATCGAAGCGTTGGTGGTCACCGGTGAATTGGAACCCGTGACCGTGACGGGATGGGCGCGGACCGCGTACCTCTGGACGAACGCCCGCAAACCCCGCCGCATCGACGCCCGCGCGCTGTTGAGTCCGTTCGACTCGATGGTGTTCGAACGGCGGCGACTGCGGGAGCTGTTCGGCTTCGACTATCGCATCGAGATCTATGTGCCGGCGGCGAAGCGGCGGCACGGCTACTACGTGTATCCGTTCCTGTTGGGCGACAGGTTCGCGGCGCGCGTCGATCTGAAGGCGGACCGGGCCGCCGGTTGTCTGCGTGTGCTCGGTGCCTGGGTCGAACCGGACGAGGACCCCGTGGAGGTCGGCCGGGAGCTCGTCGCGGAACTGTCCGAGCTCGCGCAGTGGCTGGATCTGTCGCGGATTGAGGTGGCGGAGCCACTAGGATGGCTGAGGTTGTGACGATTGTGCCGTCACTGCAGCACCAGACGATCTCCAGGAGCCGAACCCGTGGCTGTTTTTGACAAGTTCCTCCGTCTCGGCGAGGGCAGGATTATTCGCCGACTCAAGGCCGTGGCGGACCAGGTCAATCTCATCGAGCCCGACTTCGAGGAAATGACCGACGAGGAACTGCGCGGCCAGACCGAGGAGTTCAAGAAGCGGCTGGCCGAGGGCGAGACGCTCGAGGACATCATGCCGGAGGCCTTCGCCACCGTCCGCGAAGCGAGCCGCCGCGTGCTGGGCAAACGCCACTTCGATGTCCAGATCATGGGTGGGGCGGCGCTGCACCTGGGCAACATCGCCGAGATGAAAACCGGTGAGGGCAAGACCCTCGTGGCCACCCTGCCGTCCTATCTCAATGCGCTGACCGGCAAGGGCGTCCACGTCGTCACCGTCAACGACTATCTCGCCGAGACCCAGTCGGAGCAGATGGGCCGCGTCCACCACTTCCTCGGTCTGACAGTCGGTTGCATCCTGGCGCACATGACACCGGCGGAGCGCCGGGAGGCCTACGCGGCCGACGTCACCTATGGCACCAACAACGAGTTCGGCTTCGACTACCTGCGCGACAACATGGCGCTG
>LSQX01055072.1_pt1 | contig 16772 bp, 13 predicted proteins | sample 654561 | NCBI WGS metagenome assembly LSQX01 (sample SAMN04489861, study PRJNA283612) | anaerobic digester metagenome | isolation source: 4 biogas reactors fed with cattle manure at either 37C or 55C with and... | place: Denmark: Kongens Lyngby | collected 2014
GGCTTCATGCAACGCTGACAAATCACTACTGGATCTGCCTCAACGTAAAAATGAAGCAAAAATCGCCCGCGAGGATAAATCTCACTGGACAACTGCTCCCCATCAATCTGCCAAAACACTCGATTCAGCTCTTGAGAGTCAGTTTCACTTTCGCTTGCCAGCTCCTGAATTGGTAAATCTGCAATAAAACGTCTAAAATGACTTAGGTCAGCTTCACCAGTCAATGGCTCTGCACTACGGTCAGTATCCGAACGTTCCCGAGCTAGGCGCTGCTGAGCAATAAAAGTATATACATCTAATTTGCGCATGGTCCTTACTCTTAGCTTGATTAGCTCGCTACCACGTAAAACCTAGAATAATAACCCCTTTTACTCATATAGGTCAATAAAAATAATGACTTTAACCCAGAATTGTCTTATTCTTGCTTCAACCTCGCGCTATCGACGCACCATGTTGGAGCGCCTTGCTATCCCATTTAGAACCGAATCATCCGATGTCGATGAAACACCTCGTGCAGGCGAACTACCTGCAGAACTAAGCCTTCGACTGGCTGTCGCAAAAGCCAAGGCCGTGGCTGACAAGTTTCCAGGCTGCATTGTTATCGGCGCCGATCAGGTAGCCACGCTCGGCCACGAACCCATTGGCAAAGCAGGTAGCTTTGACGCTGCTTTTAAGCAGTTAAAGCAACTCTCCGGCCAAATCGTCCAATTTCATAGCGCACTTGCCGTTACTGATGGCAACGAAACCTTAATTCAGGACGTATTGACCGCATGCCATTTTCGTGAGCTCAGCGATGAGGAAATCACACATTATTTAGAATTTGACCAACCTTTTGATACCGCTGGCAGCGCCAAAGCTGAATCCTTGGGTATCAGCCTGATGGAATCGATGCGCAGTGACGATCCTACTGCTATTATCGGCTTACCCCTAATCGAACTCTGCCGCATGCTTCGTCATTTTGGACTCAATCCTACCTTAACGGCCAGCTCTACAAACTTAATCAGCTAATTTTCTGTTATAGAACGATGAAAAACAAAACACTACACCTTATTCCTGTGGGACTAAGCGAAAGCCCTACTTCAGAATGGCTCCCACAAAACGTACGTCAATTAGCGGCGAAACTTGATTACTATATCGCTGAAAACGCTAAAACCGCGCGCGCATTTTTAAAACTTATTGAAACTGAACACACCTTGCAAGAGATAACTATACATAGTTTAAGCAACAAGACACCGGCTCAGGAAATTCAGACTTGGCTTAAAGCCATTTCCGAGGGTGGAGAAATTGGATTGGTATCTGAAGCTGGCTGTCCTGCAGTGGCTGACCCGGGCGCCAACGTTGTTGCAGAAGCACACAAAATGGGTATTAAAGTTGTACCTTGGGTAGGTCCGAGCTCAATCCTTTTAGGTCTAATGGCTAGCGGCCTCAATGGTCAACAGTTTGCCTTTAATGGCTACGCCCCAGTCAAAGCCGACGAACGAGCCAAGCAACTGAAGTCATGGGAGCAGCAATCACGCAGACTCAACCAGACCCAGCTTTTTATTGAAACACCCTATAGAAATGAAGCCATGTTTAGCAGTCTACTGCAAAACCTGAGTGGCAATACACGACTCTGCGTGGCGCGCGATATTACAGGCAAAAATGAATGGATAAAAACCGCCACTATAGAGCAATGGAAAAAGCAGCCTATCCCCTCACTGGATAAACAGGCTACTTTATTTTTGTTTTTAGCTTAGGCGCTTAAATCAAGATTAGACAGTAGGGTTGCTCGAAAACACATCGAAACCCTACCCCTTATCCTCTTCGTCTTTATTTTTGTCCTTGTTTTTCGAATCCAACAAATCATAAATCTGTGCTCTTTTACTTTGCACGTTGTAATAGTGATAGACTCGCGAAATCAACAACAAACAAATCAGGCAAAAAAGAATCCGATCTCCCAGGGTGACCTTAAAGCTCTTTGCCATATAGTAAATCCACAAAATCGACACTACGTAAATTGCCGAATGGATACGACGCCACCACAGCCCCAGATCGTGCATGGATTGGTGACTGGCCGTTAAAACGATTGGCACCATCAGAAGCAATGCCAATAGCGCCGCCCATAAGGCAGAATTAAGACCAAAAGCAAACCAAATCGCAGTGCCATTAAACTCGTAAAGGAAAAATATCGCTACCCAATGAGCAAATGCATAAGCGAAAGACGCAATACCCAAAGGCCTCCTGATGATGCCGAGATTAGGTTGTGAGATCATGCGTGCCACTGGCGTAATAGCTAATGTAGCTGTCAGCATAAACAAACAAGATGCAGCCAGGTAATGAACCACTATCTCCATACTGAAGATATGACCTTCATCGCGAGCTGAAAAACCCAGCCAAAGCGCAATTAAGCCGGGACCCAGACATAATATATAAATATGGCGCAAGATGCTGCGTATATCACTCTCAGGCCACTGCTGCTTGTTCGCCATAACTACCCCACCCGCTTTTTAGAATACATGTTTAGCAAATGACCAAGCTCGGTGACATTGTGCGCAATATAGCTCGGCTTGGCTTTACTAATCTCCTGCAAAGTATGTGCACCATAAGATACGGCAATACTATCGCAACCGGCATTTTGAGCCATATGAATATCATGGGAAGTATCACCAATCATGACACATTCGTCAGGCTTAACCATCAGCTCATCAAAAATCTCTTCCAGCATCAGTGGGTGAGGCTTACTCTGAGTCTGATCTGCCGTCTTGGTTATATCAAACAAATCACGAATGCCGTGATTATCCAAAGCCTGGTTCAAACCAAAACGACTCTTACCAGTGGCAACTGCTGTTTGCAAGCCCTGCTCCCGGAGCCTTTTAATTAAGGGCAAGACCCCGTCAAACATCTTTAAATCAGGGTCAGCCGTGAAATAATACTTGCGGTAAGCACTAATGAAATCACTCATACGCTGCTCAGTCAGGCCAGGAACCACCTCCATCAAAGCTTTTGGTAATGACAAACCAATTACCCAACTAGCTTTCTGATCGCTAGGTTCCTCCAAACCCAGCTCACGACTGGCTTTTTTAATGGAGTCCACGATTACATAGGTTGAGTCTACTACTGTCCCATCCCAATCAAAAATAACTGTTGTGTATTTCATTTAACATTTCTCTTTGTAATTTTGTATCAATCTACTATATCTCATTAGCACCAATACGCCGTAAAAGCACCTCACATTCCTCAGGTAAATCAGCCTCTACGGTCAGCCACTCACCGCTAATGGGATGTGGAAAACGCAAGCGGTAGGCGTGCAGGAACATGCGCTTAAAACCCTGACGACGCAAGCGCTCGCGCAACGCATCATCACCATATTTATCATCGCCCACGATTGAGTGACCAATTGAATTCAAATGTACACGTATTTGATGAGTACGACCGGTGATAATCTCCGCATCAACCAGAGTATAGGCTTTAAAGCGTTGCAAAGAAGTGACAATCGTATGAGCGTAACGACCCTGAGGATCAACACGAACTCGACGCTCACCCTCCGCAGTTAAATAGCGCAACAAAGGCTTTTTAATATGCTGAACTTTTTGTGCAATCTCGCCGGTCACTAACGCTTTATAGTGCTTTTGTGCCCGGTCCTGTCTAAACATATCGTGCAAAGCTACTAAAGCAGCACGCTTTTTAGCAATAATTAATAAACCAGAAGTCTCTCGATCAAGACGATGAGCCAGCTCAAGAAATTTTTGCTGAGGACGCGCCGAACGTAACTGCTCTATCACTCCAAAAGACACGCCACTGCCACCATGCACAGCTACACCTGAGGGCTTGTTAACTACTAAAATCGCTTCATCCTCATAGACTACAGGAAACTCCGCCTTGGGGGCTGGCAGTTTGACTTCTGCCTGAGCTAACCGCATTGGTGGCACGCGCACCAGATCACCGAGTTCCAGGCGATAATCAACGCTTGTACGGCCCTTGTTTACACGCACTTGACCCGAACGCACAGCGCGATAAAGATGACTTTTAGGAACGCCTTTGCATTGGCGAATTAAAAAGTTATCCAATCGTTGCCCTGCACTGCCAGAATCAACTTCCAGCATACGCACTGAAAAACTATTGGTTTCTGATGAACTTTGTTTGCACATATTGTCAAGACTAACTATAATTCCATTTACCCGCAGTAAAAGAAAGCGGCGCGATTGTAGAGAAGCCTATTGCCTATCCGCTTGCGATATTCTCAAGCCTCTAAAGCCTTTACTCTACCTTAACACGCTATTGTAACTCATGCTTTTTGAATTAATTAGATTGTTTTAGGTTATTTCAGACTGAGCCCAGGGCAAGTAAAATAGGTCTTTGCACCATTTCCCCTAGCTGTTATTGTTGAGAATCAGCGCTTTTAGACTGAGACCCTCTTTCTTTACAAGTTGTTCGTGGTGATCATCGTTGTACGTATTGAGCTGTTTTGATGCGGCAGTATTTAACCTCCTGCCCACAGCTTAAGTGCCTATACAGGTGATAATTGTTGATTGTTAAGTGAAAGTACAGAATTTTTTTTATAGACCAACTTGGTCTGTAAATTTTTAATTGAGCCGTCTTAGCTTTTATTGTTATATAAGTCAGTTCAACGTTTTAATAATAACTAAGTTTTTTGTTTGTTTAATTTATTGTAAATACCTAAGGTAACTTGATGAAAATCATTCGAGTTCGACCCATAAGTACTAGTGACCGTTCAGTTTCTCGCTGCATACACACAATGTTGCCTTAGCGAGACGCTAGAGTGCGTACCTTTACGTTGAAACAATAAAAACAAAAGCACACAAAATTTTTAGCTGTCATTTACTCACAGCGTCATCAAGTCCGCAACAACTCCGTCCGGGTGGTTCAGCAATCATATTGCTGTGGCATTTTTTCGGAGAATTTTATACATGAAACGCATGTTATTTAATGCAACGCATCAAGAAGAATTACGCGTTGCCATTGTTGATGGGCAAAAGCTTATTGACATTGATATTGAAACCGCTGGCCGCGAACAGCGCAAAGGCAATATCTACAAGGGAGTTATCACCCGCATTGAACCCAGTTTAGAGGCATGCTTTATTAACTATGGCCACGAACGCCATGGTTTCTTGCCCTTTAAAGAGGTTGCTCGCAGTTATTTCAAAGAGGGTGTTGATCTTCGCACTGCTCGCATCCAGGACGCACTTCAAGAGGGCCAAGAGCTTATTGTTCAGGTCGAAAAAGAAGAGCGCGGCAACAAGGGCGCAGCACTAACAACCTTTGTTTCTTTAGCCGGACGATATCTTGTCCTAATGCCTAACAACCCTCGTGGTGGCGGTATTTCACGTCGCATTGAGGGCGAGGACAGACAGGAGCTTAAAGAAGCGATGGACCAATTAGAGCTGCCACAGGGTATGAGCATGATTGCTCGTACTGCAGGCATTGGACGCTCGACCGAGGAGCTTGATTGGGACTTAAAGTACCTTCTCAAGCTCTGGACAGCCATTGATAATGCAGCCCAACAGCACCCTGCTCCAGTCTTGATTTACCAAGAATCCAGTTTGGTTATTCGCGCAATTCGTGATTACTTCTCACCAAGTATTACTGAAATCCTGATCGATACTGACGAAATCACTGCTCAGGCTACTGCCTTTATGCAAGATGTGATGCCTGAAAATGTCAGTCTCGTTAAGCGCTATCGCGATGCTGTGCCTTTATTCTCACGCTTCCAGATTGAGCACCAAATCGAAACCGCTTATGCGCGTAATGTTTCTCTACCATCCGGTGGTTCTATTGTTGTGGACCACACAGAGGCTTTAGTTGCTATTGATGTTAACTCAGCCCGCTCTACTCGCGGTGGTGATATTGAAGAAACAGCGCTCCGCACTAACCTGGAAGCTGCTGAGGAAGTAGCGCGTCAATTACGTCTGCGTGACTTGGGCGGTCTTATTGTTATCGACTTTATCGATATGGACGATAACAAAAACCAGCGACAAGTCGAACAAAAACTGCGTGAAGCCTTACATTTTGACCGCGCTCGCGTACAAATGGGCAAAATTTCACGCTTTGGCCTCATGGAGCTATCACGTCAGCGCCTACGTCCATCACTCAATGAAGGCTCTCATATTACTTGCCCGCGTTGTAATGGTACCGGTGTCATCCGTGACGTTGAATCAAGCGCCCTAAACATCCTTCGTCTCATCCAGGAAGAGGCGATGAAAGAAAACACCGCCGCTCTACATGCTCAAGTGCCTGTCGATGTCGCAACCTTCTTGTTAAATGAAAAGCGTCAAGACATTCTCAAAATTGAGAACCGTCTCAATCTCCGCATTGTACTCATTCCTAACAAGGCACTGGAAACCCCTCACCATCACATTGAGCGTCTGCGACATGATGACAGCCGCTTAGATGATCCTAAATCCAGCGTTGAGCTAATGCCCGTTCCTGAGTCTGTCGTCAAATGGCGCGAGCAAAAAGCTAAATTTGAAGAGCAGGAAAAAAGACAGGAAGCCATTGTTAAAGGCATTTCTCATGGCGAACCAGTACCACCAAAACCGGTCATCACTGCCAAAGCAGCTGTAAGCTCCGCTAGCGTTGCTGCCGCAGAAGTAGCTGAACGCGTGATACCTAAGGGCTTCCTACAACGTATCAAGTCTTTCTTTATGCGTCCAAATGGCGAAGAAGAAAAAGCACCGGAAGAAAAGCCGACTCAAAACAGAAGAGCACCTGCTGCTAAAAAGGCAGCAACGCGCTCTGCAGACTCTTCACAGCGTCAGCCACGTCAACGCAACCAACGTCGCAGTCCTAATCGCTCAACACAGCATCAGGACGAGGAGTCTACAACTCAAAATAAAAACCAACGCCGTCAACAACGCCCTAAAAAAGTAGAGCAAGCTGACGAGCAAAAACCTGCTCAACAAGGCCAGGCGACTAATAATAGACGCAATACCAATACACGCAACCAACAAAGCCAAGATGGTGATAAACAGCAACAGAGCAAACGTTCACGCCGCCAACCTGGTCGACAAGACGATCACAATCAAACACAAAATCAAGAGCCTAGCCAAGAAACTCAAAGTCAAAACCAGGCCCAACAGGAACGTGGTCAACAGACTTCTGGTCAGCAAGATAAAAACCAGCAACGTCGACAGCAGCGTGACGCTCGTGAGCAACGCCAACAGCAACATCGTGAAACTAAACAACACGATGAGAGTTTAGATACTCAACAGCAGTCAGCGACGCCTACAGTTGATGACACTCCTACTCAACAAACACAAGTTGAACAGAGTAACGACACTAGAAAATCAGCTCCTAAACCTGCAACTGAAAATAAGGTTTCTGAAACAAAGCAAAGCACCAAGAACGATGCTAGTGAAGAAGCTCAGAGTAATCCGCAAGAGGAGTCAACTCAGTCCGATTCTCGCCGTCGCCAAAGTCGCAACAGCAATCGTAACCGTCGTCCGCAAAAAGAAACTGCGACAACGACCGCTGTGACCGGCCTGCCTTTTGTACCTAACGAAGTCATGCTAAACGCTCCAAACCATGATTACGAAGAGGTCTCTGAGCAAATTGCCAAGGGTGAAATCGATCTTGAAAAAATGGCTCAACATACTCAAGCAACTAATGCTGCTGACCTTGAGGCATCATTAGCTGTGGCGAGTGAACCAGTTGTTGAATCTACAGCGACCCCAATGCCTGAAAGTGCAGCACCTATTAGATCGGTAGCGGTTGAATCAGCCACTGAAACCACTACAGCTATTGCAGCTAAAGAAGTCGAAGTTGAGGCACCTGCGGTTGTAGCAGTAGAAACTAAAACCAGTACTCAAGAAATTGTAGCTACTGATGTCACTGAAGTAGCTACAACTGACAATGTCGCTCCAAAACCGAGTGCTGCCAGCCTCGAAAAAGTTATTAGCGATGCCGGTTTAAATATGATCGAGACCAAAGCCGCTGCAAGTGCTGACGCACCAGCGACAACTACGGTCAAGCTAGGCAGACCTCGCAAAGTTGCTAAAGCAATTGAGACTAGCGAGTTAGTCCAAATCGAAACCGTAGACTAAAATTAACTTTTCAGTTTTCTAGTTTAAAACCGATATCTATTGTTAGGTATCGGTTTTTTTTGCCTATTACTTTTATCCCTTAACCCACACAAAACTATATCTTAAGAAATATCAAACAATACACTTAATAAGTGTCACTATATTGTCTTGACTTTGTAAAGTTATGGTATATTTTTTGAGGCCTGATCTTTTGATCGGTATTTTTTTAATTAAATTAATAAAAAATCGGATCTGTTCAAGAGGACATTTCCGTCAGACTAGGAATTAGAAATGAGTAATACGTTTGAGCCTTTGTCACGCATCAAGCATAAGGAGTATCAACAATTAGTTATGTCGGCTGAGGAGGCTGTAACTAAAATCCCTTCGGGTGTCAATATCGGCATGAGTGGTTTTACCGGTTCCGGTTATCCCAAGCAAATACCTTTGGCTTTAGCAGATCGTATCAATGCAGAGCATGCCAAAGGCAAGCCATTTAAAGTTAGCGTATGGACTGGTGCTTCTACTGCTCCTGAATTAGATGGTGCATTGGCAAAAGTTGATGGTCTTGAAATGCGTCTGCCTTATCAATCTGACCCTGTATGTCGTGAAAAAATTAATACCGGTCAGATGCAATACATGGATATTCACTTATCGCATGTGGCGCAACATGCTTGGGCCGGCTTCTACGGCAAACTCAATATCGCTGTTATTGAAGTAGTAGGAATCAATGAAGATGGCAGTTTAATTCCAGCATGCTCGGTTGGTAACAACAAAACATGGATAGACCAAGCGGACCACGTGATTTTAGAAGTTAACTATGCACTCAACGAGAAGTTGAATGGCATGCACGATATTTACTACGGCACGGCGCTTCCGCCACACCGTAAACCGGTTCCTATCACTGATGTTTCTGACCGTATAGGTCAGCAGTACCTCAGCTGTCCTGCTGAAAAAATTATTGCGATTGTAGAAACCCATGCACTGGATCGTGACAATGCATTCACTGAGCCTGATGCCGCTTCAAAGAAAATTGCTGATCACATCTTAGCGTTCTTAGAAAGTGAAGTAAAAAAGGGAGTTTTACCAAGCAATTTACTGCCAATACAATCCGGTGTTGGTAATATTGCCAATGCAGTGATGGCTGGCCTAAACGAAGGTAAATTTGAAAATTTAACGTCTTATACCGAAGTAATTCAAGACGGTATGCTAGCCATGATCAAATCCGGCAAGTTAGTCAAAGTTTCTGCTACCTCACTGTCTTTAAGTCGTAAGGGGTTTGAGGAGTTATTTGCCAACATCGACTTCTATAGAGAACGCATTATTTTACGCACTCAAGAAATCAGTAACCACCCTGAAGTAGTACGTCGTATTGGTGTGATTGCCATTAACGGCATGGTTGAAGCCGACATCTACGGCAATGTCAACTCTACTCACGTCATGGGCACTAATATTATTAATGGTATCGGTGGTTCGGGTGATTTTGCCCGTAACGGTTCTATCTGCTTCTTTGTGCGTCCATCAATAGCCAAAGGTGGCGATATTTCCGGTATCGTACCGATGGTTTCACACGTCGACCATACTGAGCACGACTCTCAAATTATCGTGACTGAGCAAGGTCTTGCTGACTTACGCGGCCTATCGCCACGTCAACGCGCGGAGCGTATTATTGAAAATTGCGTACACCCTGACTATCGTGATGAGTTGCGTTCTTACTTCGAACGCGCTTGTAAAGAAAGCTCTGGACATACACCTCATCTCTTGGATGAAGCTCTAAGCTGGCATCAACGTTTCAAAGAAACAGGCAGCATGAAGCCCGCTGTAACTGCTCAAGTTAAAACAGCTTAATCACAGCAAACGTTTAAAAAGCCGACTAGTCAATGATAGATGATAGGCGGCTTTTTCGTTTCCATTTGTTACACTATATATTTTCCTAAATAAATAAGTTAATCTCAGACGACTGGCTTTTATATTTTTTAGACCATAAAATAAAACTTTTACCACCTAAGTGAATTAGGATTTAACTTTTTAATAATCTAAAAGAGAGACTTATGATTAAAAAATCTGTACTACTAGCAGCAACCGCCTTTACTCTTGCAGCTTGCTCCGATGACAGCAACAACTCTACATCAACGACTAGTAGCACTGAAGCTACCCAAACTGTAGCTGACAACAAGTTAGAAAGCCGCTTTGTAACGATTGCTACCGGTGGCGCTTCAGGCCCATACAACATCATTGCGACATCTTTAGCTGATGAATACAGCAAAACCTTTGGTGTAAACTCAAAAACACAAACGACTGGCGCCTCTGTTGAAAACATCAACTTATTAAATCAAGACAAAGTTGAAATGGCTTTTGTGATGAGTGATGTATTAACCGATGCAATTAACGGTGAAAACAGCTTTCCCAATAAAATCGATAAAGTACAACAAGTTGCCGCCCTTTACCCTAACTATGTTCAAGTTGTAACCTCACAACGTTCAGGCATTAAAACCTTAGATGATCTACGTGGCAAGCGCGTAGCTGTTGGCGATCAAAACTCGGGTGTTGAGGTCAATGCGCGCAATCTAATTAACGGTTTCGGCATGACCTATGATGATCTTAGTGTTGATTATTTAGGTTACGCTGAGGCGGCTGACGCCCTTAAAGCCGGTCGTATCGATGCCGCTTTCCTTACTAGCGGTTTACCAAACGCCTCTTTAATGGAGCTGCAACAAAGCTTTGATCTGCAAATTGTTGAGATCCCTGCTGATCGCATCGCTGAAATCGCCAAAGACAAACCTTTCTTTGTATCACTACAAATTCCTCAAGGTACTTATGGCAATGAGGCTGATGTGCCTACAGCCGCTATTCAAAACGCTTTAGTAGTCCATAAAAGCATGAGCGAAGATGATGTTTACAAACTAACAAAGACTTTCTTTGAAAGCTTACCTCGTCTTGAGTCCGCTCACCAAGCTGCCAGCGGTATCAATTTTGAAGCTGCACAATCGGGTATTGTCGCTCCTGTGCACCCTGGTGCTCAGAAATACTACGATGAAATGGCTGCCAAGTAACTAACAATAATTTCAAAGTCTCCCAGCTACCACTGGGAGCTTTGCTTATGTCTTCTAGTTCTAAAACGACAATTGCTTTATTAATACTTGCGCTATGCAGTTTGGCCTATTTTTTTTGGCCATTAGAGCGCTTAAAAGTTTCTTTTCAAGATCATTTTTGTTATTTAGAAGACTCGACATTTATTTTGCAGTGGCGACACTCAGTTGAACTGCAAAATTGGCAAGAGCACTATCATTTATCTTCTGGTCGCTTATTTCTGAATGCTAGCTATATGCAAACTTTTGGTGCTGGTACTCCTTCATCAGGAGAAGCTATCCAAGCTCCCGAAGGTTATATCGGTTTGCGTTCAGACGTGGTCTTACCCTCATTACACTGGATTGTTTCACGTAATATGCAAGGTAAACTCATCACAAAAAACGGCATTTGGAAAATATATCAAATAGTGCCCAATTACACTGAAATAGAAATCAAGCCGTCACAAGCGGCGCGTATTTTCTTCTGGTTAGGAAATAATTGTTATGACTATGGATACTTCTCAAGCGACTACAACAAGTAGTCAGGAAATCCTAGAAAAATTTGACCGTGAATCGGTAACTCGTAATCCGAGTAGCCAAACCGTTCGCTGGCTAATAGCTGCCATTGCGATCTTTTACTCTTTATTCCACCTTTACATCACCTTTTACCCAATGGCCACGTTAATTGTTCGTACAATTCACGTTGGAGTTGGGGCCGCTTTAATCTTTTTACTTTATCCTCCGAGCAAAAACAGTAGTCGATCTAAAGTTAGTTGGTTTGATTGGCTTTGGGTTGCAGCTGCCTTGGCAGGTATGCTGTACATTATCAATCAATACCAAAACTTGATGACTATCCGCGGTGGCATTCCAAATACTACCGATATCGTCATGGCTATCATTACAGTCATTGTCGTTTTAGAAATTGGGCGTCGTATCACCGGCTGGATTCTACCAATCTTTGCTCTTATCTTTTTGAGCTACCCGTTTTATAGTCATATGCGTTTTGTGCCCGATCGTTTGGCGACGCGTTTTTATGATTTAGGGGATATTTTTGGTCAACTCTATTTAAAAACTGAAGGTCTTTATTCTACTGCCGTAGGTGCTTCAGTTAGCTTTATTTTCTTATTTATTTTGTTTGGTGCCTTTCTAGCTCGCTCAGGCATGGGGCAGTTATTTAATGACTTGGCTCTTGCATTAGCGGGTAGCCAACAAGGCGGACCAGCAAAAGTAGCGGTTATTTCCAGTGGTTTTATGGGTAGCATCAACGGTTCTGCTGTGGCTAACGTGGTCGGTACTGGTGCATTTACAATTCCACTGATGAAAAAAATCGGTTATAGCCGCAACTTTGCCGGTGCAGTTGAAGCAAGTGCTTCGGTTGGTGGTCAAATTCTGCCGCCCATCATGGGGGCTAGTGCATTTATTATGGCTGAAACTACCGGCGTTAAATACAGCACTATTGCGCTAGCTGCGTTAATTCCTGCTTTATTGTACTACTTTGGAGTTCTTGCTCAAGTACACTTCCGCGCGGGTAAAGACGACCTCAAAGGTGTGGCTAAAGCTGATTTACCACGTCTAAAAGAGGTAATGAAAGTTCGTGGTCATATGCTCATACCTATTGTCGCTCTTGTAGTCATGTTGGCCAAGTCCATTCCTATCGGCTATGCGGCAGCCTACACGATTGGGATTACCGTAGTCGTCAGTTGGCTACGTCCAGAAACTCGCATGGGCATTAAGGAAATTTTAGATGCCCTTCAAGACGGTGCTAAACAATCCTTGTCAGTCATGGCAGCTTGTGCTGTGGTAGGCATTGTGATTGGCGTAGTTAATCTGACTAGTTTTGGTAATGTGATGACCTCTCTTATTGTTTCTCTAGGAGCTGGTTCACTCTTCTTTACTTTAGTACTTACAATGATTGCCTCAATGATTTTAGGCATGGGATTGCCATCCATCCCTGCTTATATTATTACTGCAACCATGGTGGCACCTGCTTTAGCAACCTTTGGTGTTCCTGTCATTGTGGCCCACTTATTTGTATTCTACTTTGGTATTTTTGCCAATATTACGCCACCCGTCGCATTGGCCGCCTTTGCTGGTGCTGGTATTGCAGGTGGTGACCCAATGAAGACAGGCTTTTTATCATTAAAATTAGCCTTGGCTGGATTTATCGTACCGTTCATGTTTGTTTACAATCCAGATATGCTAATGATCGACACCAGAGATATTGCTGTTACAGCACGTGAGTTTGTCAGACCTCACTGGTTTAATATTGCCTCAGTGGCAATTACCGCCTTTGTGGGTGTAATGGCCTTATCTGCCGCTTTAGAAGGTTACTTTAAAACCCATATGGCAGCTTGGCAACGCCTTTTTATGGCAATAGGTGGTTTGATGTTAATTATTCCTGAAACGATTACTGATATAGTAGGAATTACCGTTGTAATTATCATGTGTGCACTAAATATCATGCAAGCTAAACGTGAAACTGCTGTAGCAGCCGTCTAAAATTTAGCTGTACTACGATAAACATTGAAAAAACGGCACAAGAAAATATTTTCTTGTGCCGTTTTTTGTATTACTAATAATCTCTTAAGCTTTTCTTTGATCTGGCCTTAAAAAAACCAAAGTGTCTGCATTAGAGGAGTCAACATCGTACTTATAGCCCTCCAAGTCAAAGTCTTTGAGGCCATCAACAGTATCAATGCCATTTTCAATGGCATAGCGACACATCAAACCGCGTGCACGCTTCGCACTGAAGCTGATAATTTTATAAGTCCCGTCGCGCTCTTCTTTAAAAGTACATTGAACCACCGGGTACTTAAGCGCGTTCTTTTTAACCGCTTTAAAGTACTCTTCAGATGCCAAGTTAATCACAACCTGATTTTTGTGATCAGTCAAGTTCTGATTGATAAACTCAGCAATTTGTGCATTCCAAAACTCATAAAGGTTTTTGCCCTTGAGAGTTTCCAGGCGAGTACCCATTTCTAAGCGATAAGGACGCATTAAGTCCATTGGTCTTAAAACACCATACAAACCGCTCAGAATCAGTACATGCTCATTAGTCCATTCAAGCTGGGGCTTAGTCAAAGTCGCCGCCTCCAGACCCTCGTAGACATCGCCATTAAAAGCCAGAATGGCCTGCCGTGAATTAGTCTGGTCAAAAGTCGGTTCCCATTGTTGGTAACGCTCGACGTTGAGCGCAGCTAAACTCTCACTTAACTTCATTAAGTCAGCGATGTCTTGCTCAGACTTGGTTTTTAATACCTCGATTAACTCAACTGCTTGCTCTACGAATAACGGCTGCTCAAAGGGATAATCAGCCGCTAGCGGGCTGTCATAATCCAATTTTTTAGCAGGTGAAAGTAAAAATAACATGTATAAAATCCTTTGCTTAATAATTTAAGCTAAATGATTTGTGCAGCCTAGGCCTTAGGCACTAACACCTCAAGGCCTCCCATATAAGGTCTTAATACCTCTGGCACAACAATGCTGCCGTCTGCCTGTTGATAATTTTCCATCACGGCAACAAGAGCACGACCAACGGCTACACCTGAACCATTTAGCGTATGTACAAATTCGTTTTTACCCTGACTCACACGATAGCGGGCATTCATGCGGCGCGCTTGAAAAGCCTCGGTATTGGAGCAAGAAGAAATCTCACGCCAAGTATTTTGTGAAGGCACCCAAACCTCAATATCGTATGTTTTGGCCGCACCAAAGCCCATATCACCGGTACATAGGGTAATGACACGATAAGGTAATTTTAATAGCTGAAGGACCTTTTCAGCATGAGAGACCATAAGCTCCAAAGCATCATAAGAACTCTCTGGCTGCACGACCTGTACCATTTCAACCTTATCAAATTGGTGCTGGCGTATCATGCCACGTACATCACGACCGCCACTACCGGCTTCTGAACGGAAACATGGCGTATGAGCCGTAAGACGAATAGGCAATTCATCAGCATCTAAAATCTCATCGCGCACGGTATTAGTCAGACTGATTTCAGAGGTTGAAATCAAGAACATTTCCTCTTTGACTTTATGCTCTTCACCCTCTTCCTCATCATCACCACCTTTGGTCACCCAAAACATATCGTCTTTAAATTTAGGTAATTGACCAGTACCGTATAGTGAAGCTTTATTAACGATATAAGGGGTATAGCACTCCTCATAGCCGTGCTCCGAGGTGTGGAGGTTAAGCATAAACTGCGCCAAGGCACGATGCAGGCGAGCAATACCGCCTTTCATAAAGCTAAAACGTGAACCTGACAACTTAACCGCCATTTCAAAGTCTAAACCAAGTTTTTCACCTAAGCTGGCGTGATCCGCTACTTCAAAACCCAAGTCTGCAGGAAATACATCGCCTCCTACAAAATCCTGCTCGGGCAACCAACGACGAATCTCAATGTTGTCATTTTCATCAGCACCAACCGGTACTGATTCATGAGGTAAATTAGGAGTAGACATGAGGATGTAATTAAGATCCTCACGCAACGCGGCGAGCTCCTCCTCCATGCCCTTAAGTTGCTCGGGAATGGCTTTGGACTTTGCCATGACCTCGGAGGCGTCAAGACCTTGGGACTTTAACTTACCGATTTCTTTGGCAAGTGCATTGCGACTGGCTTGGAGATTTTCAGTCTGTACCTGTAAGTCCTTGCGACGTGCTTCTAACTCATTGAAACGAGCCACGTCAAACTCAACGCCACGGCGGGCTAAGGCGCTTACAACACTGTCTAAGTCTTTGCGTAACAATCCGAGATCTAGCATTTAAATTTTATCCATTTAGTGGTTTCTAATACAGTTATTCTTAATTGCGTGATGCATCATAACTAACTTTTGATTATAGCAAGGCTAGCCTGAGCTTATAAATAGATAGCGCTGATTAAGTTTAACTATCCTGTTAAATACGCTCCATAAAGAAACTGAATTTTAATAACTTATAATCCAAGATGATCACTCAAAAAAACAATATAATCTAATTTAGTTATTACTAATAAAAAGGAGTTTCTAATTATGAATATGGCTAATCTCTCGGGGTCACAAACCGTACGTATATGGGATTTACCGACACGATTATTTCACTGGGCTCTCGTCTTTAGTGTAATTGGTGCTTTTATCACTGTCAAAATGGGCAATATGGACTGGCATATTCGCTTAGGCGAGTGGGTTTTCTGTCTAATTTTGTTCCGGATTATCTGGGGCCTTATCGGACCGCACTACGCGCGTTTTAGTCAATTTATTAAAGGTCCAAAAAGTATCGCTACCTATTTAAAAGACGGCAAAAAAGTCTATGGTCATAATCCATTAGGGGCCATATCAGTGATTGCTTTATTGGCACTCTTTGGTTTCCAGGCAGTAACAGGATTATATACCGGTGATGGTTATTTTTACCAAGGTCCTCTGTATAGCATCGGCCGTGGTGTTAGGGATACGATGACCTCATGGCACCATCAAATGGAAATCTGGATGATTTTATTGTTTGTCTTGCATGTGGGCGCTGTGTTCTTCTATAAGTTCTTCAAAAAAGACAACCTTCTTACCCCAATGATTACTGGTAAAGCGTCGCTTGCCGGAGACGCCATTGACATAGTAAATGTTCAGCAAACCCTTGCTATGTGGATTCGTTTTATTATCGCTTTAGGTATAGCCGTACTAGTGACTTACTATATTTCTAATGGCTTGGCTTTTTGAAT